>OFFW01002068.1_pt1 | contig 11374 bp, 20 predicted proteins | sample 1521501 | NCBI WGS metagenome assembly OFFW01 (sample SAMEA3504107, study PRJEB24116) | mouse gut metagenome | biome: mouse gut; feature: mouse-associated habitat; material: faeces | place: Denmark | collected 2011
GGAGAAAGGATAAGGCCATGACAGCATTGGAGCAGAGAATCAACGCCCTCTTTGATGAGCTTGTACCCGCCAAGGGCAAGGCGGACACCATGGCCGGAGAAATCATCCGGGCCGTCAGCCGGATTGCCTACCGCAACTGGAACGACGGCGACCACGTTGGCGTGGGGTACGGCAATGAGACCTGCAACCCGGCGGCGCGGTATCTCGGCGAGGTGGCTGGCAGCCATGTCCAGCAGGCGGTCATTGATATGTGGGGAATCCGCGACGACGACCGCTACAACAAGGCCGTCGAGACCCTTGCGGAGAAGGTGCTGGCCTACCTCGACGAACACCCGGAGCTGAAGACCACGGCCAATACCGAGGATATGTGGGACTACATCGACCGCCTTGAGGACAGGGACGACAGTGAGGACGGGGAAGACGAGGAGGACGAATACTACCGCCAGATGGACGAGGAGGCGGAAAACGACGAGGAGGAGGAATGTTAATGCTCAAGCAGGAGTACCGCTTCGGTATCTACTACTTCAACCGGGAGGAGCCGCAGGACGCTCGGCTAATCGAGGAGGTCAGTTTCACGGTCGAGGGGGAGGACAGAAACGCCCTCGACCTCGCGGCCACCGAGAAGATGGACGAAATCATCCGGGGCCTCAAGGACGGCCAGTACATCGACGACATCAAGTGGGGCGACCCGCAGAAAATCAAGCCGGAGGAGGAGTGGCAATGAAACTCGACAGAACCTTTGCGCGGGAGGTCAAGAAAGCCGCGAACGGCGACGGGAGCCGGGAGGCGCGTTTCGCGTTTTTGAACCCGGCGAGGGAGGCAGCAAAAAAGCTCTCCACGCCGAATGTCAGGGACGTGTTTGACGACATCCTCCGGGAGTACGGACGGGCCATTGTTGGCCTCTGCGTGGCGGTCACTGTTTGGGAGCGCAGGGACAGGCTCGAATCCCGGACGGTGCGGTGGGCCATGAAGGTCTTGGAACTCTGGACGAACAGGCCCAGCGACACCCTCTGCCTCTATATCTTCGACAACCTCCACCCCTCCCGCATTGAGGAGTACGCAGGCTCATTCATCAAACTCACGACGGAGGAGGGCTGACAATGCGCTACTACAGCACACAACGCCCGGTCGGGCCGGGCACCTTCCCGCAGCCGAAAGAGAACAAGGTCTTGGAAATCGTCAACTTCGACGAGCGAACCTACTGCAAGGAATCGGGCCGGGACTGCTGGGGCTACATCGACTACGAGAAGCCCTTGAGCGAGAAGGAGGCGGTCTCCTACGAGCTGGTGAGGGAGCAGCTTCTCGATTTCAGCCAGCGGTACATGGCTACCAGCGGGACGAGCTTCCTGCGAACCTTCGCCACAGCCGCAGAGCTGAATGAGTGGTGGGAGGCGCAGAACACGGACGGTCAATACTTCTGCCGCCTGTACGACTGCGAGAAGGGCATCGACATTCTCGGCTCCCGGTATATGTTCCTCACGCCGGAGGAGCGATTTCACGACGACCCGCAGCAGAGCCTCTTTGGCGGCGGGGGAGAGGCGGTGGGGAAATGACCCGCCGGGACGAAATCGACGCAGAGGTGAGGCGGCAAGCCGTCCGCCTTTACCCCCGCTGCGTGGCACTGTTTGAGCTTCCACTGATGGTCTACACGCAGATTATGAACGACAACACCACCCGGAGGAAGCCCTACCGCGTCAGCGAGAAGCGAATCAAGGACATCATCGGCACCATGCCGGAATTTCAGTAAGGAGGATATATCATGAACAGATACGCAGAGCTGCGCCACCGCCAGCAGGAGGAGTTTAACGCCCTCCCCCTTGGCTTCGCGTTCAGTCAGAAGCAGTTTGACGAGATGATGCAGGGCTGGGGCCTCGACCCGGAGAAAGACCTCGACAAGATTCTCCGCATTCCCGGCGGCGGCTACGTCCAGAAAAAGGACGCTGACCTCCTCCACAAGACGAGGGAGCGCCACGACGCGGAGATGGCGGCGGCCATTGCGGAGGACACGACCGGGGAGGGCTTCATCTACCAGATGTTCCTCTACGAGCTGGACAATCACGAGTACGGCTACACCAGAGATACCGAGGACACGCTGGACGCGCTCGGCTACACGGCGGAGGAAGTTCTCGGCGACCCCCGCCTCAAGCGCGGCATCGAAAAGGCCGTCACAGAGATTTGCAGAAGGGAGAGTTGAATATGTCCTGCTTTGTGATGAACCCGGAGCCGCTGGCGGCGATTGCAAACGCCGTCGAGACCCGGCTCAACTGCGACTACAACTACTGGGGCTTCTCGGCCCCGGACAGCCTCTACCGCGAGCTGGCGGACTGCAAAACGTCCTGCACCTACTTCGCGGAGGAAATCTACAAGAAGCTCTACGCAGTCAACGTCCGAGCCTACAACGGGCGCTACATGAGCCATGAGGAACCCGTAGACGAGGAGGCCCCCGCCATTGACGTAGACAATTACACCGTCCACCGCAGGCCGGAGTACCGGGAGCATGGCTTCGCCGTCCGCCCGTGGCACTACAAGCTCGCAAAGCTCCTCGATTGCTGGCTCTACCAGACGACAGAGGACGCGACATACAAAGACCCGCTGCGGCTGGCTATGGTGGAGTTCCGGGACAACCTCTACAGTTTCATTGTGACGAACAGACCGGAATATGTCACTTCAAGTTGGGGCGATCTTCCACAGCACGCAGCAGAGGAAAGCGGGGAGGAGGCGGAAAATAATGCCTAAATATCCTAAAAAGTTAAAAGCTGTTGAGTATTTTGTTCCTGGACGGAAGCGCAGGATTGCCGGGTCTACCACTGCCACTGGTGACTTCCTGACAATTATTCATCAAGACAACCCCACCGCGACAATCTCACAGATTAGGGAACTCATCACTGATGAGACAAAATTTATCATTTGCCCCGAGGCTGTAGCTGTCCTGGATGCCTACATCAAGTTCGGCTACGGGGAATACATTCCAAACTGGAGTTAAATAGAGGACCACCAATACTACCACTAAGAAACAGTTAGGGGGATTAAAACGGCTATGGATGATTACAAAGACAAAATCAGGAAGCTCCTCGCGCTGGCGCAAAGCCCGGTGGAGGCAGAAGCAAAGGCGGCGCTTCTCAAGGCCCGTGAGCTGATGGCAAAACACAAGCTCACCGAAGCGGAGCTGGGAGAGGCAAAGAAGCAGGCCGTCCGGGACGTGAAGACGGACATCACCTGTAGCAAGCGCCGTGACCCGTGGATTGTCGGTCTCTCGGCGGTTATCGGAGAGCATTACTGCTGCAAGGGGTACAGGTCGCGCTACCACGGCCAGCAGACGCAGACCATCGGCTTTATCGGCCTTGAGGACGACGTGGAGGTCTGCATGGCTATCTTTAAGTACGCGGTGGACTGCATCAGCGCCGGGGTAAAGAAGCTCAAGAAGGAGCTGGACGGGTACTACCCTTGGTACATCAAGCAGCAATGCGACAGCTACGGTTTCGGCTTCACCAAGGGCATTGAGACCGCCCTCCAAGGGCAGGACGAGGAGAAGCGCGGCGAGTGGGGCCTTGTATTGGTGATGCCGCAGGAGGTACAGGAGGCCTCCCAGCGCCTCGGCAAAGAGGATTTCAAGGCCCGGACGGAGGACACCATCGACCCTCGCGCCTACGCGCAGGGGTACGCGGAGGGCAAGGAGTTCGACCCGGCCCACACGCTCGGAGAGGGGGTGGCGGTATGAGCGGGAAGCTACAGGAAATGCTTGAGGCATTTCGCAACGACGAAAACTGGAACACCCCGGAGCCGGGCGGCGGCCACCGCTTCGACAAGGAGCTTGAGTGGCTTGAGGGAATGGTCAAGGCATACGCCGGAAAGCTGGGCCGCTCGGAGGACGAGGTGGCCGAAATCATGGAGAAGGGGCGGACGTGCTCTTGGCCCAACTACTACCAGCCCGCCAACTTCCCCGGCCTCGACAGCGCCAGTCTTGTCGGAGTTTTCGACACCTACGATGCGTTCCACGAACACGCCCGCCAGCACTGGAAGGGCTTCACCTGTCCGAAATGCGGAACCATATCCCCGCACCCGCAGCTCTGCATACACCGTCTTAAAGAGGACGGGGAGTGTGACTGGTGTTCCTACGGACTGTTTAAGTCCTTCAAGCGCGTTGTCATTCTTGAAAACGGGCTTGAGGCCATTCCCATCTTCGAGCCAGCCGAAAAGGAGGAAGCAACATGAGCGGAAGCGTTCACGTCAGGCCCATCGGCGGGGAGCATATCGCCTCCTGCAATGCCTGTCTCGCCAGAAACTACGACACGACTATCGCAACGGGGACAGGGGAGAGGGTGGACACCCTCTATGAAATCCACGTCAGCAGCGGCTCCTCCGGCATCTCCATCTGCCTCTGCCGGGACTGCCTGTGCAAGCTGGTAGGGGAGGCGTACCTCGCCTGCAACCCCGCCAGCGGGACGAAGGAGGCGACGACATGACACCAGAGCGGCAGGCGGAGCTTATTTCCACAGCCTGTAAAGAGGCTGGGCTTGACAGCCATATCCGCCTCATTGAGCGCCGGAAAGAGGCGCAGACGTGGGCGGAGAAGATAGCCGTCCAGTTCATGCAGGCCGGGCAGCAGCTCCCCGTGAAGAACAGCTATATGTTCTGCGACACGCTGGATATGTGCTTCTTCTACGGGCCGGGAGACACCCCGAAAGTGGCCTACGTAGGCCACGCCGGAGCGGACGAGAGGGACATCACCGAGGGCAAGCTCATAGAGGCGTTCCACAAGGCGGACGCGGTTTTGCGGGCCATGAAGCGGCTGGCGGGAGAGGAGGCGCAGGAGCCTTGACGAGCTACGTCTTCCTTTGGGAGGGGCCGGACGGGGAGCGGCGCTGGGAGGCTGTCAGGAAAGAGCAAATCAACGGATTCTTGGAAAAGCTCATAACCGACGGCGTACACCCGGCAACAATCATTGTGGGCTATGCCCCTATGCTCTTTCACTGGGTATGGAAAGAGTACCACAAAGGCCGCTCTGATGTTAATTTTCACAGAATCAACGAAGAAATTTACGGCACAGAGCCGCCCGCAGAGAGCAAGCATCAGCCCGTCAATGTCCCCATCAAAGAGCGCCCGGCAGCCAAGTTCGGCTGGGTTGCACCTGACGGGAGATTCTTCAACTGCGACTACGGCGGGCACACCAACCTCGCCAGCAGGATCGTCGGAGAAATCAGCTACATATCAGACCCGGAGCGGTACCTTGAGGAGCTGGGTTGGGCGAAAATCTACAGCGGGACAGGGACGGGGAAACGATACTCCGTTGGCATGGGCCGCGGAAAAAAGCTGACCGACAGCCAACTCAAAACGATGCAGGGCATGGGCCTCGACAGAGCCTATGGAATCTCTCTGCTATTATAAGGAGGTACATTATGATTTTCAAGGACAACAAACACGCGCAGCAGTGGGAGGAAGCTTTCAGCGCAGCGGGAGCCGTCCGGGACGACGGCACGATCAAGGGGGACTTCGGGGCCAGCCTCTACATACTCACGGGCCTCCCCGGCGTCTACAGCAGGGCGCAGCAGCATATCCACCCCGGCTACATCGACTTCGAGCCGATGTTCCACATGGGCCTTTCCGCTGGCGAGACCGTCCTTGTGGCACTGGCCGGGAACCTTTACAACGGTGGATTCTTCGGCGGCTACACGCCGCAGGACATCGTGAGCTATTGCGACACGGATGGCGTGGAGCTTGCGGCGCGGGCCTTGGCCCTCCGCAAGCAGAGGCTTGACATCAACACCATTTACGACTGACTTTTAAGCAACGCGAAAGCAAAACGGAAGCAAACAAGAAGCAAACTAAAATCAACCTCGAAGCATCAAACGCTTATAGAAGTCGAAAGTGCAAGCAACACGCAAGCTATAAAGGATTAAGGATAAAGGATAAAAGATGAAGGATTAAGGACTTGAGATATAACGGGAGGTGGGTTGCGGCTCACCGCACCACCTCCCGCCAGCACAGGAGGTTATCATGGATTCACGCGATTTTCACGCGAAATGGTTTGGCAGGAGCGCCACGATCACCCCGCCCACACGGGAGGAACGGCGGCAACGCAAGATGGACTACCTGCGAAACCTCGCCTCCTCGCCGCTCGCAGAGGAGCTTGTGGAGCGTTTCGAGCTGCCGGAGATTCGTGAGGCGGAGGACGCTTTCAAGCAGGCCCTCGCGGGGATTTCTGACCCGGAGGCGCGGGACAGGCTGGACACGGCGGCAGGCAGGATTTCAGCCGCCTACCAGCTTCTCGGCTTCTGCGTCGGGCACACCTCACAGAGCAGCGAGGCATTTTTTTAGGCCCAGTCATTGATAACCTGATTGGTTGGATTCCTCGGTTCCAATATCGGTGAGCAGCCCTTTCAATTCAGAATATGGCATCGCATAGCGCTGGGACAGGTAGCGCAGGGAAGCGCCAAGCTCGCCGTCTGGTCCTCCATATTGAGAAATGATTACAGATGCCAGTTTGGGATTGCAGTTCTTAATGCGTACAGGATATTGCAGCTTTTTCTCATAAACAAACATGTCTCAAGCCCCCTCGTTCTTTTTGAATTCCCAGGGCCAAGGATCATCCAGCCAACGATAAGCGGCATCCTGCCCGGTGGACATCTGTGTCAAAGGGCCATGCATTTCCTCGTAGCGCTGCTTTGCCTCCCGGGCCATGGTGGTATACTGCTTGAAGAGCTGAAATGCCTCTGCATCGTCCCGGTGTGTGTCCAGATACAGCCCCAACTCGGTGACCACAAAGAGCAGCGCTTGAAGCTGGGTAGAATGGTTATCCGGCAGGCCGGCGGCTTCTGCCTTCATATGGAAGGGCAGGTTCAGGCCGGGGAAAACAGTTCCGTTGGCCAGGGCATCGGCTTGGTTGTACTTCTGGCTGCCCCTCTGCTGGAAGGGTACATATGGTACCGCCAGAGGCGCGCAGGCGGGCATGGTGCCGCAGCTATCCGCGCAGGGGCGGGGATTAGTTTCGGTATCAGGATTCAAGAGAATCTCTCCTTTGCTCAAAGTCTGGCAGCAAGGCTGCTAATTCAGCTTATGCTTCTGTACCTTTCAGTGTCACGGGAAATGTCGAAAAGATAAATTTGTGTTGAAATCTATAAATAGGCGTGGTATAATAAATCAATCTTTTGAATTGGAGGAAAGATACCCATGACTCATGTCCAGACTCTGAACGGCGCAACCTTGAAGCAGAGCGCTGCCCATGGCGGTTGCGGCGAGTGCCAGACCTCTTGCCAGTCCGCCTGCAAGACCTCCTGTACTGTGGCCAACCAGAAGTGCGAGAATAACAAGTAATTTATCAAAGCGCTGGAAAGGGTGGGCTTGTCCCACCCTTTTTCTGCGCGTCAAAGGAGGATAAACCCAATGGTCCATACATTTATCTGCTTAGGTGTGCCCATGGCAGTGGACGTGAACAGCGGTGCCGTTCATGTGTTGGATAACGCTGCCTACGATGTGCTGTCTCTCTTGGATGCTCCCATGGCGGACATCTGCCCAAAGGAATTCTACCAAAAACTGCCACAGTATGACCCGGCCATGTTAGATGAGGCTTGGGGGGAGCTGTTGGAACTCCAAAAAAATGGGCTGCTGTTTACCAACGACAGCTATATCGACCCTGCCGCCGCTACCCTAATGCAGCAGGATGCGCCCATTAAGGCGCTATGCCTTCACGTGTCTCACGACTGCAATCTGCGCTGCCAATACTGCTTCGCTTCCACTGGTGACTTTGGCACCGGCCGGCGGATGACCATGGATGTGGAGACAGCAAAAAAGGCCATCGACTTCGTGATTGAACGATCCGGCAGCCGACGTAACATTGAGGTAGACTTCTTTGGTGGCGAACCGCTGATGGCTATGGATACGGTGAAGGCTACAGTGGAATATGCCCGGTCTCTGGAGCAAAAACACAATAAAAATTTCCGCTTCACCATCACAACCAACGGCGTACTGCTCGATGACGAAAATATTGAGTACATCAACCGGGAGATGTCCAACGCAGTGCTGTCTCTGGATGGCCGCTCTGAGGTCAATGACCGAATGCGCAAGACAGTGAGCGGAGGAGGAAGCTATGATGTAATTCTGCCCAAGTTCCAGAAGCTGGTGCAGGGTAGGGGAGAGGAGGACTATTATCTTCGGGGAACCTTCACCCGGTACAACCCGGATTTTGCCGCCGATGTGCTCCATATCGCCGACCAGGGGTTCCGCCACGTGTCAGTGGAGCCTGTGGTGGGCAGCCTTGACTGCAATTATTCCTTCCGAGAGGAGGATCTGCCTGGCATTCTGGAGGAGTATGAACGGTTGGCTTTAGAGCTTTTGAAGCGAGAGGATGTTAATTTCTTTCATTTTAATGTGGACTTGTCTCAGGGGCCGTGTGTCATTAAGCGGATGCGGGGATGTGGAGCCGGGTGCGAATATGTGGCCGTTACCCCGGACGGTGATATCTATCCCTGCCATCAGTTTGTGGGAAATGAGGAGTACAGGCTTGGCAATGTTTACGACGATGCCTTTAATATGGAGTTGTCCAGAAAATTTGCCGGACTGAACATCTACACAAGGCCAGACTGTAAAGATTGCTGGGCCCGATTCTACTGCAGCGGGGGATGCTCTGCATCCAATCTGCTTGTCAATGGCGACATAAAAAAGCCCAATCGCTTTGGCTGCGACATGCAGCGCAAACGCCTGGAATGTGCCATCGCTATAAAGGCAATTCGGGCTGGAATGGCAAAGAGTGAGCCCTAGCTCCAAAAATTTGAAAACATTAGCAAAACGGTTTGGGATCTCAACATTTTGAGGCTCCAAACCGTTTTGCTACAATATCCTGTGCCCTCCGCTACCCCAAATACGCAGTTTACATAATTTTGTTTACATAAAACAGACGCATAAAAAATTTTATAAGAAATCTGGACGATTTCTCTTGCCTTTCCAGGAAAAGAGGTCTATATTAAATAAAGACACTGCTTTGTTGCCATTGGAATAAAGTCTATTTCTATCCCAGCATATAGGATGCGTATGCTTACGGCGATTACATGCTGTATACGCGCGGGCGGCGGTTGACAAAGTGTTGCTGCGTTTTTGTCTGGCATACGCTTCGGTTTTCAAACATAATATAGTTTCAGCGCAATGGCTATATTTGGGAAATCCGGGGTGATGAACGGTGACAGTCCGCAGAATGGGGAGCCGGATTAAATCCGCTCCGGCCTGGGACAGGCTGACCCAATTAGTGGTTCTGGGCATTTGTTTTGCGGCAGGCACATTGGGCGGGTTCCTGTTTTCGGGCTGGGGTGAACAGAGCCCTGAATTGTTAGACTACCTGAACCGCTACTTTGAGATAGCGGCTCAGGGAAGTGGAGTAGAGCCTGGCTTGTTGTCTTCTGCCTGGGATTTGATCCGTTGGCCGCTTGCATCATTTCTGTTGGGAGTTTCTACGTTCGGGGTGGTGGGGATTCCTGCCTTATTGGCGCTCCGTGGTTTTTTGCTGGCATATTCCGCTGCTATTTTTGCCCGGCTGTTCGGCCTGCCCGGCGTGGCGGCTTCATTTGCGGCTTTTGGGGTAACGGCTCTTGTAGCGGTACCAGTGCTGTTCGTGGTGTCGGCAGATGCGTTCCGGCAGTCGCTGGGCCGCCTGTCAGGGGAGCGTCCCACATCTTGGGCTCAGAGAGCTCAAGCATTGTCCCCCTGCGCTGGGGTGCTGGTATTAGCTGTGGCCTTACAGCAGACGCTGATGCCCGCGCTGCTCGCTGCGGTGTGTACCCGGCTGTTTATTTCGTGAGAAGAGGAGTTGAGCGGCTTTGGATCATCTCACTGGTTATGAGGCGTGGCTGGCCCAGGAAAAACGGGTTGCCGTCAATACACTCAGCTCCTACCTTAGAGATGTGCGCCAGTTTGCCGACTGGGCCGGTCAGGAACATCTGGATATCACTCAGATGAGCCAGGATGATATACGGTTTTATGCCCAGCACTTGGAGAGGAAGGGAAAATCCAACGCCACAATTGTTCGATCTGTTGCGGCATTAAAATCTTTTTACACCTACCTTATTTCTATCCGGGCGGTGCAGATAAATCCTGCCAAGGGCTTCAGTCCCAGCCGGGCAGAGCGTAAGCTGCCCGCTATCCTCTCAAACCATGAGGTGGATCTGTTTTTGGAGCAGCCCGATCCCTCCGACTCCAAGGGCTGCCGGGACAAGGCCATGCTTGAGCTACTGTACGCCACAGGTATTCGGGTGTCCGAGCTCATTTCGCTGGATGTACAGGATCTGAATCTGTCTGCCAGCTTTTTGCGCTGCCGGGGGCGGAGCAAAGAGCGGGTGGTGCCGCTCTACAAAGGGGCAGTGCGGGCAATGGCTGCATATATCAACGATGTGCGGCCTCAACTTTTGGAAAACCCTGGGGAAACTGCTCTCTTCGTTAACATGAACGGGGAACGAATGAGCCGGCAGGGTTTTTGGAAGATTGTCAAATGCTATCAGGATAAGGCGGGCATCCATAAAGATATCACCCCGCATACGCTGAGGCATTCTTTTGCCGCCCATTTGCTGGAAAACGGAGCGGATCTCAAGTCTATTCAGGAAATGCTGGGCCATGCAGATATCTCTGCCACTCAAATCTATGCCCAGGTGATCAACCAAAAACTCCGGGATGTCTATGTTATGGCCCACCCCCGTGCCTGACCAGCAAACCTCTGCGGCGGATGATAGCGTCATCCGCCGTTTTTGCTTGTCTTTGCTGGCGAATTGTGGTATCATATATGAAGACATTATGGAAGCGGGAGGGCGTGCCGTTGCTGATTCTTGGAATAGACCCCGGGTACGCCATTGTGGGCTTTGGCCTGGTGGAGTCCATTCAGGGAAAATACCGTCTGGCCGCCTGCGGAGCTATCAACACGCCTGCGGGAGTGCGCCTGCCTGCAAGGTTGTGGCGGATTTCCACTGACTTGGAACATCTTATTGGCCAATTTCACCCGGACGTGATGGCAATTGAGGAGTTATTCTTCAACCACAACGTCACCACCGGCATTGGAGTGGCTCAAGCTCGAGGCGTTATCCTTATGACTGCGGAAAAACTGGGCTTGCCAATCTGCGAATACAATCCTTCCCAAGTGAAGCAGGCGGTGGTGGGGTACGGAAAGGCGGAGAAGCGGCAGGTAATGGATATGACCAAGCGGCTGCTGAACCTGAATGCTGTCCCCAAGCCGGACGATGCCGCCGATGCAGTGGCGATTGCCTTGTGTCACGCCCGGTCGGCCACATCTCTGTTGAAAACCATACACTGAATTTGGAGAGATCATTGTGTTTTATTATTTGAATGGAACTGTGACCCGGGTGGAGCCCTATCTGGCTGTCATTGACTGCGGCGGGGGCGG
>OFFW01002069.1_pt1 | contig 11370 bp, 17 predicted proteins | sample 1521501 | NCBI WGS metagenome assembly OFFW01 (sample SAMEA3504107, study PRJEB24116) | mouse gut metagenome | biome: mouse gut; feature: mouse-associated habitat; material: faeces | place: Denmark | collected 2011
GCGCAGCGGCAGGCGGAGCAGGACAGCGCGTGAGCGTGCCGGCGGCGGAGAGGGGATAGGGGGGAGGGAATTTATTGAAAAAGTCGAACAAAGTATGCCCAGATTTCTCCCCAGTGTTCAACAAGCAACGTAAAGGCAGCTCCAAGCAGAGCACCGAAGAGCGTATTAAGAAGCTGGAAACAACGGTCTTTCTTCTTTTCGGACTGCTCTTCGGCATGATCCTGACGCATATCGTCATTCATTCGCTTTAATTCCGATACTACAGGATCAATATCATTTCTTTGGCTAGATTCCGGGTATAAAAATGCCAGTCCTTTTTGCGTGACGAATGGCTGTGTGGCGGCAAAGTGGACACACCCATCCAGGGTTTTGATAGCTTTAATGCCCTCCAAGTACCCGGTGTCAGCGCATTCTTTCACGATTTTTGCCTTGTCTTGTCCGTGAGAATCTTCTGGCAAATCCCTGTGCTCACAGACATAAAGCAAAATTTCGCGGATAATTGCATCGCGGCAAGTTTTATAGTTTTCCAAGTCTACCACTCCCTTTCTACCGACAAAATTCTACCACAGTCGGCTGGGGGTGGCAAGAGGGAGGGAGCAATCATCTGGGCCAGCATGGCGCAGCGGCAGGCGGAGCAGGACAGCGCGTGAGCGTGTCGGCGGCGGAGAGGGGGTGAGGAGAATACTATGCATGATTTTCAGTCAGTGCGCAGTGCAGACCGTACATCAACCAACGTTTCCATCAAGATTACCGGAGCGGATGCGCGGGCGGTGATGGATCTGCTTCATTATGCGATCAAGCGTGAAAATCTGACGAGATCACGTAATGGCAAAACACGAATTTCATACCAAATAAAAACCTCTGCCGGGTGGTCAGGCCAGGCAGAGGGGATGGGTCAAGAGACCGCCTCGATTTCGTCGTAATCTACACCCTCGTAAGGGGTGTCCTTGGCAGCGGCCTCGAGTGAGAGAGCGATGGGGACGTTTTCATCTTCGTCACTCGTCAAAATGCTTAAAATAACAGTATCCATTCCATCATCCAGCATTTGTTTTGCTCTCTCGTAAAGTTGTTTTACAGAGATTTTTATCTCGTCCATTTTGTCTTCACCTCCCTTCTCCGCCCACATTTTACCACAGGGCGGTCGGGGGTGGCAAGAGGCAGCGCGCGTTCATCTGGGCCAGCATGGCGCAGCAGGACAGCATCCAGTCCAGCGTGTGAAGCGGGGCCGGGATACGGGGGGAGGGGGTGAACATTATTGAAAGAGTTCAGACAGAAAGGAAACTATAGTGGGCCACTCTTGTACAGCGAGAACGATGAGACCGGCAGCAGTGGAGCCAATAATGGCAACTGCAATGTCACGGATGAACTTCTCTCGCTTATCTATGGCGTTCTCCGTATTTTGCTCTTTTTTGTCAGCATTTTTTCTGGTGCGATCATTACACTCCTTTTCAGAATAAGCTTCATGCTCGCCTAATGCGTTCCGTCCCAATTGATTTGAGAGCAAACATTCGGATTCTTTTAGCAAAAGAACCACCCCTTTCTCCACCCACATTCTACCACAGGGCGGTCGGGGGTGGCAAGGAGTACGTGTAGCAGGAGTGAGACCTATGAAAAAAAGAGCAGGCGCCCCTTGCGACAAGGATTGCTTCCACTGCAAATTTTCTGACTGCATCTATGATAGGCTGGATGCGGAAGATTATGCGCAGTCAAGCGAAAGGGACAAGGATATGTCCCGATCTCCCGCGCAGAAGAAGTTGGCCGCGCAGAAGCGCGCGTACTATGAGGCGAACCGGGAGAAGTTGGCCGCGCAGAAGCGCGCGTACCGGGAGAAGAACCGGGAGAAGTTGGCCGCGCAGAAGCGCGCGTACTATGAGACAAAATAAGAAAATCCCCGCCTCTGATGTCAGCAGAGGCGGGGGGCGCATCAAGCAAACCCGTAAAAAGCAGGCTTGATGGAACAACTATATTATAAAGCAAGAACGCCCTTTCTGTCAAGCCGGAAAGGAGAAAAAATTGAAAATCCACATTGATCTCCCGTGGGGCGGGCATCTGCGGTTTGAGCGGGAGCCCATGGAGCGTGAGAAATTTTACGCGCTGGTGGCGCTGGCGGCGGGGGCGCTGTTTGTTGCGCTTCTTTTGGGCGGCGCGGCGCTGTGACGCAGATGTAAAAATCCCCGCCGGGCGCCAACACCACCCGGCGGGACAGAAGCCAGCATCAACGAAAAGCCCCTCTTTTGCATAATAGCAGAAAGCGGGGCGGAAAGCAAGGGGGAATTTGCTATGCCGAAGGTAATTCTTGGCGAGAGGAACCGTCGGAACGCCGCGCTGCTGGAGCACATCAACAACCACGTGGGCCAGGGCCGGCAGTTCCGGTTTGACGCGACCCTGTCGGAGGCGCTGCAGCTCAGCCCGCAGACCTTCAGCTACCGGCGGAAAAACCCGTCCACCTTCGGGTACGACGAGCTCTGCCGGCTGTTTCAGAAGACGCGCCCCAGCGGGCACGAGCTCTGCCGGATTTTTGGCATTCAGGAGTAATGGAGGCGCCTATTATGGACAACGACCGCAGGAATGAGATTATGGAGAATTTGGCCCATGAGACCGAAGCCCCCTGTACCCAGGAGTGGCGGGATGAGCTGACGGCGGAGGAGCTGGACTTTGTGGCTCCAGCAGTCCGACCAGTACTGCCGGAGCGTCTGCGCCATCTGCTCGGCCACCCTGGTCCGGGAGCGTCTGCGCAGGCGTTTCCCGCCCCGCGACCTCCTGGAGGTGGAGACCGTCTGGGACCACTGCCGCGTGCGGCTGCGGGATGGGCGTCTGCTGCTGGCCCGCTGGAAAAGGACGGCGGCCTGCGCCTGGACGAGATCGACGGGGTGTGCTGAGATGAGCAGAGCGCAGATGGAACAGATCAGCAGGGCCTACTACGCGGTGATCGTGGCGGACGTCCGCTATGACAAAACGCTGAAGCCCAACGCCAAGCTGCTCTATGCGGAGCTGACGGCGCTGTGCAACCAGTACGGCTGCTGCTGGGCCACCAACGAGTACTTTGCCGGCCTCTACGGGCTGTCGCCCGCCACGATCAGCCGGCTGATCTCCCAGCTGGAGCGCAGGGGCTACATACGCTGCGAAATGGCGGCCACAGAGACCGGATCGGAGCGGCGGATCTACGCCGGCGCGTTCCTGGTCCAGCCCCTGCAGGGGGGTATTGACGAAAATGTCAAGACCCCCCTTGACGAAAACAGCAAGGGTGGTCTTGACAAAAAAGTCAACCCCCTAAAGGAGAATAATATAAATAAAACCCCCTATAGCCCCCCAAAGGGGGACGGCGCGGTGGGCAGGCGCAAAAAGACCGGTTCCCGGCGCTCAGCTCCCAAGGCCGCCCCGGATTGGAAGCCGGAGCGATTCGCCAGGTTCTGGGACTACTACCCCCGTGGAGAGTCCAAGCAGGCGGCAATCCGGGCATGGGACAGGCTGAAGCCCTCGGACGAGCTGATTTCTGAGATGGCCGCGGCCCTGCGCTGGCAGAAGGAGAGCGCCAGCTGGCAGGCCGGGGTGGGCATCCCCTACGCCTCCACCTGGCTGAACAACCAGCGGTGGACGGATGTGCCCAAGGAGCTGCCCGCCGGGGCGGAGGCCGCGCCCCAGCCCCTGCGCGGAGAGGGGGTGCGGTACCTGTGACAGGCAAGGGACCGCTCTCTGAGCAGCTGCTGAACGCGGAGACCGGCGTTCTGGGCTCCATGCTCATCGACGAAGCCGCGGTGGGGCCCATGCTGATGGCCCTGGCGGACACGGATTTCCAGACCCCGGAGCGGCGGCATATCTTCCAGGCCATCCGCCGCCGGTACGGCGCGGGCCAGCCGGTGGACGCGCTGCTGGTGAACGAGGACCTGGGCGGGGCCTATGGCAAGCTGATGGCGGACATGATGGCCGTCACGCCCACCGCCGCCAACGCGGACGCCTATGCGCAGGCCCTCAAGCGGACAAGCCGTCTCTGGCAGCTGCGCCAGATCGGGGACGGTCTGGCGGAGGCGGACAGCGAGGAGGACTGCCGGAAGCTGATTGACCGGGCAAACCTGCTGTTCACCGAGCGCTCCAGCGTCCGGCGGGTGACCATGGAGCAGGCCTATATGGACTTCTTCAAGCGGCGGGACGGCATGAAGCCTCCGGAGTATCTGCACTGGCCATTCTCAGACCTGGAGGAGCAGCTCCACGTGGGGGCGGGGGACATGGTGGTCATCGGGGGCTACTCCTCTGCCGGGAAGACGGCCTTTGCCCTGCAAATCGCCTTCCGGATCGCCCGGGACAAGCGGGTGGGCTTCTTCTCCTACGAGACCGACGCGGACAAGCTGGCGGACCGGACCATCGCCTGCCAGACCCAGACCAGCTTTACCCGGATCATGACCAACCGGCTGACTTATGAGGACTACGGCCGGATCAAGGAGACCCGCCAGCATATGACGGCCCCGGCTCTGGAGCTGCTGGAGACGCCCGGCATGCCGGTGTCCGGTATCAGCGCCTACGCCCTGGCCCACCACTACGACGTGATCCTGGTGGACTACCTGCAAAAAATCCCCGCGCCTAAGGACAGGCGGTATTTCAGCGAGTTTGAGCGGGTGAGCCGGGTGTCCAGCGATTTGCAGCAGCTGGGCCGCACCACCGGGAAGACGGTGATTGCCCTCAGCCAGCTCAGCCGGGCGGAGAAGCGGAAGGACGGCTCCATCCCGCCGCCCACCATGTCCTCCCTGCGCCAGTCCGGCCAGATCGAGCAGGACGCGGACGTGGTGCTGCTGCTGTACAAGGAGTACCAGGACTTTGACAAGACCCGGCGGTGCCTGGACGTGGCCAAGAACAAGGACGGCGAGGCGGGGGTGGGGCTGCTGCTGAACTTTGACGGGGACAAGCAGTGCTTCTCCATTGCGGCGAGACAGCACAGCCCGCCGCCCAAGCCGGCGGACCCGGTCCAGACCACCATGTTCCGGGAAATCTCAGCCGAGCCGTGTCCCTTTTGAGGGGCCGAAATAAACGAAAGGGCTACATGCTATGAAAATCATTTGTGTGATGAATTTGAAGGGCGGGACAGGCAAGACCGTCACCGCCGACAACCTGGCGGCGATCCTGGCCGATCTCCATGGGAAGCGGGTTCTGCTCATTGACGCGGACCACCAGGGCAACACCAGCAGCTTCTTCCGTTGGGAGGGGGGCGCTACCCTGCGGGACATCCTCACCGGGGAGGCGGAGCCATACTGGCGGGAATCGGTGCAGATCACCGACATTTTTACGCTGGATATGATCCCGGCGGATATGTCCCTGGCGGAGCTGGACGCCTCGCCAAACTTCGATCCCAAGCGTCTGTGGCGGCTCCGGGATTTCCTGATGGCGGTCCGGGAGGACAACGTTTATGATTACGTCGTCATCGACATGCCGCCCGCCTTCAGCCTGGCGGCCCGGGCGGCGCTGGTGGCGGCGGATGAGGTGATTGTGCCCATCAAGCTGGACGCGTTCTCCGTGAAGGGGATGGCGGAGCTTTTGCGGCAGCTTCGCTCCATGGAGCGGGTCAACCCGGGCCTGACGCTGGCGGGCGTGCTGATTACCATGTGGCGGAATATTGACGTTGTCCATCAGGCGGAGGAGGTTCTGCGCTCCTCCAGGGACCTGAAGGTATTTCGGACCACCATCCGGCGCACGGACCGTGTGGATGAGAGCACCTTCCAGCGTCAGCCTCTTCACATCTACAGCCCACGAAGCGCCGCCAGCATAGATTATCAGCAGTTCGTGGCGGAATATCTGTTGGGAGGACGGGAAAATGGGTAAGCGATTTGATTTGGGGTCTATGATCGAGACCGTGTCCGGATTACAGGAGGAGGCCGCGCCGCAGGTCCGGGATATAGAGGTCATCACCGAGGAAATACTGTCCTTGAAGCAGACAGCGGGAGACGCGATCCTGAGTATCGGGGACAGGCTGATCGAGGCGAAGGGGATGCTGACCCACGGGGAGTGGCTGTCGTGGCTGGAGGATCGTGTGGAGTTCACCGAGCGAACGGCGCAGCGGTTCATGCGCCTGGCCAGGGAGTGGCGAAATCCGACAGCGCTGTCGGATTTGGGGGCCACCAAAGCATTGACATTGCTGGCTTTACCGCCGGAGGAGCGGGAAAAATTTATTGGAGAAATCCATGTGGTCAACGGAGAGGAAAAGTCCGTTTCTGACATGACCAGCCGGGAGCTGGAGCAGGCGGTGAAGGACGCGGAGCAGGCCAGGGCGGACGCCCGGACTGCCGAGGAGGCCCGGGCCAAGATGGAGGCGGATATGCGCATCGTCAAGGCCAATCTGGAGGCCAGACAGGCCGAGTCGGAGAAGTACAGGGCGGAAACGGACGCACTGCGTACGGAGCTGGAGGAATTGAAGGCCAGGCCTGTCGATGTGGCGGTGATGACTGTGGACCAGGAGAAGCTGGACAAGGCCCGCTCTGACGCCATTTCAAAGATGCAGTCGAAGGTGGACCGGGCCGAGGCCGCCAGGGGCAAGGCTGAGGAGGCCCGCAGAGCCGCAGAGGCTGCGCTGGAGGAGGCCAGGACCAAGCTTGAGGCGGCGGTCAAAACGGAGCGGAAGGAGACCATTGCGGCGGATGCGGATCTGGCGGCCTTTGAACTGCTGTTCGGACAGGTCATGGATATTGCCAACAAGATGCGCGGCATCCTGCTCAAGGCCCATGGCCGCAAGGACAGCGGTAAGGAAGCCGGTATGATAAAGGCGTTGACCACATTATCAGAATCGATCAGAAAGGCGGCGGAGGTATGAGCTGGCAGAAGCAGGCGTTGGAGAAGCTGGACAAAGAATATCAGGATTTTAAGGGAAACAGATATGAGGCGGCTGTAAAAAAGGATGTTGCCGATGTACTGCGGGACTTCTGCCAGCAGAATGAGGAGTTTGCCCAGGCGGTGGTTCAGGGCGGCGCTTTCAAGGACTGCGTGGCGGCTGTGGTGGCTGGGGTAAGATCGACGCTCTCTGATCTGGAGGCATACAATCGGGCTGTGATGTTCTACTTCCAGGGTGCGCATGTGAAGATGGAGCTGCATATCCAGCTGGAACCGGACGCCGAAGAGGACGGGAAGCTCATTCGTTTGGACTTTGCCGATTTCTTCTCCTAAGGAGGCGCTACTGTGAATAATCCAGAATGCACGCCGCTCTCCCAGGCCGAGGAGCTGGCGCTGATGAAGGCTTTTCCAAGCTGGTTGAGCGATCAGGACGAGGCGATAGCCAGAAGGATCTTTGAGCAGTTGGTTTTCTTTTTGACCATTGACCGGAATACCCGCCGCTGTGTCTGTACCAGCTGTATGGAGGGCTTTTTTGTGGATAAAGCTATCCGGCCGGAGTTCTTCAAAAGAAAACACGGCCAGGCATGTGAATGCCCGAACTGCGGACAGAGGGCAACCCTTCTGTCCGCTGGGAAATACAAGAATTTCAATCGGCTGACATCCCGCCAGCGGGCGGTACAGATAAAAGTCTGTCAGGATTGGCTGCTGGTTCAGGCGGGGTGGCTTTCCCGCAGCTTTGATTGCGATGATTTGGCCGGCTATGTCGATTTTGTCCCCTTCCGGCGGTACGCGTTTGCGCCAGGACAGCGGGTCATGTGGGGGCGCAGGACAGTTTCCTGGCTCGGCGAATGGGGCGTTGATGGGCCGTGGACGCGGATGGACCGGATCAAGGAGCCTTTTCAGAGACAGCCTTATGAGAAAGAGGCCTCCTATCTGCCTATGGGGGCTGCGAACATCGTAAAAAGCTCTCTGCGCTACTGTCAGTACGATCAGTGGTTTGACGCGGAATACGGAGGAGTGCCGGGCAGCTGCGACTGGGAGTTAGAGCCTTTTCGAGTTGCCTATCTCATCCAATATCTGGGAGAGTATACGCGCCGTCCTCAGATGGAAATTCTGGTCAAGCTGGGCTACTGGAAGATTGTCAGTGATCTTGTTCTGCGCAGAAAGCCCCATGGGGATATCCTGGATTGGAGCGCGGTCAAAGCGCCGGACTTTTTCCGGCTGTCCAAGCACGATTTCCGGCTGTTCAGGGCTAGGCTCTGCTGCTTTGAGGATCTGAAGGATTTCCGGTTATTGCAGCGGCGTGAGCTGGTGAAGGACATATCCGAATTTTCAGCGCTGAGGAGCGGCCTTGGCGATGCGTTTTTGCTTGTGTGCAAAGGGGCGCGTCTGGCCGGGGTGAAACTGGACAGAGCGGTCCAATACATACGCTCCTTTGAGGAGGGCACGGACGTTATGGCGCAGATCTGGGTGGACTACCTGGAGGCAGCCAGCAAGCTGAAATACGATCTGTCCCGGGATGACGTGCGTTTGCCGGCGGAGCTCATGGACCGTCATGATAAAGCTGCGGCAGCGATTGGCATTATAGAGGACGAGAAGAAGGTGAAGCGGTACCTGGCGCGGCGCGTGAAGCTGGAAAAACAGTTTGCGTTCTCCGCAGACGGTCTGTCCATCGTGGTTCCCGGCGGTGTGCAGGATATTATCCTGGAGGGGCGTATCCTGAAACACTGCGTTGGCGGATACGCGGACCTGCATGTGTATGGGAAAGCAACGATCCTGTTTCTGAGAAAAGATTCAGCGCCCAGAGTTCCGTATGTCACGATTGAGATAAACGCGGAGAATAACTGCAAGAATCTGAGAATTTTACAGATCCGCGGATACCGGAATGACCGGGACGGCAGGGTCTCTCCCGCGAAAAAGCACGCGGCTTTTCTGGATAAGTGGATGGCGTGGGTGCACGCGGGGAGCCCCAGGGATGAGGAGGGACGGCCGACTGTTATTCCTCAGTCGAATGAGGAAATGAGGGCGTCGTGAAAATTGACAAGGAGGTGCCAATCATGTCAAGCGAAAAAGTCTGGCACTGCATCCGCCAGCGGGCAGGCCCGCTGGTAAAGGAGTGCCGGAGCATACGCCCGCGGATCGCCTCCAGCGATACCGTCTACGAGCGGACGGAGAAAAACAAAATTCTCCGTCCGCCCCGGGATTCCTCCGTGTGCAGGACCCGGGTGGACCGGCTGGAGCTGCGCCTGGCCCTGTTTGGCGATGAGGGCAGCGTCTACGCACTCACCTTTGACCGGGAGCATGAGCCTTCCAGCTTTCAGGATGTGCGCCAGGCATGGCGCAGCTTTCTCTACCGGCTGAAGAAATGGCGCAGCCGGCCCTTCGACTATGTGTATCTCATCGAAGGCCGCCACGGAGACCGACGCTACCACATCCATCTGGTACTGCGGGACAGCGACTTTTCGCCGGCGGAGGTGCGGTACCTGTGGAAGTTCGGCGTGGATGTGGATGACCAGCCGCTCCTGCGCCACCCTCGGGACACCTACCGGCGTACGGCGAAATACTTCAATAAGGAGGCCACCGACGGCATCACGATCCCTATCAGCTCCCGGACCTGGGTGTGCTCCCGCTCCCTGATCCGGAAGCTGCCGCCTGCGGAGTGCTGGCGGGATACGAGCGGCGACATCCCTATTCCGCCGGACGCTCGGTGCCATGGCACATACAACGTCTCCAACGCCTTCGGGGAGTATCGGTACGCATGGTACCTTGCAGGCAGGCCCACGATGCCGGATGGAGCGTTTGTTAACGATTTTAATATGTAATACCATCTTGGAATGTAGTCGGACAACTGACAAAAAGGAGAAACCATCTTGCAAACGAAAACGAAACATGGTACACTTGTCGTAAAGGACGGATGGGTGTTCTGCCCGGAGTGCCGGACAATGAAGCTTCTCCGTTTGCCCCCGGACGGCAGAGTGAAGGCGTTTGTATACTGCCGTCAGTGTAAACGGGAGCGATTCCTGAATATCGATTTGAGCCTGAGCCTATGAGCCTGAGCCACATGATCCGCAAGATGCGGGCGTGTCGGTTCAGGCTTTTTTGTTTTGCCAGGAGGTGACAGCCCATGGCCATGAAGCCGATCCGGCCATGCCGGCATCCGGGGTGCGGTCAGCTGACCCGGGACGGCTACTGCCCCGCCCACAGGCCGCCGCAGCAGCCCAGGTCCCCGGAAGCGGCGGCGTGGCGGCGGTGGTACTCGCGGAAGATTTGGACGGACGATCTCCGTCCCGGACAGCTCCTGCGGGAGCCCTTCTGCCGGGAGTGCGCCCGCCTGGGCCTGCGGGTGTATGCCTCTCACGTGGACCACATCCGGGACCACAAGGGCGACTGGGCCCTGTTCACGGACCGGGAGAACCTGCAGAGCCTCTGCCACTCCTGCCACAGCCGGAAGACCATTCGGGAGAACGGGAAAAAACGGCGGAATTTTTAGCCGGATTTTCCCGGGAGGCTACGTCCGCGCACAGGCGCATGTCCGGGCCCGCGCCAGGGCGGACACGCGGGAATTCCTTGCCCCTCCCCCCGCCCTGAAAAGTTTTTGGAGAAGGCGCGGCAGACCGCGCGCCCTCTCGTGTGTGAGGAATATTCCCCCATGGGGGATTTGCCGGAGGAAGGAGGCGACGCCTGTGCCGGCGGCGGTAAAAACAGCGAGAACATGACCAAGCACCTGACCAAGGCGGAGCTGGACGCCCGCCTGCGGACTGAGGAGGAGGTCCTGCCCCAGAGACAGCGGGTCAAGCTGAAAAAACCGGGCTTTCTCTCTGGAAACAGGCAGGCCAACGCCTACTGGAACCAGATTCTCAAGCGCATGGAGGGACTGGCGCTGCTGGACGATCTGGACAGCGAGATGCTGGCCGGGTACTGCTCCATGCTGGCCCGGAGGGACCAGACGATCCTGCTGGTCAGTCAGCTGATGGACCGGCTGGGGGTGGCAGGCGCGGTGGACAAGAAAAATCCGCCGGGCGAGGACAGTGGACCGCCCATGACGCCGGATGCGCTCATTGAGGCGGCGTCCAAGCTGGACGCGCTGACGGGGAAGCTCCAGGCGCTGGAGCGGAACCTGCTGCAATACGCGGAGAAGCTGGGGCTGACGCCCTCCGGACGGGCGCGGCTGGCCCAGAAGCGGGCCCAGGCGGCCGCGCCGGACCCGGACAGCGATCTTTTCGGGGACTGAGGCAAGGGGTATGGGAACCAGATGGCAGAGCGGCCTGCACCACCCCGTTTCAGTCTACGCCAAGCAGGTGACCCAGGGAAAGCTGCGGGAGATGTGCTGTCCCTATGAGATCATGGCGTGCCAGCGGCATCTGGACGACTTGAAGCGGCAGGGGACCGATGATTTTCCCTATATCTTCGACGCCACCCGGGCTGACAGGATTATCCGCTGGTTCGGCCAGTGCATCCAGGTGCGGGGCGTATACGCCGGACAGCCGGTAGAGCCCCAGCCCTGGCAGGTCTTTGACCAGGGGTGCCTCTACGGCTGGGTCCACCGGGAGACCGGGGCCC
>OFFW01002071.1_pt1 | contig 11366 bp, 10 predicted proteins | sample 1521501 | NCBI WGS metagenome assembly OFFW01 (sample SAMEA3504107, study PRJEB24116) | mouse gut metagenome | biome: mouse gut; feature: mouse-associated habitat; material: faeces | place: Denmark | collected 2011
TTTCTTATATGTCATCTTTATTATATTGTACTAATTTATCTAAATATCTTGTTTTTTAGGGACCGATCTAGGTGAGTGTAATGATGCGCTTTTGGTATAATATCCGTACTAAAAAATAGCGAACAACTGTCGAAAAGAGCTTTTTGGTCTGTTCTACTCATATTTGCAATGGTTGAAATTTTATGTATACTATGCGAAAAAAACACTCCCCACATTTCTGCAGGAAGTGTTATATGGGTCATCCCTATCAGTTGACAGACACCCTCTTATTATTTACGAGAGGCTAAAACTTGGACACATACTATTCAAACATTCGCTTAGCAGCCCGCATCAAGACCCGGGGATCTTTGTCATAGCGTGGTGTCTTGACCAATTTGCTCATCGGCACACCAGCAAAGTGGAAAGCAGCGATCTCACTAGAACGAACAGCACTTTGTTCGGTAAAGACCATCTGATATGGTTGTTCCACAAATTCACCGGTAAAGGCTAAGTTCGTCGAATGTTCTGGGATGACTTTTGGGCGATCGCTCTTAGCCCGGTTATTGAACAAAGCAGAAGCATATGGCATATAAACTGGGATACAATTGATCACGCTATCCATGATCGCTGCTTCTTTTTCTTTGATATTGACCGGTCCAGGATCGACTTTAGAAAGTTGCCCGATCAATTCTTGTAACATCTCTTTACCAGTCATCTTAATGTATTGCTTATCAACAAATTCACCCCGCCGTCTTGGGTAAAGGAAATAACCCCATAAGACGGTCTCATTTGGTTTTTGCGTCGTAAAGTGCGGTTGATGGTGAACAACGATCGACATATTGACATCTTCATGGCCTAGTGGTGTGATCGGCTCTGTTGATAGAAATGAATTGAGCGCATTCCCTGGTAATTGGGTCGTGATCCGTGTGATCTCATTTAACAACAGATGATCTTTGGTCGTCAAAGTAAAGCTGACCCATTCTGAAGCGTTCCGATCAGCAAAGAATTTATCTGGATTACCCAAATTATAGAAATGTTGGGTCGCTTGCTTCCACAGTGAGGAAGCAGCTCCATAGTCCATATTTTCCGGTGCAGGTGTATTGAAGTCACCCAGGCTAGCCGAGTCTGTGATCGAACCATTCGTAAAGAAGACAGCGGTATCAGAAGCGATCGCAACATGCTTCTTTTCGTTTGTCGCAGTATCTAAGATCTCTAAACCAGTAACGGTGATCTCATCTTGCATCGACGTCTCTTTGAAATCAAAAGCTTCGACCCGACTATTCATCACAAACTTGCATCCTTGACCTTCGAGGTATTTGATCAAAGGTAACATGATGCTTTCAAATTGATTATAGCGTGTCCGATTGACGCCAACTAAGTGTTCGATCTGAGTAAATTCATAGATCATTTGGTGCATATAGCGCCGTAATTCTTGCGCTGATGATTCAATGCGAAAGGCAAATGTCGTCTCCCACATGTACCAGAAATTCGTTTGGAACATATGTGGATCATCTTTAAAGTATTCAGCGATCGAAACATTGTCCAATTCTTCTTCCTTATCATCAGGTAACATGATCAAGCGGGTCAATAGCATGCGGTCTAAATTATTCAGTCCTAGTTTGTGACCATCAATGATCCCTTTACCACCTTGCATCAGCCGTGCTTTATCAAATGTCCGGTGTTTGCTATCAAAATCACGCGTATCTTCAGCCGCTGTCATACCTGGCTCAGTTACTGAAGGGATCCGATCTAATAGATCCATCAGATCAACATAAGTCCGATAATTCAACATCCGCCCACCACGTGCAACGTAGCCCTTGGTGTTTTCCATTGGATGGTTCTTGTTCCAATACTGTTCAGCTGCAACTGAAGCGGCAGCACCATCATTTGCTCCATGTAGATCAAGGGCATAAAAAGTGATGTCTTCGCCACGCCAATGACCTTCTTGGATCAAATAAACGGCGCCAGCCATATTAGCGATACCAGCACCGATCATTACTGCTTTATTCTTTAACATAACATATCACCCTATCTATCAAATTTCACCTCCATTATAGTTCTCTTACAGTAAAAATACAGATAAAAACACTCAAAAAAGCGACAAAATCCTCATTTCGTCGCAAATAACCACTTAGTTCAAAAAAATTTAATTTTTACCAAATTCCACCAAAATATCACCTAAAAGCTGAGTTCCATCCCCAAAATCCTGGAGTCGAATATGCTCATTGGGGCTGTGCACCTGACTTCCGGCATAAGAGACCCCTAAGATCACGATCGGTAGGTCCAATTCATTACTAAAGACCTCAGCAGGTCCACCACCGGCTGAATTAGGTAGATATTTAGTTTGTTTACCGTAGTAGTCTTTGGCCTTAGCAAGGACTAATTGGATAAAGGGATCACTCATTGGTGAACGATGCCCATTTTCACCTAGACGATACCTGACTTTTAGATCTTCAAAGCCATTTTTATCTAAATGTTCTTGGATCAACTGTGCGATCTTTTTTGGATCTTGTGAAGGCGTTAACCGACAATCCAATTTCGCCGAAGCCATATGCGGGATCACCGTTTTGACGCCTTTACCTTGATAACCAGCAGTCAAACCATTGATCGTCATCGTTGGTTCATTGACTAAAGCTAATTTATGCTCGGCTTTGAGGGTCCGTCTCAAACCAGCCCGACTGATCGCCACATCTAAGTCAAAATCATAGGCAAAAACGGCTTCTTCTTCCGCCTTGCTCAACGGTTGGACATCATCATAAAAACCTTCAACTAAAACTTTGCCGGTATCATCACGTAAAGTAGCTAAGCCACGAACTAAACGCCAAGCAGCATTTTCTGCATATGAAGCTAACGATGAATGCAGATCGATATCAGCTGTTGTCGTTTCGACATCAAAGACCGTGATCCCCCGCATACCACCGACGATTTGATAATTGTCGACGTAGTTTTTGCCACCACCTTCCCAGATACAAGCATCTGCGGCTAGTTTGGCTTTGTTTTCCTTAACGATCTGTTCGACATGTAAACTGCCGATCTCTTCTTCACCTTCAACAAAAAATTTCACGTTGACTGGCAAACCACCATTTGCCTGAAAATATTTAACTAAGACTAAGCGTGAGATCAGCTCGCCTTTATTATCGGAAGCTCCTCTGGCATAAAGTTTTTCCTCCCTGATCGTCGGTTCAAAAGGATCACTTTCCCATTTCTCCAAGGGTTCTGGTGGCTGAACATCATAGTGCTGATAAAACAAGATCGTTTTAGTCGGATCATTGCCAGTAAATTCAGCAAAGATAGCTGGCGCATGTTCCGGACTCCCTAATTTTTCCACCCGAGCTGCCCCTAACTCATTAAAAACTTTCACCAGATACGCTGCCGTCTCGGGGATCTCTCTTTGCTGGGCTGAGATCGAACGCAAACGCAACAGCTCAAAATAGTCCGGTAAATGTTTTAACGCAAATTCACGTAAATTTTCTTTCATATTGCTCACTTCCTTTAGAAAATCACTTCATTTTTTTCTAAAGTATATTTAATATATTTTTCGTTGTCAATCAAAAAAGGCACTTCTGACAAGCGCCCCACTAGCTTAATTTTTCCTAACTCGCGGACGTTTCAAAATAACATCTAAAATCATGTATACACCAAACATCACAACGATCATTATAACTATGTTTATTCCGATCTCAAGCCAAGTATCATTAGGTAAATACCAAAACAAAAACAGATCACAAATGATATAACCGATCACGTTATACAATATCTCCTTGTCAGCTTTCATAGTTCCCTCCTTATTGTGATAGCGCATCCATATCTAATCTTATTATAACATAATTATTGACCTCAATGTTGTAACCATTGACATCACAACTCACGCAAAGTATAGTTGACTATATTGAAGTTATATTTAAAGAGGTGATATTCATGCAGATCTCAAGCCGTTTCACGATCGCTATGCACATTTTAACTTATATCGCTACTGCTCCAGCAGAAGAAAAAGTGACCAGTGAGATCTTAGCTGATAGCGTCCAAGTCAATCCGGTGATCATCCGCAATATATTGTCGCAGTTAAAGAAAGCAGACTTGATCACTGTCAAACGTGGGCAAGGTGGCGCAACGATCATTAAGCCGTTTGACCAACTGAGTTTATTTGATGTCTATCGAGCTGTCGATAGCGTTAAAGATGGAGTTCTTTTTAGTTTTCATGAGAATCCTAACCCAAACTGTCCTGTTGGGCGTAACATCCATAACATTTTGGATGATAAATTGCTTCGCGTCCAACAAGCGATGGAAAATGAACTAAAAGCGATCACATTAGCTGAAGTTTTACAAGATGCCGATAAGTATCTCGCTAACAAATAGATAATGAGAAGACCGCTATCTATGTAATAGAAATGTGTTCGGCAATACGGCGCTGACCGTATTGTCGAACACTCTTTATTTATAGGCATCTTTTTGCAATTGATAAAGCTCGCGGTAAGTCTGATCAGTTCGTAACAACTGGGCGTGCGGTGCAAAACCAGCAATAGTACCATTTTTCAAAAATAAGACCCGATCGGCTAAATGCACGGCTGACATTCGGTGCGTCACAAATAAGATCGTCTGCCCCGTGTCGGCTGCTAGAAATTCTTGATACATTTGTTGTTCACTGCGCGCATCTAAGGCTGAGGTCGGTTCATCTAAAAAACATAAGCTACTGTCTTTGTATAAACACCTAGCTAAAGCGATCTTTTGCCATTGACCCCCAGAAAGTTCAGTTCCATGATCGAACTCTTTACTTAAATTTTGTTGCAGATCTGCTTCTAATGTAGTTAGGCCAACACGCGCTAAACAAGCTTTTATCTTAGAAATCGGTCCTTTCTTTAACGCCGAAATATTAGCGGCCACACTTAACTTAAAGCGACTAAAATCTTGAAAAGCTGCACTGAGATATTTGCGATAGCTTGCACACTGATACATAGACAACGGTGTCTCATCCAATAAGATCTGACCTTTGCTTGGATCATAGTAACGCAACAAGAGTTTCACTAAGGTTGATTTTCCGGAACCATTTTCACCGACGATCGCGATCTTTTCACCTGCGTTGAACTCCAAATTCAGATCATGTAACACTTCCACCTTTGAAAAAGGATACGTAAACGAAACATGCTCCAACTTGAGTTTTTTAAAATCACCTTTAAATTCTAAAGTCCCATCGGTTTGCTTTTCCTTGAATTCTAAAAAACGCTGATATTTTTTGACCCAGAGCAACGAATCATATAACAAACTCGAGTCTTCGACCAAGCGCGTCATCCCTTCAACTAGATAAGCGATCACTGAGATATACATCAATAAGACCCCGATCCCCAGGAGTTTTTGCTGAACTTGTCCGATAAACCACCAAAAGCCACCGGCACTGACTGCCACTGTCATACTTAAAAAGACTAAAGCTAAAAACATCTGCTTTCGCCGGATCTGGTCAACATTTTTTTGTGATAAGTTAAATAATTTCAGATAACGTGTGATCACCGCTGAAAACATATCGAATAAACGAACTTCCTTGGCATCGTCTCGCGCCAACAATAACGAACTCAAGTAATTTAATTTACGGGCATACTTGCTTCGTGTCACCATCGTTTCAAAGGCTTCCTGTTGGATCCGATACGAAACGAGCGTCTGTGGCACCAAAACGCCCAATAAAAGTAATGCGAGCCACACATTATATTTTCCTAACAACCAAAACATCCCACTTATGGTCACCACTTCACGCAAGATCGCAACTCCAAAAACGATCAAATTCACCGGACGCCAACTTGCACCCTCGTTTAATACTTCTAGATCATCAAAAAAGTCACTATCATCAAACAGCTCTAAAGAATTTAGCTGTTGCGACTTGCGCATCAAAGAGAGTTTGATAAAACCGGTCAACTTGTCCGTCAGCATCCCTTGAAAATTAGTCCCTACGACCGGCAAAACCTGGCTCAAGACCGTTGCTAGCGTCCATAAGCAAAAGAAATATCCATATGGCTGTTGCGCACTCAACTGATCGACCAAGCGTTGGCCTGCCTGCACCCCTAAAACTGGTGCTAAAGCCTCTAACGGCGTCAAGGCTACCACGACTACCGAGATCAACAAAGTGGCCTTAAAGAAGATCTTATACGTCTGAAATAATAACTTGAAATAATCATAAACTCGGGTCATAAGTTTTCACCTACTCAGACTTCCACGAATTTGGAAAAACAAATTCTTCGTATAGTTTTCTTAGCTGGTTGTTATTAAGTTGTTCTTTTTCTGTTACCACATAACGTTCCTTCATTTTTTTATGAGGATTGAATTGAACTCTTACCTTTTGGAATGGTTCTGCTTTGAAGATTGTAAAAGGTTTGCCATTTTCATCATATTCATATACCTCTAAAGATCCAGAAAGCGTATAGTACACATCTTCATTGGTACTTAAACAATCAGTCACTGCCATACCATTTCCAAAATTAAACATGTAACAACTAGTACGGTATTTTCCACCAGGTTGATAGACTTGATCATTTTTGATCCGCCCACCATTTTTTCTGGAAAATATAAAAAATTATCTTCAGATGCATATAAAACCCTACCGTAAAGTACAGGTTGCACACCTTCAACCGTGTATTCAAGGCTGAGTTCGCTATTGCTTCCAAGCCGATATAAATTTCCGTTTCCACTTCTGATTTCTACCTGTGCACAAATGGATGCTCACACCTACATGTGAGGACATAGATGCATATACTACACAAGCATATAGACAAACATACAGACACATACTCTGTCTCTCATTCCTGCCTTCACTAAAGTACTCTGCTCAGTAGTATAATCTACAAATTCTACAGTCTCCATCTTCGAAACAAACGTTACAGTATAAGGTTCCCTCAAAAATGCACCATCACCTACTTTAGTTAGATGCTTTTCATGCTCACCAACTTTAGTTCCATCTGAATAAGTAAACTTCATAAGTAATCCCCCTTATAATATTTTTATATCCATAACTTATTATGGATATCATAGATATTATCATCTATTTAACATCATGATCATAAAAATCTTATTTGGTCTAAAATTCAACAGATTTGGTACATAAATTCCTTTAAGGCGTAAATTTAGTTTTAAATATTTCAAAAATAAGATCAAATCTTTGATACTTTTTCCTAAGAGGCATAAGATATAGACGGAGGTCTTTAAAATGAAATTAAATCACGGACTAATGCTTGGTCTTGCCTGCTTGAGCTTGGGGTTGGCGGGGACCGTTACTTATCAAGCAACAACTAATACCATCCAGGCTAACACAGTATCCACCAAAAACTTTAAACAGGTCAAGCTCGGCATGAACAAGCGTCAAGTGATCGATACACTTGGTAAACCAGCTCATGACAAATACGAAGCTAATGTTTGGACTTATCCGGTAAAAGATAAGCAAGTCTTGACCTTGATCTTTAAAAAAGACACTTTAGAAAATGTCAGCGATCATACTTTGATCAGTTCTAAAAATAGTGTTGCTAAAAAAACATCAGCCAAGACAAAGCGCCAAAATGTCAACACAGCTTTTGCCGAGTACTTCAAGCAAGCTCATGAATACGCCAAAGCTGGACAAACAGAATTTTCTTGGAGCACGATGATCCAAAAAGTCACTTTTGATGGTGATGATGAGATCAAAGTTAAGACAGTTGATGGGTTTAACGATACACCCGCGAATGAAAAAAATATGATCGCTAAAAAGATCGCTGAACTCAGCAAGTCATTTCTACATCGTTACAACAAAAAAGACTTTGACCTAGAATTCTACGAAAATAAACACGAAGTCGGTAGCAATAAAAATGATTCTTTGACTAAATTCGAATGGAAAAACAATAACTAGTAAAAAGCCTGACCTTGATCATTTGATCAAAGCCAGGCTTTTTCTAGTTATGCTTAGTCTTCTTTACGGCTGTAAGTTTCAATGTCATGCAAGATAAGGTTTCTGAATTCATCTTGAGTCATTGTTTCAGTCTTTTCACTACCGTATTTACGAACAGTCACAGTGCCATCAGCTACTTCTTGGTCACCAACAACTAAAGTATATGGTGTCTTCATCACTTGTGCTTGACGGATCTTGTAACCCATCTTTTCATTCCGATCATCGATGCTTACACGGATCTGGTGTGCACCCAATTTTGAGCTCAATTGACGTGCATAATCTAAGTGAAGTTCATTCTTGACTGGAATGATCTCAACTTGTTTTGGAGCTAACCAAGTTGGGAAAGCACCCTTGTACATTTCTGTCAAGTAAGCTGTAAAACGTTCCATCGTTGATACGATACCACGGTGGATCATAACTGGACGGTGTTCTTCACCATCAGCCCCAGTATATTTGAGATCGAAACGTTCAGGTAACAAGAAGTCCAATTGGATCGTGGAAAGTGTTTCTTCTCCACCAAGAGCCGTCTTAGTTTGAACATCTAATTTAGGACCGTAGAAAGCAGCTTCACCTTCAGCTTCAAAGTAATCCAAGCCAAGATCATCCATGGCTGCTTTTAACATCCGTTGAGATTTTTCCCACATTTCATCATCGTCGTAGTACTTATGTGTGTTTTCAGGATCACGGTAGCTCAAACGGAAACGGTAGTCCTTGATGTCAAAGTCATGGTAAACATCGACCATCAATTGAAGTGTCCGCTTGAATTCTTCTTCGATCTGATCTGGAGCTACGAAAGTATGACCATCATTTAATGTCATTTCACGTACCCGCGAAAGACCTGTCAAAGCACCAGATTTTTCATACCGGTGCATCATCCCTAGTTCAGCGATACGTAATGGAAGATCACGGTATGAACGAATATGGTGGTTGTAAACTTGAATGTGAGATGGGCAGTTCATCGGACGCAATTCAAGTAATTCGCCATCACCCATGTCCATTGGTGGGAACATGTCTTCGCGGTAGTGATCCCAGTGACCTGATTGCTTGTAAAGATCAACGTTAGCTAAAATTGGTGTGTAAACATGTTCATAGCCACGAGCAACTTCTTTATCGATGATATAACGTTCGATCGTACGACGGATCGTAGCCCCATTTGGCATCCAGTATGGTAGACCGGCACCGACTTTAGGATCAACAAAGAAAAGATCTAAATTGTTACCGATCACACGGTGGTCACGTTCACGTGCTTCTTTTCGACGTTGTAATTCAGCATCAAGGTCTTTTTGCTTATAAAAAGCTGTCCCATAGATACGTTGTAACATTGGGTTGCTTGAAGCACCTTTCCAGTAAGCCCCAGCCACTGAAAGTAATTGGAACACTTTGATCGCACCAGTTGAAGCCAATTGTGGTCCAAATGAGAAGTCATTGAAATCCCCCAATTTATGAGCTACGACTTTACCAGCGTTATCAGCAGCGATCTCTTTGACTAATTCAGTTTGGTATTGATCACCATCAACTAATTGCAAAGCTTCTTCTTCTGTATATTCAACACGCTCGATCGGTAAGTTTTGCTTGATGATTTCTTGCATCTTTTGTTCGATCTTTTCAAAATCAGCTTCAGCCACTTGACCAGCTGCATTATCTGTATCAAAGAAGAAGCCATGTTCTAAGGCCTCACCTTGACCAAACTTCATTTCTGGATAAAGGCTATGCAAAGCACTAGCTAAAACATTAGCAGCTGTTTGCCATAACACGTTCATTCCTTCATCAGAATCTTTCGTGATGATCTTGATCTCACCATCTTCGTTTAAAGGTTCGTTGTAATCCACTAATTTACCGTTAAATTCACCTGCAACAGACTTCTTAGCTAAGCTGATGCTGATAGATTTTGCGATATCTTGTGTTGTTGTTCCAGCTGCAAATTGTTTTACAGCACCATCTGGAAACTTAACATTGATCTCTGACATTATTATGATCCTCCTTGTTTTTTGCCAAGACATAAAAGACGCCCCTAGTGCTCCATTGAACACTAGGGGCGTCTTTAACGCGGTTCCACCCAATTTCAAGGTCAGTTGACCCTCTCTTGATCGTCGATAACGGAAACGAGCCGTCCTACCTTTGCAGTAGGCTATCGTGATAAAAGTGGTAAGCTCCTCTTTAAGAGACTTACAGTCAAAGGTCTCTTTCCCTGAATTGATTTGCCGTTTGTCTTTTACTTAATGTAATTCCTATTTAAGCACGAAACTTCTTTAATTTCAAGTCATTATTCTGGATTTCGGCGATTTTTTCCTACAACATGATACTCATCGGCCAAAAATTTGATCCGTTCCATGATGCGTTTGGCCTTCAAAGGCTCTGCTTCACCCCGGTTGTTGACAGTCAAATATTGCTGCTCTAGTTGTTCTAACGAAAGATTCGAACTAAAGAACGTCGGTAATTCTTCTTGCATCCGATATTGCAAAATGACCCCTAAAACGTCATCTCTAAGCCAGCTGCTCAAAGAATCAGCTCCGATATCATCGATCATCAAAACTTGAGCTTTTTTCAAATTGTCGATATATTCATTTGTCTGATTTTTACCGATCGAGCCCTTGATCTCCACTGCAAATGATGGAAAATGTACCAATGTCGTCTGATACCCTCGCTTAGCTAGATCATTAGCGATCGCCGCCAAAAGATAGGTCTTACCGACTCCAAAACTGCCTTCTAGGTATAATCCCTTATGAAAATCTTTTGGTGCTTTGGTATAACTAGTAATAAAAGATAGCGCCGCTTTTAAAGCTTCCATCCGCTCATCACTACGCTCGTAATCTTTTAATTGCGCCCGACGAACACTACGCGGTAAATTGATCGTCTTGACACGAGCTTCTAGGGCTTTTTGTTCACGTTTAGCTTTTAATTCCGCGGTCGGCACGTACACGACTTCGATCCGATGATTGCTGATCGCAAGTGTCGGTAGGTATCCGGGTGCAAAGGTCTGTTTTCCTTGAGCTAGCTGTTTTTTTAGCGTTACGAATTCATATAACTTGCTGGCACTTTTCATCACATCAGCTTCCGTCAAGACTTGACTGTTTTCCGCTAAAAAAGTCCGCACTTCATCATCTTGTAAGATCTCAGCGATCAGTTCTTGATAACGCTGGTTCCAATTGTTTTTTTGCATCCGCTCCGTCAAGTTTTTCCCTAGATCTTCCATCCTAGCCACCTGCCTTTCTATTCACTTTGTTCCAATTGAGCTAACAATTCATCGATCTCAGCATTCAAGGCCTGTTTATCCTCTTTAGCCGGTTTAGATACAGCTTTATTTTCTTTTGTCTTAGCCCAGTCCGGCAAAGTTTCTTTTTGTACGATCTGCTGTTTTCGCCCATAATATTTTTTTGGTTGTTTCTTTTCACGAGCTTTCTGGTTAGCCTCACGCATGTAGACCATTGCTTCTTCTGGGGTCTTGATCTTCTTTTCGGCTAACTTAGCGGCAGCTTTAGTAAAACGATTA
>OFFW01002073.1_pt1 | contig 11363 bp, 8 predicted proteins | sample 1521501 | NCBI WGS metagenome assembly OFFW01 (sample SAMEA3504107, study PRJEB24116) | mouse gut metagenome | biome: mouse gut; feature: mouse-associated habitat; material: faeces | place: Denmark | collected 2011
CCTCATGCTCCTCGTCTATAATAATCAGACCCAGATTGGAAAACGGGGTAAACAGAGCCGACCTCGGCCCTATCATAATGTCTATTTCACCGTTTTTGGCACGCAGGAACTGATCGTAGCGTTCTCCGGCGGATAATCTTGAGTTCATTACGGATACCCGGCTGCCGAACCGCCCGTAAAAACGCATTACCGTCTGGTAGGTCAGCGCAATTTCCGGTATCAGCATAATCGCCTGCCTGCCTGCGGACAAAACTTCCGCAATCAGTTCCATATAGACCTCCGTCTTGCCGCTTCCGGTAATCCCGTGAATCAGACAGGGCTTTTTCTCTCCCGCGTCAAAATCCGAGAGGATTTTTTCCGAAATCCGCTCCTGCTCCGGGCTTAGTATCTTTCCGTTTTCCCTTGCAGATTCCACTTTCACCGGATTTCTGTAGTAACTTTCGCTTTCTATGGAGAGAACGCCCTCTCTCTGTAAGCTGCAAAGCGCCGCGGAGGAAACGTTTAATTTCCCCGTCACAAGGCTGTAGGGAAGCACCGGCTCCCTGATAAGCTGCGCAAGCACCCTCGCCTTTGCGAACTGGTGTTTCCTTTCACTCTCCCCCAAAAGGGAACGGACCTCCTCCGCCGTCATAAGACGTACAATCTTCTTTTTTTCTTTCGGCTTCATGGAGCGCTTTACGGGGAGCACCGTCTTAAGCGCCGCTATCATGGTGGAGCCGTAGTTTCTTTTCATCCATGCCGCCAGCCGGATAGCGTCCGCTTCCACGGCCACGCTGTCTGTGGAAATTTCTTCTATATACTTCTGCCTGTCATCGGGAAATTCCGCCTTTTCCGTTATCTCCACCACATAGCCCTGGCGCAGATGGTTCCCCTTTCCGAAAGGCACCGACACGCACATTCCCTCCTCCAGAATACTCTGCAGCTTTTCGGGAATTTTGTACTGGAAGGTTTTATCCACTTTTTCATGGGAAATATCAATGATGATATTTGCATACCTGCCCTGGGCCATGCCTTGTCTGCTCCTTTTATCTACAAGTCTTACCGCTTTCCTGATACCGGCTGCGCTTTCTTTCAGCCGCCCTGTCTTTCCTTCAGGATTTCCGCTATCAGCACCCTCTCGTCCATGGGATGCTTCTCGCCGCAAATCTCCTGATAATCCTCGTGGCCCTTTCCGGCCAGCACAATAATGTCTCCCGGCTGCCCGTTTTCAATGGCATAGGCAATGGCTTTTTTCCTGTCGGGAATTTCAATATATTTTCCGGTTGTCTTTTGGATTCCGGTTCTGATATCCGCAATAATGTCCTCCGGTTTTTCATACCTCGGATTATCCGAGGTGATAATGGTAAAATCCGCATAAGTTCCGCTGATTTCTCCCATTTCAAAGCGTCGGCTCCTGTCCCTGTTACCCCCGCATCCGAAAAGGCATACCAGACTTGCGGGCCTGTATTCCCGCAGCGTTGTCAGAATGCTTTTCAGACTCATGCTGTTATGGGCATAGTCAATCAGCAGGGTAAATTTATCCGACACAGAAACACTTTCAATCCGCCCTTTCACATGAGCGCCTAAAAGCGCTTTCCTGATTGCGGGGATTTCCACCCGGAAGTGGCTGCACACCGCAATAGCCGTCAGCGCGTTATAAACGCTGAATCGCCCCGGCATGGGAACCTCCACCCGAAAGGCATTTTTGTCCTTTTGTCTCACGGAAAACTCAATGCCAAGCTCTCCCGGCTTGTTTATCAGCTTTAAGTCCTCCGCCCGGATATCGGCCTCTTTATCAAAGCCGCAGGTTTCCACCTCACAGGTATGGCCTTTTAAAACCGCTTCCATGTGGGCGTCGTCCCTGTTTACGATTCCCAGACGGCACTGTTTGAATAAAAGCCCCTTGCAGGTCTGATATTCCTCAAAGTCCGCATGTTCGTTGGGGCCGATATGGTCCGGCTCCAGATTCGTGAAAATTCCGATTTCAAAGGTAAATCCCTGGGTCCTGTGGAGCTTAAGCCCCTGAGAGGCCACCTCCATTACCACTATCTGGCACCCGGCGTCCTCCATTTCCCTGAAATACTGCTGAAGCAGGAAGGATTCCGGAGTGGTGTTGCCGGCGGGGATATGCTTATCGCCTATGATGGTTTCAATGGTGCCCACAAGCCCCACCTTATATCCCGCCTTTTCCAGAATGGCTTTCATCAGATAGGTGGTGGTGGTCTTTCCCTTGGTTCCGGTAATGCCAATCACTTTAAGCCGGTCCGCAGGATGGCCGAACCAGGCCGCCGCAATGAAAGCCATGGCATACCGGGTGTCCGCCACCTTAATAACGGTGATATCGCTCTCCTTTGACAGCTCCACATCCTTCTGCACTACTAAGGCCGCCGCCTTTTTGGCCGCCGCCTCCCCCGCGAAGTCATGTCCGTCCACATTATAACCACAGATGCAGATAAAAAGGCATCCCTCGGATATTTTCCGCGAATCGTAGACCACTTCCTTTATTTCCCTGTCCGTATTTCCTCTTATGCATTCAAAGGTCAATCCCTTTAGCAGCTCTTCACACTTCATTACAACCTCCATGACATTTTTCCTCTATTATAAAATAACATGATTAATCGCTTTTTTCAATCTTTCTGAATCCGGCTTCCCTTTCAGTTAATATGTTTTTTATTTTTTGTTAAGAGGATTTTAGACTTTTAAAATAATTCGGACACACTTTATACACATTTTCCCTTTATGATATTAATCAAGATAGTTGAACAACTCACTATCTCCCCCCTCATAAGAATGCAAAGCCTCCGGTACCCCCGGAGGCTTTTGCATTGCCGCAAAACCCATTGTCCGCGCCGTTTCGGGCCTCCTTCTTATCAAAAAAGCCGCAAGAGTCCCTCAGCAGTAATGCTGCATGACAATCTGTATGCTCTCCCGGCCCGCAAAAGAATTGATTTCCGGATAGTAGGCAATGCTGATAACCATCTCCTCTTTTACCGGATTGCGCCGGCTGCTTCCGTATGCCCTGCCAGCCGGCATGCTTCCGCTTCCGTATACCCCGCTATCGCTGTAGAGTCCCTCTGCGGCCTGTTCTCCGAACCGCTCCGCCAGAAACGAATCAAACCGTTCCAAATCGCCGAAGTAAATCATTTCATAGCCTCTTCCGCTCTCGTCCTCAATCCGGTATTTTCCCACATTTTTATTTTTCCCCAGCTTTCTGCCGGATAAAAGGCGAATCCCTTTTCTGGCAAACAAAGGTTTGGGATTGCCGGTCCCGAAAGGCTCGAGCGCGGAAAGCTCCCGGATAAATTCCTTATCCGCGTAGGAAAGAGGCATAGGAACATCGATATGTATCACTTCCTCAAAATCCTCCCCGGTGAGCCTGCAGTTTTCATTGATTCTGCTTCGGAAAGTCTCCACCGCCGCCTCGTCCGGCAAGGACAGCCCCGCCGCCATCTTATGTCCCCCGTATCGCATGAAAAGCTCTTTACAGGCGGTAATCTCCTCGTACATGTGATAGGCTTCTATAGAGCGTCCGCTGCCTTTTACCCCCTCTTCTCCCTTTGTCAGAACGAAAGCGGGTTTTCCGTACTTTTCCCGCACCTTTCCGGCGATAATTCCCGCAAGGCTCTCGTGGCAGTCCGGCAGATAGACCACCAGGACCCTGTCCTCCTGAAGCCCTGTATTTTCCACCTGGCTTATGGCCGCACACAGTCCTTCCTCCGTCATCTGCTTCCGGCTGTCGTTCAGGTTTTTCAAATCCTCCGCAATGGTAACCGCCTCCCGCCAGTCCTTTGAGGTGAACAACTCAAGCGCCCGCTTTGCCGTGTCCAGTCTCCCCGTGGCGTTCATACAGGGGCCGATGACAAAACCGGCATGGTAGGGCGAAATCGCCCGCTGCTCGATTCCGTTGACCATAAGCAGGGCCCGAAGCCCCAAGTTCCCGGTCTTTTCCATTGCTTTCAGTCCGTATTTCACAATAATCCGGTTCTCGTCCCGAAGCTCCATCACATCGCACACGGTGGCAAGGGCCGCAAAGGAAAGCATCTCCTCCATTATTTCCGCCCGCCCCGGCAGAAGAAGGCCCGTTTTTCCGCCGGATTCAAAAAGTACCTGTACCAGTTTATAGGCCACTGCGGCTCCGCATATATGGGGAAAAGGATAGCCGCAGCCCGGCTGTTTCGGGTCCACGACAGCGTCCGCCTTCGGCAGAAGATAAGTTCTTTCCCCCTTTGTTTCCTCGAAAGGCACCTCATGGTGGTCGGTCACCACCACCGTCATGTTCAGCTCCTTAGCCAGCGCAATCTGGGAGGAAGCCGCAATCCCGTTGTCGCAGGTGACAATGGTGTCGATTTTCTCCCCGGCCGCCTCCTGCACCAGCCCCTCGTTCAGGCCATAGCCGTCCTTTATTCTGTGGGGAATCACTGTATCCACATTCCCTCCAAGAGCCCGGATGCCTGTAAGAAGAATATAAGAGGCGCAGATACCGTCCACGTCGTAATCCCCGATTACCCGAATCCTCTTGCCCTCCGCTATTTTCCCGAGAATGATTTCCGAAGCCTCTTTCATATTTTTCAGCAAAAGAGGGTCGTACAAATCCTTTAAATCCCCGTGCAGATATTTCCTGATATCTTCGTCCTCCACCAAATCCCGGTTCCGCATAATCCTCGCCATTACCGGCGTAATATGATACTTCTGCGCTATTTTATCAAAATCCGCCTTTTTGGCGGCCACCATCCATTTTGCCATATTATCCTCTTTTTCTCTGCCAAAAAGCGTCCCGCTGCGCGGAACGCTTTTCCTGTCATACCTTATTTCCCCGGCCATGCCGCGGTTACTATGCCGTCTTTTTCTGCGGAAATACCTTTCTTAATACCAGCCATAACGCGCCGGTTATGCATACGGAAGAATACGTGCCGCAGAGGATGCCCGCCATAAGAGGCAGTGCAAATTCCTTCACGGAAGATACGCCGAACACATAAAGAGCCGCTACCATGACAAAGGTTGTCAGGGAAGTAAAAATACTTCTGGAAAGAGTCTGGGTGATACTGCCGTTCACCATATCCTCCAGAGATTCCTTTCTTCCCATATTGTGCATGTTTTCACGAATCCTGTCAAAAATTACAATGGTGGCGTTGATGGAATAACCCACAATCGTCAGCATACAGGCAATAAATGTGGTGCCCACGGATACTTTCACAATCGCGTAAAAGGCAAGCACTACCAGAACGTCGTGAATCAGGGCGATAACGGAGCTTGCGCCGAAGCGGATATCCTTAAACCGCAGCCAGATATAAAGCAGCATACAAAGGGTTGCAATCACCACAGCAATCACCGCGTCCGACTTCATCTCGCTGCTGATGGTGGAACTGATGGTCTCCGTGGTAATCTTCTCCGCGTCTACCGAAAAATTGTCAACCATAACGTTTTTCAGTTCTTCTCTCTCGTCCAGATTTAAGGAACGGGTCTTGAAAATCACCTCGTCCGTCCCCTCCACCTTCTGGGTCTGCACATTGCCGTCCCCTGTGATGGCTTCAATGAGAGGAACCACCTTTGCGTCGATATCGCCAAGAGCCATGTCCTCGTTAAAGGTAACGTTGGTGGAAGTGCCTCCCACAAACTCAAGGCTGTAATTTAACGTCCCGCCGGTCTGCGACTTGTTGATTCCCATAAATACAAAGCCTGCCAGTACCGCCGCAATGGAAATTCCGAAAAATATCTTTCTCTTTGAGGTGAAAGCCACCGCCTTCCTCTCTTTTCCCTTTCCGTAGAACTTTTCGCCCTGGAGTCCCAACGCATAGAAAGCCTTCATAAGCAGCCTGGTAATCACCATGGCCGTAAACATGGAAAGGATAATACCAAGGGCCAGTGTGGCCGCAAATCCCTTAATCGTGCCGGAACCCAAAAGCCCCAGTACCGCCGCCGCAATCAAAGTGGTCACGTTGCCGTCCACAATGGCGGAAGCCGCTTTTTTGTAACCGATATCAATCGCTGACTTCACGGTTTTGCCCTTGGCGATTTCCTCCCTGATACGGGCAAAGATAATCACGTTGGCATCCACCGCCATTCCGATGGAAAGGATAATACCCGCAATTCCGGGAAGTGTCAGCGTAATCTCAAAAGCGTCCAGCAAAATGACAATCAGCTCCACATAAAGCGCAAGGGCAAGGCTGGCCGCTACGCCGGACAGATAATATACGGCTATCATAAATACCACGATGATGGCAAATCCCACCGCCGCCGCTTTGATACTGGTGGAAATCGCCTCCTCGCCAAGCTGGGCCCCTACAATCTTGGAATGCAGTTCCTCCAGCTCTAACTTCAGACCGCCGATACGGATAGTGGTCGCAAGCTGCTGGGCTCTCTCATAGGTAAAGTTTCCCGTAATCTGAGCCTGTCCGTCCGTGATGGCGGAATTAACGTTGGGCGCGCTGATAATCTCGCCGTCGTAATAAATTCCAATGGATTCTCCGTTCTGGAGCGCTTTCGTTGTGGCATCGGCAAACTTCTTTGTCCCCTCGTCGGTCATGGAAAGCTGCACCACAAACTCGCTGTTCTGCATACTGTTGGTCATGGAACCCGCCTGGGTTTCCTTTACGTCCGTTCCTTCCAGAACCACGCTTCCGTCCGCTATAAGCTGGTCGATGTCCTTATACAGAGCGTATACAAGCTCGCCCTCCTCGTCAGTTCCAAGGGCCTGATAATTGGGATTCCCGTCAGGGTCGTACTCGCAGATAAAATACAGTGAACCGGGCTTTCCCAGCTCCTCCAAAATAGCGCCCGCGTCCGAAACGCCCGGAATCTCAATGTTAATACGGTTGCTTCCCTCCTGATACACCACCGCCTCGTTGCTGTAGCTTTCCACACGCTTCTGCAGCTTGTAGATGGTATCAGCCATGTCTTCGCTGTCAGGCTCCTCGTCGCCCACTACCTGATAGGTAATGCTGACGCCGCCCTCCAAATCCAGCCCCAGATTGATACTGGCCGCTGAACCCGAGCCGTCCGCTCCGATTCCCACTGCCGCGGTGTATCCAAAACCGCCAAGAAGCAGCAGAAATACCAGCAGGACCACAATTGCTTTACTCTTTTTCATTGCTTTCTTCTCCTTCTGATTCGGCCAAAGCCGCTTTTATCATAATTGCGCATTCTATACGCTTTTTCTGTAATTCACATCCCAAATCATAGGCGTCGTTAATATGCCCGTGGAAATTGTAGGAATTGGCCGCGCACCCGCCGCTGCAGTAAAACTTTGCAAAACAGCTCTTACACTTTTCCTTTGCGTAGACATTGCAGGTCTTAAACTCGTCCCTTATGTCCGCGCGCGTAATGCCCTCGTCCACATTTCCCATCAGGAAATCCTCATTGCCCACAAACTGATGGCAGGGATACAAATCCCCCCAGGGCGTCACCGCCAGATATTCCGTTCCCGAGCCGCACCCGGAAAGCCGTTTTGCCACACAGGGGCCGCCCGTGAGGTCTATCATAAAATGGAAAAAGTTTACACCCTTACCTTCTTTTTTTCTCTTTAAAAGCGCAGCCGCCAGCCTGTCATATTCCGCTAAAAGGGACGGCAAATCCTCCTCCCTTAAGGCGTAGTCCTCAGAAGGGTCAGCCACCACCGGCTCCACGGAAATCTGCTCAAAGCCCAAATCCGCCAGATGAAGCACGTCCTTTGAAAAATCCAGATTATTTCTTGTGAAAGTTCCCCTCACGTAATAATTCGTCTGGTTCCGGCTTTCCGCCACCTTGAGGAATTTCGGGACAATGATATCATAGCTTCCCTGTCCGCCTCTGTGGGGGCGCATCAGGTCGTTGATTTCCTTTCTCCCGTCAATGCTGAGCACGATATTGGACATTTCCCTGTTAGCAAATTCCAGGATTTCATCGTTTAAAAGCACGCCGTTGGTGGTCAGCGTAAAACGAAACTTCTTGTGGAAAGGCTCCTCAAGGCTCCTGCCGTAGGCCACCAAATTCTTTACCACCTGCCAGTTTAAAGTGGGTTCTCCCCCGAAGAAATCCACCTCCAGATTTACCCGGTTCCCTGAATTTTTCACCAGAAAATCAAGCGCCTTTTTCCCCACTTCAAGGCTCATTAGCGCCCGCCTGCCGTGATATTCCCCTTCCTGTGCAAAACAGTATCTGCAGGCCAGATTACAGTCGTGGGCAATGTGCAGGCACAGCGCCTTTACCACGGTTTCCCGTTTTTTAAAATCAATGATATAGTTTTCATAAACGTCCGGGGCATACAGCATACCGGCGTCCTTAAGCTCCAAAACCTGTTCGAGAGCCTCCTCCACGTCCCCGGCGGCATGGCTTCCTTTTAAAAGACCGGTAATCCTGTCCTTTAACTCCTCTTTGGGACATCCCGCCAAAAGCGCCTCCTCCACCAGAGGAACCACGTCGTATACCACCTCGTCCACCACATGGACGGAACCGCTGTTCACATCCATGACGATATTATAACCGTTGTTTTTGTACTGATGTATCACTTTTCTTATCCTTCCAGAACGAAATTGTGTAATGGTTCCGATACAATTTCTGCCGGGCCTTTTCCTCCGCGGCACAGCCAGCCCGGCGTTACTGCCTGCACACATAATAAGCAGCGGCAGGCGCCGCTGCTTTATTCTTTTTATCCGTCCAGGTTCCGTAAAAAACGGAATCTTGAGGCGTCAGGTATCCGCTTATGCTTTCACCTTTTCACAGCTCTGATTTCCTACCGTGCAGGAAGTCTTGCAGGCAGACTGGCAGGAAGTCTGGCATTCGCCGCATCCGCCTTTTTTCATGGACTCTTTCAAATCTCTTGTTGCTAATGTTTTGATTCTCTTCATAATAAAATCTCCTTATCCATTTCAGTTAAAAGAACCGGAAATCCGCCTGATACCGGCGAAAATTTCCCCTGCTCCCAGATTTTTATAGTATAACATACTTATTTGCTTTGTAAAAGCGTTTTTTATTGGATTGCGTCTTTTTCATGCGCTTTGCCGTCCTCCTGGTCAGGAGAATCCAAAAGCCCGTTCGCGGAAGATTCGTCCGGCTCCTTCTCCGGAAGCGTCATTAAAACCTTGACAATTCTGTTCTGGCTGATTCCCTGAACCTTCAGCGTAATTCCGGCCTCGGTGACGATGGTTTCCCCGTCCTCCGGAAGCCTGTCTAAATGTTCAATTAAAAGCCCGCCTATGGAGTCGTAATCCTCGGAAGATAACAGCGTGCCCAGCTCGTCATTGATATCGCCAAGCTTCATACTGCCCTCTACCAGATAGGTCCTCTCGGCAACCTCCTGTATCAGCTCTTCCTCGTCCTCGTCATACTCGTCGCGGATTTCCCCTACGATTTCTTCCAGTAAGTCCTCTAAGGTAATCATTCCCACAGCCGCGCCGTACTCGTTAAGGACAAAGGAGACATTGGCAAGCTTCTCCCTCATCTCCACCAGCAAATCGGCCGTCTTTTTAAATTCATAGGTATAATATGCCTGACGCATGATATCGCTGATTTTAAACTGATTCCGGTCTTCCACCAGAATGAAATCCTTGATATTGATAAGGCCTATAATGTTATCCTTATCCTCCCTGAAAACGGGAATCCGGGTATACATACATTCCTTAAACAGCGCCATGACCTCGTCATAACTGGCATCCTCACTGATTGCCGCCACATCAATTCTGGGAATCATAACGTCTTTGGCGACCGCATCGCCGAAATCGAAAACATTGTAAATCATTTCCCGCTCTTCCGACTCAATGACGCCGTCCTCATGGCTGACCTCCACATAAGTCCTCAGCTCCGTCTCCGTCATGGCAGTTCTCTTGTTGGCGTCGATATGTAACAGCCTCATCAGCCCGCTGGCCAGTTTGTCAACCAGGAAAATCACCGGCGTAAGCAGTTTCATAAGCCCGGAAATCAGCGAAGCGTAAAAAAGCGCCAGCTTTTCCGAATAGACCATCGCCATGTTCTTGGGAACAATCTCCCCGAAGATTAGTATTACCACCGTCAAAATTCCTGTCGCAATTCCCACGGAAAGATGAATGCTAAGCGCCAGCGTTGTAGCCAGCGACGAAGCCGTCAGATTCACAATATTGTTTCCAATTAAAATCGCGCTCAGCATTTTCCCGTACTTCTCAAGTACGTTAAGCGCCGCCTTTGCCCTTTTATCCCCATCGTCCGCCAGAGATTTCAGCCGGACACGGTTTACTGTGGTAAGCGCCGTCTCCGCAGAGGAAAAAAAGCCTGATAAAAGCACCAGAATCAATAACGCAAACAATTGTATGACACCGTCGGTATCCAAAATTAAAATCACTCCTTATTTTATAAATTTTAAAATTACTTATGGCAATATTACAATATCGGGTATTCTCTGTCAAGTTCAGACATATGATTGTATTACAGATTATTAAGATTTTTTTGTAAAAATAATAAGAAACAGGAGGCTTCCATGTTAAAAAAACTAAACCTCAGTTCACGGCTTACCTTCATATTAAAATGTCTGCTTATATCCTACCTGCTTACCACCGGCCTGCTCCTTCTGCTCGCCCTGATGCTTTACCGATTTGATTTATCCGAAAAGACCGTTTCCATCTGCATTATCGGAATCTACATAATTATTACCTTCTTAGCCGGTTTTCTTGCCGGAAAACGGGAAGGAAGCCGAAAATTCCTGTGGGGACTGCTTATGGGCGGACTGTATTTTACTATCCTGATTGTGATTTCCCTGATTATCAACCACGGAATGAACGAAGTGTCGGGAAACTTTTTTACCGTCCTTACCCTCTGCTGCGGAAGCGGAATGCTGGGAGGCATGTTAAGCTGAAACATTATAAAGAGCCGGCGCATCCGTTTTTCATGCACCGGCTCCCACGCACAAGCATTCCCCTTTTACACTGCCTGTCTCGCGCTCATTTCCTGTATCAGCTTCAATATATCCTGTACGCGCTCCATTTGTTCAGGGCTGAAGCATTCAAGAATGTCCACTACCCTTTCCGGGACTTTCCCATTTTCCCGGCCCCCTAATATGTAATCATTACTGACGCATAGTGCCTTTGATATTTTGGAAAGTATCTCCACCGTGAAACCTTTCTTTCCGGTTTCAATTTCATATAAAAATTTAGATGAAATATCAACCTTCTCTGCAAATGCATCACGCGTGTAATTGTTTGCTTCCCGCAATTTCCGAATCCTTTGTCCTACATTTTTGTCTGACATTCCCTCTCCTCCCAATACACAAAACCTAGTTTGTCACATGCATCGCACCACAATATGTGGCATTGAAATTATTATAACATGCATTTTCTGAAATGCATAAATATCTCCTCAATCATACATTATTTGTAACAAAACTTCTTAAACTGGCATAAATCGACATAATTTACCAATATCTTTCACTCAGACAGCGATTC
>OFFW01002076.1_pt1 | contig 11335 bp, 10 predicted proteins | sample 1521501 | NCBI WGS metagenome assembly OFFW01 (sample SAMEA3504107, study PRJEB24116) | mouse gut metagenome | biome: mouse gut; feature: mouse-associated habitat; material: faeces | place: Denmark | collected 2011
GGCCTTCGTGAGATGGGAAACATGCCGCAGACAAAATCCGGCAGCTCCTCCGCGATAAACTGAAAGAAATCGTCCGGGCCGTTGGGGATGTACCCCTTGTTCTCTCCGGAGGGGCAGACAACCGCGATCTGCCGCTCCTCGGCATACAGCTCGATATTGCTGTACCCATTCCAGGTCGCATGGTTGTTGCCCATGCCGTGGAGCAGATACAGCACCGGATAGGGCGCCCTGGGCGTATGGGCGCAGGGCGCTCCGGCCTGCGCCGCTCTGGATATCTCAGGAATGGTCGGCGTGGGTACGATCACCGTGATATCCACCGTGCGCCGCAGGGAATATGAAATAAAATTACAGATAAACTTTGCCATAAAATTCCTCCAAAGCCAGTTGTTGATCAGTCCAGCTGGTTGATCTCCTTTGCGTGGCAGCACGCCACAAAGTGGCCGGGCCGTATCTCCTGAAGCGGGACAGGCTGATGGCACTCCTCCGTCGCGTAGGGACATCTCTGGGCGAACCGGCAGCCCGGCTTGGGGTTGATGGGGGAATTGATCTCGCCCTTGAGCAGAATCCGCTCATTTTTCTTGTGGATGTTCACCGTAAGAATAGCGGAAAGCAGCGCTTTGGTGTAGGGATGGAAGGGGTGGTCGAACAGCTCCTTGGTGGGGCAGGTCTCCACCATCTGCCCCAGATACATCACGCAGATATCGGTGGAGATGTGCCGGACAACGGACAGATCGTGGGTGACAAAGATGTATGTAAGGCTATATTCCTCCTGCAGGTCCATCAGCAGATTCAAAATCTGAGCTTGGATGGACACGTCCAGTGCGGAGACCGGCTCGTCGCACACGATAAACTTAGGCATCAGCGCCAGGGCGCGGGCGATACCCACGCGCTGGCGGCGGCCGCCGTCCAGCTCATGGGGGTAAGACATCCGGAACCGCTTCTCAATCCCAGCCAGGTCCATCAGACGGTCCGCCTCTTTGGCGAGAGCGTCGGCCTTGAAGCGGCCAGAGAGCTTCAGCGGCTCCATGATGGTGTCCTGGATGGTCAGGCGGGGATTCAGGGAGGAATAGGGGTCCTGGAAGATGATCTGCATATCCTCCCGCAGCTTGCGCATCCGCTGCTTGCTGGGGTGGGTAACGTCCTCCCCCTCAAAGCGGATCACGCCGTCTGTGCTCTCCAGCAGGTGGATGATGGTCCGGCCCAGGGTGGACTTGCCGCAGCCGGATTCTCCCACCAGGCCCAGGGTCTTACCCTTTTCAATGGAAAAGGTCACATCATCCACAGCGTGAACAACACCGCGGGGGCTGGGAAAATATTTTTTCAGGTGCTCTACTTCAAGCAGTGCCACGGTTACCCCTCCTGTTCTTTCTTCAGGCAGCGGACAAAGTGCGTGCCTGACATATGCTCCAACTGGCAGTGCTTCGCGCGGCATTCATCGGTGGCATGGGGGCACCTTGCCGCGAAATAGCAGCCCTCGGGCAGGTCTGTAGGGTTGGGGGGAAGCCCCTCGATGGGGGACAGCCGCGCGACATCCTTATACATATCCGGTATGGCGCCAAAAAGCCCCCTGGTATACGGATGGTTGGGATGGTCGAATACCTCTTCCAAAGCCCCGATCTCCACAATTTCGCCGGCGTATACCACCGCGACCTTGTCGCAGGTGTCTGCCACAACGCCCAGGTCGTGGGTAATCAGGATGAGGGATGTGCCTTTCTTCTCCCGCAGGTCCTTAATCAGGTCAAGGACCTGGGCCTGGATGGTCACATCCAGCGCCGTCGTGGGCTCGTCGGCGATGAGCAGCTCCGGATTGCAGGCCAGGGCGATGGCAATCACCACCCGCTGCTTCATGCCGCCGGAAAATTGGTGGGGGTACTCGTCGATTCGGTCCCTGGAAATGCCGACGGTCTCCAGCATTTTAATGGCTTCCTGCTTGGCTTTGGCCTTATCCAGCCCCTGATGGTGCCGGATGCCCTCCGCGATCTGTTCCCCCACGGTCATAACCGGGTTCAGCGCAGTCATGGGGTCCTGGAATACCATGGAAATCTGGCTGCCCCGGATGTTCTGCAGCTCATGCTCCTTAATCTCCATGAGGCTTTTCCCCTTGAAGGTGATCGTCCCCTCCGCTCTTTTGGTGGAGTGGTCCGGGAGTATCTGCAGAATAGCCTTGGCAATGGTCGTTTTCCCCGCGCCGGTCTCGCCGACAAGCCCCAGGGACTGGCCGTTGTTCAAGTCGAAGGATACTCCGTTTACCGCCCTGACTGTCTGTCCGTTTGAGGAATAATCAACCTGCAGGTTCTGAACGGACAGAAGAATATCGCTGTTTTTGGTCTCGTCTTTCATCTCTGTCCACCTCCGTCAGTCTTTCAGCTTGGGATCCAGCGCGTCTCTGATTGCGTCGCCTACCAGGTTAAAGCTCAGAACCGTCGCCATGATGAATATGCCCGGGAAGATGCACAGATGGGGGTAGTCCTGGATAAACCCGCGGGCAGAGGACAGCATGGCGCCCCACTCGGGCGTTGTGGCCTTCACGCCGAAGCCCAGGAAGCTCAGGGAGGAGGCGGAGAGGCCGGCCCCGGCGATTCCCATGGCGATCTGTACAATCAGGGGGGAGATCGCGTTGGGAATGATGTGCCGGATGACGATCTGAAGGGTGGAGCAGTTCATTGCCGTTGCCGCTTCGATGTACTCTGAGTTGCGGATGGTGAGGATATTGGCGCGCATCATTCTGGCGTAGGAGGGCATGTAGGCGATGCCCATTGCGATGATGACCTTTTCAAAGCCGGGCCCCAGCACGGTGGACAGGGTAATTGCCAGCAGAATCCCGGGGAAGGACTGGAAGACGTCCAGGCAGCGCATGATGAACCCGTCTACCTTGCCGCCGAAATATCCGGCGACAGAGCCGAGCACAATGCCGAAGATACAGGAGAAGCCCGTGGAAAACACGCCGACACTCATGGTAAACTTCGCCCCGTAGAGGACCCGGGAGAGGATGTCCCGGCCCAGCTCATCGCAGCCAAAGGGGTGCTCCCAGGAGGGAAGGGCGAATTTTTCCTTCATGGAGATCGCCTTATAGCTGTAGGGACAAATTAAGGGGGAAATAAAGGACAGAACCAGCAAAACCGCCACAAAGATCAATCCCGCCATGGCCAGGCGCCTGGTCCGGATTTTCTTCCAAACATAGGGAAGCGAACCGGGCACCTCGGATCGCGACAGCTCCGCTGCTTTATCTTTCTTTTTCAACATTCACCCTCACTCTCTTTCCGTATCCGCCGTTTTTTCCGGCTGTTTCTTTGCCCGGACGTACTGCGCTTTGATGCGCGGGTCAACAAAGGCATAGATCAGGTCGGTAAGCAACATCATAACGGCAAACATAAAAGCGATGTAGATGATGCAGCCCCGCACCACAGGGTAGTTGCGGTTGTTGATGCCGCTCATCATGTACAGCCCGATGCCGGGGATGGAAAAAATCGACTCGGTGATTGTGGCGCCGCCGAGCATCATACCGAAACTGCCTCCGATGACGGTGATGATCGGGATCAGCGCGTTTGGCAGCGCGTGCTTCCAGATAACATCCCGCTGGCTGATGCCCTTGGATTTCGCGGTGGAGACAAAGTCGGCCCGGATGACCTCCAGCATACTGGCCCGCGTCTGCCGGGCGATGCCCGCCAGGGAGCCTAGGGAGTTGGCCAGCACCGGGAGGATAAAATACTCCGGGCCCCCGATTCCGCTGGAGGGGAGCAGCCCAAGCTGCCTGGAAAACAGCAGGACCAGCATCAGCGCCAGCCAGAAGCCGGGCATAGAGTTGCACAGCAGCGTAATGAACAGCCAGACGCGGTCGGTCAGCTGATCGGCCTTTAGCGCACAGCGAATCCCAATGGGTATGCCGACAACCACAGAGAAAGACACACAGAAGAAGGCCAGCATTAACGTGTTCGGGAACCGGTTGGCCAGCTCATCCCGGACGGGCAGGCCGGAAAAGAAGGATTTCCCAAAATCCAGCCGGATGAGGTCCTTCAGATAATTTGTCAACTGGACAATAAAGGGATCGTTCAGGCCCAAATCCTCGCGGACCTGGGCAATTTGTACGTCGGTCGCGTCATTGCCCAGGATGATTTTTACAGGGTCGCCTGGTACAAAATACATCAGGGTGAAGATTAGTATGGCCACAACAATCAGGATTGGAATCATTTGAAGCAGCCGCTTTCCAATATACCGCAGCATAGTTCTCTCTCACCTTCTTAAATTAGCTTTCATGATAACAGCAGGGGATAGAAGCAGGTGTTTCCAATCGTTGCCATATCCCCTGCTGTTATAGGTTTCTTAATTACTTGCCGGACTCATAATCCGCGGCGAAGACCATTGCGTTCGACAGCGGATTGGACAGGGCATCCGTAGCGATCTCAAGAATCTTGTTGGTGGAGACGCTTGCGCTGCGGGTACTGTAGAGGCCCTTGCAGTAGGCCTGATCCTTCAGGTAGTAGTGGAAGGCGTTCAAATTCTCGGGAGTGGGGTCCTTTTCTGCGGCCAGCAGCAGTTCGACCAGCTTTTCATCCCGGTTGAAGCAGACGGAGGTGCCGTCGGTAAAGCTGTTGGGGTTGAAGCAGATATCCCAGCAGCCGGTGATATGGCCGGTGCCCGCGCTCTTGAACTGAATTGCCATATCCCACTGGGTGGGGTCACTCTGGTAGACATTGAACAGTGCGCCGTCAACGGTGAGCAGCTCGACCTTGAAGCCGGCCTCCTCCAGATTGTTCACAACAACGGCGCGTACGCTGTCGTTGTTCAGCGTGGTGCCGGACATGAAGGTCAGGGTAATTTCGCCGGGGGCATAGCCGGCGGCCTTCAGATACTCGGCGGCCTTCTCGGGGTCATAGTCGTAGTAGTCCTCATTTTCCCACTGGGGCTGGGCGCCGGCCATTGCGGGAGTCCCCAGCGTTGTCAGGGCAAAGGAGGTGTTCTCGTCATTCCCCTGGGCATACATGATGTCCTCGGAGTTCAGGGCGTACAGAACTGCCTTGCGCAGGTCCGAGCTCTTGGACAAAACAGAGTGCTCAGACATATTCAGGAACATATCCATGGTGAACACACCGTCGCTCAGGTCCACATTGTAGCCCTCCACAGGGGCACCGTTTACAAAGAAGTTGTTCAGGCTGGTGCTGTCGTTAAATCTGGCAAAATCAATCTCGTGGTTTTCCAGGGCGATCACGCTCATAGCGGGCTCCGTAATCACTTTGAACTCAATGGTCCTAACGTTCTGAAGGCCGTTTTTCGGGAGCAGGCTGGTATCCTTCTGCCAATAGTCCTCCACCGCCTCAAACACGAAGGAGGAGCCGGTGACCTCGCTGACGATGCGGTAGGGGCCGGTGGTGGCGGGATCCTTGCGGCGCTCCTCGTCAGAGGCGTTTTCGTACCACTCCTTGTCCACAATGTCCAGCTGGGGATTGGACAGCAGGTCCTCCAGCGTGCCGGGAGAGGTGCTCTTCAGCTTCATCCGCAGGGTGTAGTCCCCGGTCTTGTCCAGCGACTCCATTGAGGACCCGATCCGCAGAAATTTGCCCTTCTCGTAGCTCATCTGATAGCTGAAAATAATGTCGTCAGCGTCGATCTTGTTGCCCTTGCTGTCTTTGATATAGTCATACAGCTCAATATCATAGGTGGCTTCGTCGACCTTAGTGACGCTTTTGGCCAGCCACATAGTACAGTCGTCCAGAAGGGCGCCGTAGTTGTTCCGGGCAATCAGTTTTGCATACAGCAGGCTCTTGGCCATGCCGCCCACAGAGGGGGCAAAGGGGCTGGGGTCTTCGCTGCTGGCGCCGGACTGCACCACGATCTTGTCCACCATCCCGGTCGCGGCTTCACCCTCGATCTTACCTGCCACAGACTGGAGCGCGGACTTGTCTCCCTGTGGGCCGCCGGCTGAACCGGAATTGCTGTTTGGGGAACCGCCGCAGCCCGAAAGCAGGGAGATGGACATGGCAGCCGCCAAAGCCATTGCGAAGAAGCGGGATCTTTTCCTCATGATGTGAAATCCTCCTTTTATTGTTTTGCTTATTGTTTTTCTGGCCGGTGCGCTGGATGTAAACCATTTTCTTCGGGACCGCCGGCCAGCCTTCTGGGTCAACCATATCATGTCCATATGGGGAAGACAAGCCTTGCGAATGGGGGTCCATATTCATTTTTTGCGTATTTTTCAAATAGTCAAAAAATTATAATAGAGCAAAAAGTGAATATGATTTTACGTGATTATGTTTATATTGACCATTTTCCTTGCGCTGTTTTTGTGCAATAAGTCAAACAGGCTGGCTCATCTGAATGAACCAGCCCATTGCAGCGGCAACGATATGGATTTGTTCTATTTTCCATACGGACAAGCCTATTGCAGCATCTTTTTATATTCTCCCGGTGTGATCCCTTCGTACTTCTTAAATACCCGGACCAGACCCTGGGAATCCCAAAAACCGGCCTTTTGCGCGGCGTCCTTTACCGAGTAATCGGCCAAAAGCTTTTTTACCTGCTCGACCCGCAGCCGCTGAATATACTCCAGCATGTTGCATCCCACAATTCGCTTGAATTCCCGGGATACATAAGAGCTGCTGAGATTAAAATATTCCGCGACTGATGTGGCGGTAAGTCCGTTTTCCGTAAAGTGGCTGTCAATATATGCCTTGATGTTCTCAATTTTTTTCTGTATGCCTTCGCTTGAATCACACTGCTGTCGAATGTCGATCAGTTCCATAAAAATTTGCTCTGTGGTACGGCGGAAGGACAGAAGGGTATCCGTTTCATAGAGCCGCTTTTCATAGTCCAGCTTTTTGAGGGTATCCTCCCCCAGAGCGGTCTGCTCAGAGATTGCCGCAACCAGCATCTCGATCATGCCATAGATTCGATATTTGGTAATCTGAAACCCCTGTGTGGTGCGGGGGAGATTATCCTCCATAATTTGGCCGAACATGGCCTTTGCGCCCGGATAGTCCTGATTGTCCAGCCGGTTTACCAGGTTGCGCATTGCCTTAAAGAAGGAAATGAGCCCCTCCGCCTCTTCCGCCGGTTCATTTTCAATACGGTTTTTCTGCCAAAAATATAGATAGTTCACATCATTCATGGTTTTCCGTATCAGTTTGCGCAAATTCTCAGGCCCATCCCCTATAAGAGGCTTAGTCGCTGCCATTGTCGTCCTGTAGTGTTCGGAATAGAAATCGAGGAGCCGGTTTGTTATTCCGTTCAGTTTCTCTTCTGTGTCACTCTCCTGGCAGGTTGCAACAACTACATAATATCGCTCCAAGGTGGAAACGACCCCCACGCGGCCAACGAACAGCAGCTCCTGTAAAACCTCCTCCAGAGCAGACAGAGATGTTATTTCCGCCCGGACATCCTGTGTTTCCTCAAGGGCCTGACCTTGAGGGTCCATGTGAAAAGCCGCAAACACCATGTACCGCTGTCCCGGAAGAATACCTGCCAGAGACAGGCACCGATTGGCCGTACGCAAGCCGGGATCTTCCGGGATGGTGCGCACCTGCTGGAGAAGGTCTCCCACCCCCAGGTGGACCAAGAGCTTCTTCTCTTCCTCCGCCGCCTCTTTCTGACTCTTTAGGGACAGCAGATTGGAACGCGCCAAGGTGAATACATCCTGGGAGGTATCTGTATCAGAATCCACCCACGTCATCTCCGCCAAATAGCGGTATGGCAGGATGACCCGCTCATACATCATTCTGTAAATGATAGCCAGGCACACGGCGCAGATGGCCCCCAACAAAAGCGGAAGCTTTACGAAGGAGGAGGTACTGGCGATGATTTCATCAATCGAAACCGCAATCATAATCTCTGTCTGCAAAATTGAGAAGATACAGCGATAGGCAATGTGTTCTTCCCCTTTATATCCGAACCGATGGAAATTCCGCACCTGCTCTCTGATTGAACGGACGGCGGTTTCTTCTATGGACTGATCGCTGGCATACAAGGGGGTGTCACTATCCCCGATGATGACCAGTCCCTCTTTTTCGGCAATGGGGACCAGCTGACTCAACTCAAATTCCATAATGATATAGGCGGTGCTGCCGCGGTCTGCCAGCTGGCGGATCAGCCACGCCTTCCCATCGTTGTAGCATATCTTCCACCCGTTATCCGGACTCATTTCGAGCAGCGCTTTCCGCAGTACTTCCCCCTTGGACTGCGCTTCCAGACGCTCAATATTTTTGGCCCGGCCCTGATAGACCCCTTTTATGGAGACAATCAGTTCTTCTTTGGGATAGTATACCGCCACATCGCTGTATGGAAAACTGGCTATACTGACAACATTTGACAGCTCTTGCTTCAAGGTGTTGATAGCCACCTGAACCGTGTTCGCATCACTCCCATATGTCTGGGGCAGGGCCAGCACCGCACTGCTGACTGCCAATACGTCACAGGCTTTTCGATAAGCGGTGACACGGGTATATACTTCGTCAGAGAGAGTATTCACCCGATCAGATGCTGTCTGAGCCGCCTCTCTGGCAATCACCCGGTGGTAAGAGAAAATGCCGTAGGCAAAGAGTACAAGCATTATTATAGTGATTAAAATATACGGCCAAACAAGGGAAATTGTCTCTTTTATATACTTTTTTTGCTTTTTCATAATAATCACCATTTCCCCGAGTATGCGGCATCTTCGTCATCTTCTGATCGTATTGTACAATAACCTTTATTATACACCTAATTTTGCAAAAGTACACACTCTTTTGGCGCTCTATATAAAATTAGCCGCTAAAAATACAACTTTTTCTAAAGCCCACTATATTTTCGTATTCTCAGCCCCAACTGCGCTTCTGCTCCAGTCCCTGGATACGCAGGACCAGCCGGTCCAAGTAGATGTGTCCCCGGGCAATTTTAACAGCCTGCATGGAATCCACATAGTTTTCCAGCAGGGTCTCGATCTGCCGCCGCCCGACACAATTCTGATAGAACTCAAAGAGCTTCTGCGCCCCCAGGCAGTAGGGCAGCGGGTCCACATGAGAGTCGGAGACCAGGTTGTCGTAAGAGAAAACCACCGTGTCCTGTACTGCAATCTGCCCGCCTCCGGCGAACTGGCGGAGGTTACCTCATAAGATACGAATATTTCACCTAAAGCAAGGACATAATAGGAGAAAGATCACCTATTCGGTTGACTTTCCCCTAATTCAATGGTACGATTAGGGTTAATAAAAGGAGGGTGGGAGAATGAGAGAGTTCGATTATTCCAAGCTCAGTACGTTGAGATGGGATGCCGAGATACTGTCCTTGGTAGCTAAAATTCACGAATGCAAAGGCAGGCAGGAGATGTTTCTCTCGCAGAAGCCCGCTGCACTGGACAAACTGGTGGAGATAGCCAAAATCCAGAGTACGGAGGCTTCCAACAAAATCGAAGGCATTATAACCACATCAGCTCGCGTCAAGCAGCTGTGTGAGGAAAAGACGGCACCTCGTAACCGTGACGAGGAAGAGATAACGGGCTATCGCGATGTGCTTTCAACCATTCACGAGAACTATGAGTATATTCCTCTTACGGTCAACTATATTCTTCAACTGCATCAGATACTTTACCGCTACTCCGGACGCAGCATAGGCGGTCGTTTCAAGAATGCGCAGAATTATATCAGCGAAACAAGAGCGGACGGTTCATCTTTCACCCGGTTCACTCCTCTGGAACCCTTCGAGACACCCGATGCAATGGAACGGCTTTGTACCACATATCAAAAGGCTGTCGACGATGACCGGGTCGACCCACTTCTCCTGATTCCCATTTTCATCAATGATTTTTTGTGTATTCACCCTTTCAACGACGGCAACGGCCGCATGAGCCGCCTGCTTACTACGCTTCTGCTCTATCGAAGCGGCTATGCTGTTGGCAGATATGTGAGTTTGGAGTCCAAAATTGAGCGCACTAAAGAAGTTTACTATGATGTTCTTCTGGCCGCTTCACAGGGCTGGCATGAGGACAGCAATGATCCTATGCCGTTTGTCAAGTATATTTTGGGCACTGTATTAGCGGCTTATAGGGATTTTGAAGACAGAGTGACGCTGGTCGATGAAAAACTGCCGGCCTTAGAGCAGGTACGCAGAGCCGCACAGAAAAAAGTGGGCAAGTTTACAAAGAGCGAGATGATGGAACTGTGTCCCGCTATCAGCAGGGCATCTGTTGAAAATTCTTTGAAAAAGCTGGTAGATGCCGGAGAACTGATGCGCCACGGCACAGGCCGCACAACCTTCTACACTCGAAACAGCTAAAAACAGCATCAAATGGGCATAAGAAAAGTACACTTGTCAGGCAGGAACTTTCTGTCGTTACGCTCGTGGACAGCCTGGACTGGAAGGACCTGGCCGCCGGAGAGATCATCCAGCGGGTGACCTCCAAGGTCCAGCCCGGCTCCATTGTCCTGTTCCACAACGCCGCCCTCCATACCCCGGAGGCCCTGCCCACCATCATCCAGACCCTCCTCCAGGAGGGCTATACCTTCGTCCCCATCTCTCAGATCCTCCTCAGCGGGGAGTATACCATCGACCACACCGGCCGGCAGTGCCCCAAGGGCTGAGACAGGCGTGCGCCCCTTATAATTTCTACTTGAAGGCCGGGCGGTTTCATGGTAAAATAGGACAATTGCAGAAAATTTATGTATTTGGGGCACGTCTATGAAAAAATCCGCTTTACGCGCCATCTCCTGGGTGGCGCTTCTCATATAATCAAATAAATTCATGTGCCCTCCCGGAATGCAGCCGTATCTTAATAATTGTCTTCAAAAAATGACTTTATTCTGTCAAACGCCGCATCTTCATCCGGGCCGTCGATTTCGATATCGATCTGGTCCGCGCTTTCTACGTCCAGATCCATAATCTCTGTCAGGTTTTGCCCATGAGCCGTCTTGCCGTTTGCCATGACGATAATTTTACTCTCGTATTTATTCGCTTCATTTACAAACAGTCCTGCCGGTCTTGTATGTATTCCCATTCTGTCTTTGATCGTATAGTGATATTGTCTCATAGAATCTCCCTCCTTTTTCTGTATTGCTTCTATAACTAATGCTCTGGTTACCGTATGCTTTTGAAAAAACACAGCTTTGCTGATTATAACATAACAGAGACTGCTTTTCAATGCTGCAGTCTGCCGCGGATAAAATCTGTCGGATTTACAGAAAATGAATTGACTTATAGCCTACAACATGTTAATATAATTATGCCGACAAAATGTTGAGCTAACAGGGAGGTTCCACATATGAATGCATTCATCCAACAATTGTTTTTGCTCTCCATAACCGGAACACTGAGCATACTACTGATTCTCACATTCAAAAAACTGTATCAGAACCATTTCAGCAGACAATGGCAG
>OFFW01002083.1_pt1 | contig 11312 bp, 7 predicted proteins | sample 1521501 | NCBI WGS metagenome assembly OFFW01 (sample SAMEA3504107, study PRJEB24116) | mouse gut metagenome | biome: mouse gut; feature: mouse-associated habitat; material: faeces | place: Denmark | collected 2011
TATTTAGATAATCGTGCGAATGGGTATCCAAAGTAACAAAGATCTCTCCTTCAAAATCCCGGATTTTCTTTGCGGCAGCGTCTACTATCCCCACTGCTTCCTTTGTCCCAAGCGCCCCGTCAATAAAATCGTTCTGCATATCCACAACTACTAATATTTTTTTCATAACCGCTCCTTTCAAGCCCATTTACATTTGCCGGGCAGTATGCGCCCTATTCGTTCCCAATAACCGCTTTCACCGTCTGTTCGAGCACGCTCATATCCACCGGTTTGGCGACATGGGCGTTCATTCCGGCTTCAAGCGCATCCCGGATATCTTCGGCAAACGCATTGGCAGTCATAGCAATAATGGGAATGGTCAGCGCGAGAGGATGCCCAAGGTCGCGTATGGCCTTTGTAGCTTCATAGCCGTTCATGACCGGCATTTGCACATCCATCAGTATCATCTGGTACTGCCCGGGAACCGACTGTCCAAACGTCTCTACCACACTCTTCCCGTTTTCACATATATCGCACGAAGCGCCGGACATATCTAAAAGTTCACGCAGGATTTCTGCATTGATTTCATTATCTTCCGCTACTAAAACATGCATTCCCTGAAGAGCGCTTTGCCCGCATTCCGATTCCTGCTGTGGATTTTGGTTGATTACGGAATCAATTTTCTGGCGGAAACTGGTCACAAAAAACGGCTTTAACAAAAACGCGTCTATGCCGGCCGCATTTGCTTCCTCCTCAATTTCCGCCCAGTCATAGCTGGCCAATACAAGGATCGGGGCTTCCTTTCCTGTTATTGCCCGGATACGCCGCGCAGCTTCTAAGCCGTCCATTCCAGGCATTTCCTCGTCCAGAAGTATGATGTCGTAAGCGGTTTCTTCCTGAATGGACCGTTTTACCATATCCACTGCCGTTTGGCCGTCAAGCGCATAATCCACGGTTACTTTCGTATCCTCCATTGCCATCCGGATATCCCGGCAGACGCCCTCTTCGTCGTCAACGGCCAGGATCCTTTTTATGCCGTTTTTCAACCAAAACCCCTGTTCCATAGCGTGCCCGCTAATCGGAAGTTCCAATTCGGCCGTAAAGACAGAACCCTTTCCTTTTTCGCTTTCTACTGTAATATTGCCTCCCATAAGATCCAGAAGGTTTTTTGTAATTGCCATTCCAAGCCCGGTACCCTGAATTTTATTCGTCACGCTGTCTTCTTCTCTTGTAAACGCCTGAAAAATTTTTTGGACATATTCCGGGCTCATGCCGTAGCCGTTGTCCGCAACGATAAACCGAAAATGCGCCAGCTGTTTGGCATGCTGCGGCAATTCCTGGACGGTTAATGTAACCGTTCCGCCGTCCGGCGTATATTTGACCGCGTTCGACAACAGGTTTAACAAAATCTGGTTTAGACGGAGTTTATCCATTTTCACATGCTCATGCTTCAATTCCTTACTATACACTTCAAACGTATGGCCTTTTGTTTTCATCTGCGGACGGATAATAGAATCAATGTTTTCAACCAGTTCCACAATACTCTCGTCCGACAGATTTAACGTTGTTTTTCCGGCTTCAATTTTGCTGATATCCAAAATATCGTTGATAAGGCCCAGCAAATGCTGGCTGGAGGACGTAATTTTTTTGGTGTATTCCCGTACTTTATCCGGATTTTTTGCGTCTCTTGCCAAAAGGGCTGCAAAACCCACAATGGCATTCATGGGAGTGCGGATATCATGGCTCATATTGGAAAGAAACGAGCTTTTGGCCCGGTTTGCCTCTTCTGCAATCCGAAACGCCTGTTCCGCTGTCTCTTTGGAACGGGCAAGCATTTCGTTTGACTCTTCTAACCTGGCGTTCAGTTCTTCCTGGCGGCGCAGGTTTTCCTGCTCCTGCCTAAACAGGCGGACGCTGTTTTGCTGCCGGATAGCAAAGACTGCAGCAAGCAGCAGCATGGCAAGCAGCGATACCGTCAGAACCAAAAGCATGCGGATAACGGCTTCTACCATGCTTACCGTCCCGGAAGCTACAAATTGCGCCGGAATCAAAAACAGCAGGAACGTATCATAATCTTCCAAAGAGGAAAGGCAGTAATAATATTCCGTATCGTTGTAAGTAAAATTGGCGCTGATGGTATCTTCCTGCCGGATGGCTTCCCGGATATCCGGGTAATTCTGCCCTTCCATTTCCTCTAGGACCTTCAGTACATTATATGCCCGGATTGTATTTGAGCCGGAAGTATTGTCATGCATCCGCGTACCGTTGCTTTTGAGGATATAGGTTTCGCTCTGGCTTGCGTATGCGTCGCTGTCATAATAATGGGACAGCGTATGGATATCTTTCAGTAAAACCATATGGGTAAAGGTGTTTTGGGCCGCCGGAAACGGCGTGTCAAACTTCTGGACAAACGCCCAGTAACTGCCCTGGTAAATATAAGAATCGGTGATAAAGATTTGACGCTCCTCTCCGTCTGAAAGCTGGTCGATATCAGACCAGACGCCGTGTTTCCCGTTGGCGTCGCAGCAATTGCCCTGGCTGTCCAAAAGCATCAGCATAGAACCGTAGCTGTTTGTCCCTAAAATTTCTTCCAGCCTGCCTATGTATTCTACAAGCCCGTCTTCCGTTTCGATTTCCTGGGTATCCAGCAGGCGGACCGCGCTCGACAAATAATTCCAGTGGGACTCCAGGGCATTGCCCAGATTTGTCCGAACCTGCGACGTGATTTCATTTAGCTGCGTTGTCCGCTCAGCAAAAATCTGTTCCTGTAAATAACCTGTGAAATAAAATCCGCCGGCAAACAGGAATAACAGCAAGCAAACCATAAATGCCGCCGGAACAACCATATGCTGTTTTTTCCGTTCCGCTTTCATAAGTCCGATCCTTCTTTCCATGTTTTATGTATATGGTTTTATTCCCATGGATTGCCGTCGGGAGATACGTTTTTTTGTTCTTTTAGGTATTGAATAAGGATTTCTTTCAGCGATTCTTTCTGTATCTGGGCGCCGTAAGCCTTTGCTGTCTGCTCTGTGTATCCCTGCATCAGAAAAGCTACCCGGCAGGATTTTGATGCGGGAAGTTCCTTGCCTTCCCGTGTAATAAGCAGGTATGGATAAGGATTACCGTCTGCATTCGCGTCGTATCCGGCTTCCGCCAGTTCCGCTGCTTGGCCGCCTGTCATTTCCATAACGGCATACTCCCCGTCAAACGCGGGGCAAATGGAAGCGGCGATATCGTTGTTTATTTTTCCTGCGTAGAGTTTTCCGGTGATGCCGGATGCAAGTTCCTTTGCGCCTTCATGGAACTCTCCGATTGGAACCAGAACCGCGTCCACATCCGCTGCGCTCCCTAACGCTTTTCCGACTAAGCGCGCCGTTTGCTCCAACGTAAAATCCACCGTGCTTTCGCAAAAATAGATCTGCTCCGACAGCGACAGGCTGTCCTGCTGGACAGAATCCATCCGGGCGATGCATTTTGAACCGTCCATGCCGTTTTCACCACGGAACCATTCTTTAAATGCCTGCCCTATATCGGCAAGGCTGTTTTCCCAGCGGGCGTATGTCATCGGGAACGCCCTGCCTTCCCAAAGCGCCTTTTGGGCGTCTAAGATCATAGAGTCCTCCGGAACGGAGGCATTGTTGAGCACGCTCATCACGCATGGCGCCTCTTTACTGATAAATGTATCCTGTCCTTCCTGTGAATAAAGCAGGGAAAGAATACGGATAGCATGTTCCAGCTTTTTTTCATTTCCCGGCTCAGCCAGACGTTTGCTGATTCCCAAGTAGCTGGTAGGATTATACATATAAATATTTTTGCCGCCGTCCTCGCTGATATACGGCATCATCCCGATTTTGTCCCCGTTTTTTTCAAATTCTGTAATATTGAGCGTCAGCACCGCGGTAAAAAAAACGGCTTTGCGGTTCTGGAGGTAATCCAATATCAGATCCGGATTGTTCCGATCGTCCGGATCCGTATAAAACATCCCCATATCCATATACTGCCGGACATAGTCCATCGTTCCTTCCCACATTCCCTGCGCCGTAGCGTTTCCCGCCAGAAAATCCTCTTCCCAGGCCACTCCTTTTGGAGTAGTCAGCCAGCTTGTTTTGGCAAGGTTAAATACGGCGGAAAAGGTATTGCCGGTCAGCTGCGTGCCCAATACGCCCGGAATCAACCCCGCCTCTTTTATCTTTGTACAAAGCGTTTCCAATTCGGTAAAATTGTTCGGCACTTCCCATCCATGTTCTTCCATCAGCGTTTTATTGTAAAAAATACCGTACATGGCATAGCTTACCGGCAAAAGGTAAACCCCGCCGTCAATCGACGTCTGATCTAAGACGGAAGTCGGCAGGCTGTTTATAAAGTCATAACCGGATAAATCGATCAGGCGCTCTTTCGCCAGATCTTCGTCTAATATCTGTGAAGTAATAAAAATATCGGAGATATCGTCTCCCCGCATCTGCGCCCAGCTGTAACCAGTGCGGTTGCTGCCGGTATAAGAGATAAAATCCAAATCAATATCCGGGCAGGTTTCTTTCAGCAACTCCAAAAATTTATCGTAGCCGCTCCAGGTACCCCAGGTCAGCGCACCCGCACTGCCGGAAGGGGCTTTTGCCGGTGCGCAGGCGGACAGCAGTAAAACAACTGCCGCCGATAATGCCGCCAGGCGGCGGATAACTTTTTTTGTCATTCTGATGCTTCCTTTCTATAGTGGAATGATTATTGTTTATTATATCACCCGGCACATAAAAAGGCAATATATGCGCCGTACTGTTACTTGACTGTTTTTTTACAATACCGTACACTGGTATATATCTGAAATATGCAAAAGGAGGCAGCCTTTATGCTGTACCGCCACTACAATTTTGAACTCCCGGAAAACGGCTTTGGATCAAAAGAACGGCCGGACGCCCAGCCGCTTTACATTACGCACGCGCGTTACAACCAATCCTGGAAGAGTATTCTCCACGCGCATCCTTATACGGAAATTTTTTATGTTTTATCCGGTTCGGGACAGTTCCATATCGAAGGAACGGTTTATCCCGTGCAGCCCAACGACCTTGTTATTATAAATCCCAACCGGATGCATACGGAATTTAGCGACGGGGAACCTCTTTTAGAATATATCGTAATCGGGATCAGCGGTATCTCGTTCCAGTCCCAGACGCCGCAAGCCGGGGAAGATCCTCTGTACAGCCTTTCCGGGCGCCGCAGCGAAACCGTTTTCCTCTTAAAAACCATACTCAAAGAACTGCAGCGCAAAGAAGAAAACCATGCCCGGATTTGCTATCTGCTGCTTGACGCGCTGCTGCTTTTGATTAACCGGCACACCAAATCCGAATTTGTCCCGCCCTCAGACCATAATTCCAACCGGGAATGTCTGTTTATCGCAAAGTATATTGACGAACATTTTTCGGAAGACATTACGTTAGACTCTCTAAGCAGCCTGACCTATATGGACAAATACTATATTCTTCCCAGTCCTATTTTTCACAGGCATTTTTACGCGAAACAGGTATGACGCCAACGCAGTACCGCAAACGCTTTACATCAAGTTAAAGCGCTCCCATGCCTTTGGGCCGGCCCACCTGCTCCCACAACGGCTTTTTTATTTTTTTTCTGGTAATTTCAACAAGCCCCAGTTCCGTAAAATCCACAAAATCCGCCGGAACGGGGTCTTTTGCCAGATGCGCTTTTATAGCGCTTACCAGTTCTTCCCGCTCTTTGCCGCTGTCCATATTGATAAAATCCACCACGCAAATCCCTGAAATATTCCGCAGCCGAAGCTGTTTTGCAATCTCTTCCGCCGCTTCCAGATTTACGCTGAGGTAAAGCCCCTGCCGCTTCCCCTTTATGTTCTTCCCGCTGTTTACGTCAATGACCGTAAGCGCCTCAGTCGGCTCAATGACAAGGTATCCGCCCGACTTTAGCCATACGCGTTCCCTAAGCGCCCCTTCCAGCTTTCCCTTAAGCCCGTAAAGCGCCGAAAGGGAGATTACGTTATCTTCATAAAGTACAATCTGTTCTTCATTCAGAGACGCGCACGCAAGAAATTCCCGCCGCAGTTCCCCATAAACTTCTGCGTCGTCCGTAATAATCTTTTCTAACGGAATCCCCAGGCGATCCCTGACATTTGCAATATAACCGTAAGGCGCCCGGTACAGGCAGCTGTAGCAGGTGCGGCTCTTATACTGCCTGGCAATTGCCGAAAATCTGGCATACAGCGTTTCAAACTCTTTTAAAAGCCGTTCCCTTGGGACGTTTGCCGCATTTGTCCTTACAATCAGCCCGTACCAGTCTTCTTTCTTTCCCGCAAATAATTCCTTTAAGGCTTCCCGTTCCTTTTTGTTTAGCTTCTTAGAAATTCCCAGAAGTTTATTTTCAAGTGTAAATACCAGCCCCTGCCCGGTCAGGCTGATGGAAGACGAAACCGTCGGTTCTTTTGTTTTAACCGCTTCTTTTACTACCTGTACGACAATTTCATCTTCTTCTGTCAGCCTGCCGTTTCGGAGTTGTTTTACCATCAGAGGCTCTTTTGCGTCTTCTAACGGAAGATACGTCATCATGCCGGGAGCAATTTCTACAAACGCAGCCCCGATTTTTTCTACGATCCGCCGGATCTTACCGATATAGATATTTCCCAAAAGCGAATCTTCTGTTACGTCGTCACAGGAGACTTCTAACATCTGATGGTCTTCAAACAATGCGGTTACCCTGTATTCTCTGTCTTTGATTCTTTGTTTTGTAATTACGACTCTCTTTCCCACCGTTCTCTCCCGTCTTACTTATTTTACCGCGGTATCACCCGTCGCCTTAAAAACGGATTCACTACCGGAAAGAGCAGCCCGCACGGCATGTTTCTGACAGAAATTTCCTGCTCAGGCACATGTTTCATCTTATAGGCTGCTCTATCTTTTTATAAATCAAAATACATCTTAAACTCTGCCGGATTCGGTATCTGTTCCAGCATTTTTAATTCCTCCCGTTTCCGTAAAATCCATACGTCGATCAAACGCTGCGGGAATACGCCACCTTTGGTCAGATAATCATGATCTGATTCCAATGCATCGAGCGCTTCGCCCAATGATTTCGGCAGACCTTTGATCTTTTTCTGTTCTTCCTCCGATAACGTATAGAGATTAAAATCATATGGTCCCCAGCCGTGCTCTGCCGGATCAATCTTCTGTTCGATTCCGTCCAGCCCCGCCATCAGAATTGCTGCGTAAGCATAATAGGGATTTGCCGTAGCATCCGGATTGCGGAGTTCAAACCGCTTGGTCTCGGGCGTTTTGGCATATGCCGGAATCCTTATGACCGCACTGCGGTTTGAGGTGGCATAGCCGACCGTTACCGGAGCTTCATATCCGGGCACAAGCCGTTTAAAGGAATTGGTGGACGGATTGGTAAAAGCGCACAGCGAAGCGATATGCTTTAACAGACCGCCGATAAAGTAATGCGCCGTCCGGCTTAAGCCGGAATAACCGTTTTCATCATAAAACAGAGACTTTCCGTCTTTTAACAGCATCATATGGACATGCAGTCCGTTGCCCGCCTCCTGATAGATCGGTTTGGGAAGAAACGTAGCCGTTTTACCTTCTTTTGCCGCCATATTTTTGATGATATACTTGATAATCATTGTATTATCCGCCATATCGGGCATATCATCCAGTTCTACCTCAATCTCCATCTGACCCGGACCGCCGACTTCATGGTGATGATATTTCACCGAAATTCCCCAGTCTTCGATCATCATGCACATTTTACTCCGCAGATCATATCCGACATCCTGCGGAGCCGCTACGTGATAGCCGCCTTTCTGGTGTACTTCATAGCCGTTATTTCCGTCCGAATCCAGACTGCAGTTCCAGTCCGCCTGCTTCGCATCGATGCGGTAGCCGCACTGTCTGGGTGAAACTTCAAAACGCGCGCTGTCAAACAGGTAGAACTCAAATTCCGGTCCGATGATCATGCGGTCTGCGATTCCGCTTTGTTTCATATGTTCTACTGCCCGTAAGCTAACGTTTTTGGGATACTGGTCAAACGGCGCATTCTCCCCTGCTCCGATCGTGCATACGTTTCCGCACATCGTCAGCGTAGGTACTTCTGCAAACGGATCAACATATGCCGTATCCGGATCCGGAAGAAAAACCATATCGCTCTTTTCTACAGGAGCGTATCCGTAATTGGAGCCGTCAAAACCGATCCCCTGCGTAAACACAGACGCTCCAAACCTCTCCAACGGTATGGTAATGTGCCTCCAGCGTCCGTCGATATCCGTCATTTTAAAGTCTATCATACGGATCTGCTTTTCCTCGCACAGTTGTTTGATTTCTTCGATGTTCATAAATAGTTGCCCCTTTCTTTTTCTTTCCCATAGTATAGCGGGCATGTGCACAGTTCTCCGATCTGTTTTGCCCGTCTCAATGCAAGATGATGTAATTGTACCATATTTTTTTGGAAAATTTTCAATTATTTTGTTATATTTTGAAATTTTACTTATTCTCTTAATATCCCTAAATCCAGCAGCACACAGGATAACATGGAAATGCATCGGAATGTATTTGTTTTCTTAAAATGCGCTTCTTGCTGATTAAATACCGCTTGATTCGTTTCCGAAAAGTCATCCGGATTCATCTCAATTCCGGCTTCTTCCAAATATGCTTTTAATTCTAAGCCTGCATGTCGTATGCTTTCACTATTCATTTTATTCAATGAAATCATTTTTGCCTTGTCATTTATGTATGCTTTTACTTCTTTGCCCAGTCTTTTACACAACTTATGTGATCCGTCTATAAAGTTAGAAATTTCATACGCTTCAACAGACGGGTAACTTAAAATTAACATTCCCCCTCTGATGTGGTCGTCGTTTTCAAAAGAATTTTTCAGTACACGAATCAGATCTATAATTAATCTGACATTAGTGTTTGATTCCAAATCTCTATCAAACAAATAATAGATTGCTGCATTATTTACATCAAAATCATATGTTTGAATCAACTCTCCAAATATTTTCTCTAAATATTCAATCTCTGTAATAGATTCTATATTAGATGTCTTTGTATTTATCACCGCAATAACGCTGTGCTTATCGGAATTTCTTTTATAAAATTTTGCCCCTCCCCTCCTTTTTTCAATTTGTGTAAAATCCAGTATATCTACAAATATTTTTTTTATTAAACTGAATTCATGTTTTCCGCCTTCTACAATAAAGAGAACTTTACCTGTCCTTTTATTCTTTATCAGTTCCATATTCCGGTATTCCTCCAAATATGCCGCTCAAATACATTTTTTCAAGGTTCTGAGCAGCTCTAGGCTGTTCATCTGAAAAACGATTTAGTCTGCTTCCTTCATTTCCCGTCATTTCTACCGAAAATATCTGATCCGGGCGCAGAAGAGAATTGGATAAAAGGTTTGTAGAATGAGATACAAAGAAAAGCTGTGTAGTCGTACTGTTTTTCATGATATATTTTACAAGAAGTTCTTCCAGTTTATTATGAAGACCACTGCTAAATTCGTCGATAATCAATAACCCTCCGCGTTCGACGGCACATAAAATGGCTGGCAGGATATTAATCAGCGTTTGGTTGCCCAACGATTCCATAAAAAGAGGAATTGAAATCTTTAATCCCTCCCTCTCAAAAAATATCATTTTTCGTTCCTCTTCTTCTAAAGTGAACGAAATTCCCTGTGCTTTGGCCATTTTGGCATACTGAATCGAATAATTAAAATGATGATTCTTAAAAAATTCATTCAATTTTTCTGCGCCATGTGCCTCCATATATTTTCTGACAATCAAGCTTTCTCCGTCATACGTTGTAATTTGCTTGGAATACGTATTGATATAGATTGACTTTTTCAGATAATCAAACCATCTTCCTAAAATCTCATTTCCCTCAAATTTTGTACTGAAATATACCCGTTTTAAAAAGAGTAACGATTTGTCAACATCATGTAATGTAGTTTCAGATCCTAAAAATAATTTACCGCTCCCACCCAGCCTTTCAATGATAAGCTGATCATCTACAGATAATCGTTCTTCTATAATGGCTGTTTTGGAAAATGACAGGAAATAGGAAATTGTATGCGTTTCCAATTCAAATTCAAATCTCAGTTCCGTATTTTTATCTTTTGAAAACAAGCACTGGTACAAAACGAATTCAACTTCTTGATCCTTAAATAACAAATCAAGCAGTAGTTTGAGCGGTAAAATGGCAGATGTTTTTCCTGAAGCATTTTCGCCTACAAATAACAGACCTTTCAAAAGCTTCCCGCAGGTATTTTGTTCCAGTAATTTATAATTTGTTTTCTTTAGATCTAACACGGTTTCATTTTTAAAACATTTAAAATTTTTGATTGTAATTTTTTTAATCATCATCCTTCTCCGCAACATTTTTTTACTGCGCATGCTGATTATGCCGTAATTTATTTACGTTTCTATTATATGGCATTAGTATATCTGCATCAACTGTTTTTTATACGTTCCAATCTTATGACACAGAAAGCCTTTTATAGAATTCTTTGTGGACCAAGCATGTTCGGATACATAAAAAGATGAAACAGCCTAAACACAGACGTTTTCATCTTTAAATTAAAATATCTCTTCCCCCGTCTCACCTAAAGATAGAAAGCTGCCGTCTGCCTTTCCGTATACATCGATTCGATGAACCTGTACGGATAACGGATCAAACGCTTCTCCCATAGATTCATAAAAAGCAGATAAAACCAGCTCCGGTTTTACATTGTCAACGCTTCCGGCGGATACATACAGATAAAAGACGGGTGAATCCTTTTCCATGGAAATACGAAAATCGTAGACAAGCTTCTTTAAATCCATGGTTTTTTCGCCCTTTTTGGTGGGTTTTATGATCATGATTTCCTTTGGCTTATGGTAAAATTCTTCCAAAGCAGCTTCATAATCCACACAAGGAGCCTGATAAGAGTCTTTCACCCAAATCTTATACTCTGCAGCGGCTACAAGTGTCATTCCCTTCTTGTCGGTATCCTTTAACTTTCGGTACGAAACCACTTCCACGCCTTCAACCATAACTTCATTTAACGCCCGAACAGCCGCGGTCGAACTTTCCGTAGAATTTACTTCAATATCCAGATATTCTCCATCGCTTGTAATTCCGACACCCAGCGGAGCCGCGAACGACATGATCTGATGCGGGCTGAATCCGCCGGAATAGGCAATCGGAATATTCGCCCTGCGGATCGACTTCTGAAAATATCTCATCATATCCAAATGCCCGATAAATTTCATCACGCCGTATTTTTTAAACCGAATCCTTATCTTCAACGCAGACACCTCCCTGATATTTTCCTGCGCCGCA
>OFFW01002084.1_pt1 | contig 11308 bp, 13 predicted proteins | sample 1521501 | NCBI WGS metagenome assembly OFFW01 (sample SAMEA3504107, study PRJEB24116) | mouse gut metagenome | biome: mouse gut; feature: mouse-associated habitat; material: faeces | place: Denmark | collected 2011
CTAAAATGCACTGATAAATCAGGACTTGACGGGCTTCAAGCCGACAAGTAACGGGACCGGGCGGGTTCCGCTTAAATGATCTGCTCAATGCTGACCACAGACCACTGACCCACAGCTGAACCAACCTCATGATTCTGGTTCAGCACCATCGTAACCAGATGCTCCGGCGCGGCCTTCACGGCCAGCGTCTGCTTGCAGATCAGCATATGGTTAGTCCCGTGGACGAGCTGCGAACCCACATAGAGGACAGGAAGATACCTTGCGTCCACCAGGGCTTCCGTAGCCTGAATGAAGCCGATTGCCACCTGCTGAGGCAGGCGGCAGCACTCCATTTCACCAGTTTATACCCACCAACATCAGACATAACGTGCCCCTTTCTGCCCTTCGGCTTTGACAGAAGTTGATTTCTCTGTCAATCGTAATGATGTTGGGGCGCTAACCGTCTTTTGCTTCATTGTTCCGCTATGACGTTGGCCCCTGCCCACTGGTAGGGCTGGTCAAGGGGCCAGGACAGGCCCAGGGCCGGAAGCTCCAGAGGCTTCTCCCCCTCCATGAAGTACCAAATGTCCAGATTTTCCGGGTCGCCGGGTTCCAATACAAAGCCTTTTTGAAGGGTTCTCTGGATGCTGTCCAAAATCGTCTCCGCAAGCTGGCCCACATCGTATACATGAAATTCCTCTTTCTGCGGGTCGGGCGGGCCGGTAAACAGGGACGATTCGCTGGACAGGCACACGCTCATGCCGCCCTTGCCGCTGATAACATCTTCCGCAAGGGCCAAGTCCCAGCCGGTCAAGTCTGAGATGCCCTGGATCAGCTTCTCCGCCGTCAGGTCCCCATCATAAATCATGGGGTAGTCGGTAAAGCCGTTGGCCTTGGTTCCAATATACACCATAGCTACTTTCCCGACTGCCGGGGCCGTTGGTTCGGCTGGCCCCTCTGCCGGGGGCAGCGGTTCAGTGGGAGCCTCCACCGGGGGAGTGCTTACCGTGCCGGAGGGAGCCTGCGAGGGTCCGCCGCCCTGGGGCGGGGCGGGCTGGTTACAGCCCGCCAGCGCCACGCAGAGGGTCAGCGCAAAAAGAATTGCGAGTTTTTTCAAGTATTTGCCTCCTGATTTTCAATAAAGTTCTTCAGCATCTGCGCCACCTGCTCACGGGTTGCCAGACCCTTGGGACCCAGTCGCCCGTCTCCAAAACCGTTGAGGATGCCGTGTTCCACGGCCCAGCGGATAGAATCCAGAGCGTAGCCGCTGATCTCGTCCGCATCATTAAAGTGCAGCTCCTTGTTGGTGGCGGCGCGACTTCTGGAGTAGCGCCAGAGGATGGCCGCCAGCTGTTCACGGGTGATGTTGTCGTTGGGGCCGAACAGACCACCGCCGTAGCCACCCACGATACCATTTGCCGCCGCCCAGGTAATGGCGTCAGAATACCATGCGCCATTGGCAACATCGGTGAAGGGACTGCTGCCCGTTACAGCGGGCCTGCCCTCCCGGTTGTAAAGGATCTGCGCCAGTTGTGCGCGAGTCAGGTTGTTGTTGGGACCGAACAGACCATTACCGTAGCCGCCCATCAGGTTGTTCCTCAGAGCGTAGTCCACGGACTCGTGATACCATGTCCCCACACCGCCCAAGTCGGTAAACGTGCGGGAGGGGCAATCCACTCCGCCGTCACAGGGCTTTTCCGTATCTCCCAGCAGGGGCGCGAAAGTGGCTTTGACGGTCACGGCCCCGCTGGGCATGGTGAAGGTGTACTTGCCGCCGCTCTGAGCAGTCAGTTTGATCTCGTTCCCCCGGCTGTCAGTGACGGTCAGGGTATCCAGCACATAGCCGCTGTCCGGCGTAACCGTCAAGGTGATGGTGCTGCCGCTGGAGGCGCTGGTGGGACTGGCGGTCACTTTGCCATGCTCCGACGGTTCCGCTTTGACCGCATAGGTGCTGGAAGCCGTCCCGCCGCCGGAACCGCCCGGCCGCGCCGGCTTCTCGGATACGGTCACCGCGCACACCGCAGAATAGCCTCCATCCAGCGTCGTGATCCGGATCTGCGCCGTTCCGGCGCTCACGGCAGTGATCGTTCCATTCTCCACCGCCACCACCCCCGGCGCGTCCGAGCTCCACCGAACACCGCGGTTCCAGGCATCGGCGGGAAGAACCTCCGCGGTTAGCGCTGCGCGGTCGCCTACCGTCATGCTCAGTTCCGTTTCGTCCAGTGTCACCCCCGTCACCGGGATGGGCTTGCTCAGCCGGAGATAATAGGTTTCGGTCGTTTTGCCGTCTGCCGCCGTCACCGTGATGGTCACCGTCGTGTCCCCTTCCGTCAGAGTCTGCTGCACAGGGACCTTGTAAGGCTGTCCGTTGACCGTGACCGACGCGCGGGGGTCTGCCGTTGTAATGCTTAACCGGGCACTGCTCGGGACTTCATAGATGCCGGTATTGCGCCAGGTCCCGGAACGCTCGTCATAGCTGAGCGGCACCCCGTCCAGATTCAGACTTGTGATGGCCGTATTGCTTTCATCGTCCAGCACCGCGTCCGTGTAAACGACCTGAACGTTTACGGCCTTCTGACTGAAGGTCACCGTGTCCAGCGTCTTCCGTCCTTCCACATCCAGGGTGATCAGTCCGTTGTCACCTGTGCCGCCGGTATAGCTCTGCTGCTGTTCCAGCGCGTTTCCTGCTTCGTCCAGTAGCGTATAGATGACGTTGCCGGTGGTCTTTTGGACCATGCTGTTGTTTTGCAGGGTCACGGTCACCTGACTGGTCTCCCCGCTGTTGTCCAGGGCGCTGGTCACGGTGGTCGGGATGCCATCCGCCTGCTTGAGCAGGCTCTCAAAGGTGAGGGCGGCCACGTTGTTCCGGCTGTTGTATTCCAGCATTTCCCCGCCATTGTCGCCGGGCAGCTCGACCCAAGCTTTGGCGTACACCGTCACGCCGCCGTCCCGGACCTCACCCGCGTCATCGGCAAACCCTTCTTCCTTGATGTAGGACTGCAAATCAAATTGATATTGCATGGTATACGCGCCGTTGTCGATTGCGGCAAGGTCCGCTCCGCTGACGGTCAGCAGCGGCTCGCCGGTCCTTCCGGCTTGGATCCTCGTCAGGTACTTCGGGTCAATGGCATTGGTGCAGTCGGCATCGCTGTAAATTTGGAATTTCACCTCGCGTCCCGAATCGGCCAGCGCCGCGTCGCTGAGGTTGTAGAAGGTAAATTGGAGGATACGGTCGCCGTTCACCGAATCCACAAGGATGTCGTTGTTCGAAATGCCCAGATCGGGGATGTTCAGAATCAGCGTTCCTTCTTTCGTGTCGTTGCCGTTCTGGAAGGTGCCTGTGACCTTGTAATCAGGATCAGGAATGGCGCCCTCTGTCTGGACCATGTAAAATGCGGTCAAATTGCGGGTCTCGCCGGGGCCGATGGCCACGAATGCGCTGCCGTTTCCCTCCACAAATGTGGTCGATTGACTGCCGATGGAAACATCCACCTGTTTCAGAGGTGTCGTGCCCAGGTTGGTGACGCTGACCTGCACCGGGACCTGGCTCCCCTTGCGGATCGCGGCGTAATCGGGCAGGACCGAATCCACCCGCAGGGTATCAGTATAGGCCCCGACGGTGGTGTAAATGCTGGTCTTGTCGCTTGCGACACGGACCGTTCTGGTGCTGCCGTCGCTGTACTCCACCGTATACGTCTCCGGACGGTCGTAATCATAGTATGTGCCCTGCAAAGCCGCATAGAGTTCCCCATCGCCTCCCGCATAGGCGTTGAAATTGTCAATGGTGGTGTAGTCCTCCATCTCCACCAGCGTCTGTGCGGAGGTCACAGAGACCTTTGGTGTGCCGCTTCCGTCGGTTTCGGTGCGGAAGCGGATGGCGCTGAGGCAGTCATGGGCGGCTGTCCCCACCTCCGAAACGGTATCGCTCCACAGGATCGACAGATCATCCAGCTCTTTCGCGTTTTTGGAGAACTGGAAGTTAGAGGAAATGCCCACTTCCGCGTTCTGGATAAGAGTGCTGAGGGCATCCACAAAGCCGGTGACCCGGTTGCCGTCCGCTTCGATGGCGGCAAGGCGGATATCGCTTGCCCCGCTGGCCGGGTTCAGGCTGTACCAGCCCGGGACAAACACGTCCTCCTTCCCCAGCGAGACCGCCGCGATCTGCGGATTTTCGTCCAGATTGGTGTCGTCCGTCAGCTGGACGTACCGCGCCACGTCCGGCTCGCCGCCGCTCCGGCTGTCGTCTTTGCCCACGATGGCGTAGGCGATTTCCTGATGATACGCGCCGTTCTCCGGTTCCCCGGTCTGAAGGGTAAAGACCACCGCCGCGCCGCCGCCGGGCAGCATCGCCGCCTCCAGGCTCTTTACCGCGCCCGAGGTGCCGTTGTAGAGGGGCTTCACCTCGCTCCAGCCTTCACCGCCGTCGTTGGAAACGACATAGCAGATGGCGTCCTTTGCGTCAAAGCTGGTCAGGTCCGAAGCGTTGGTGGAGGCCACCTGCCGCCACGCCACCAGGATACGGCTTCCGTTCGCGGCCACAACGGGAGACAGGTCGGCCACGCCGTTTCCTCGGGTCAGGTTCGTGACCGTCCAGCCGTCCCTGCTGCGCACGGCCACCATGATATCAGAGCTGTTCAGCATTCCCGCTTGTACATCCGGGGTGACGGCCTGCCCCGGTTCGGTGACCGCCGGGCATTCCGTGACCCGGCTCCAGACGGCCACGGCGGTTTCTCCGGTGCCCGCGGCGGTCAGGCCGCTGTCGCCGTAGCCTCCGTCATCCAGAGCCGCCCCCTCATCATAGCTGTTGCTGCCGTTGCGCGCCATGACGGCCACGCGGACGTTGGTGGCATCCCCGGCATCACCGCCGTCATCCAGATAGAACAGCCAGCCGCCGTCATCGGACAGCACCGGCGCGGCCAGGGAGTAGGAATTTTCCAGGGTCGTCACGGTCTGACGGCCGCCGCCGAACAGGCTGAACAGCGAAAATCCGCCGTCCAGGCTGGGACCGGAGCTGTCATAGCTGCGCTGGTATTCGCTGAGATAATCCCGGTCCAGCAGCACCGCCTCCTGATCGGCGCCGTAAAGGCCGGTGTCCCCGTTCTCCATCAGAAGGTTTGCCCGCATCCGGCTGGTGCCTGGATTCAGAATTTCGCCGTTTCCGGTGATATATGCTCTAAGCGACTTGTTAATTCACTGATTTTTCGGTGATAGGCAAGGACAGCTTAGAGCATATTTTCATTCAAGGAGGTCTGTGCTATGGCAAAAACCAAGATTGCGTTGCTCTATGAACGCCTCAGCCGCGACGACGAATTAAATGGGGAGAGTTTTTCAATCCAAAATCAAAAAATCATGCTGGAGGACTTCGCCCGCCGGAATGGGTATCTCCGTTTCAAGCACTTCACGGATGACGGCGTTTCTGGAACCCGCTTCGACCGGCCCGGTTTTATGGCGATGATGGAGGAAGTCGAGGACGGCAATGTGGAGGCAATCATCATCAAGGATATGTCCAGAATGGGCCGTGACTATCTGAAAGTCGGTCAGGTAATGGAAATTCTTCGCCAACGGGGAGTGCGGCTGATTGCCATTAACGACAATGTTGTATCACATACTTAGAGATATAAAGTCACTGGTCGATTTTGCCGATGAAGCGATAGTAAATCTCTACTTCCTGCACGCGGTTTTTGCGTTGCCGCTTTCCTTCGGCCTCATGAACAACGATTTTCTCAATCGTCGCATTAAGAAGCTCAGGTGTCAGCTCCTCAATACCAAAGCACTGCTTTATTACTGCAACCCATTTCTTTGTGTCTGTCCCAGTGCTTTGTGTTGCGTTGATGGATTCTTGTAGCTGGTCAATTTTTGCATCAAGCTCAATCTGCTCATCCTGATACTTCTTTGACAGCATATTGAAGTTGTATTCAGTGATACGTCCAGAAGACCAGTCCTCATACATTTTGGAAAACAGATTGTCGATTTCTGCTTTGCGTCGTTGGGCTTTTCTCAGCTCAACGCCACGCTGTTTACCGGCAGAGTTCCGATGCTTCTCTGTACTTTTAAGCAAATCTTTCAGCAGCTGATCTTCGTCATCGTGGGCACGTTGTCCCCAGTATTGCAGGGCATGAAGGACATAATCGTAAAGCACTTCGTAACGGATATAGTGCATGGTACATTGCTCGGGGTAATGGCTGTTTTTTGAACAGTGATAATATTTGTAATGTACGTCACGCTGTCGGTTTACACCAAGCGAAAGAGAGTAGCCGCAGTCAGCGCATTTTAGCAACCCCGAAAAAACCTGCTTCTCACCAGTCTTGCGCTCTCTGCGGCGGCTGGCAATTTGGGCTTGTACCTGAGCGAATATCTCCTCAGAGATGATGGCTTCGTGTGTATTATGCACATAGAACCATTCCTCTTTTGGCTTGTGTACTCGCTTCTTGTTTTTGTATGATATTGCACGTTCACGATAGTGTACACTGTGTCCGAGGTAAGTTTCATCTCTTAAAATCCAGTGGACTTGGGTGATCGACCAGGCGTATTTTCTCTCTTCTGGGGCGTCTGTGTAAACGTGAGCAAAGTAGCCATACCGATGGAAGCTCCAGTATCCAGGTGTCGGAATTTTCTCAGCAGTCAGGATTTTTGTAATTTTCGACATTCCGGCTCCGTTAGCTGCAAGGTCATACATCTTCTCAACGATCCATTTTGTTTCATCGTCAACAATGAGGTGCCCGACCTGGTTCGGGTCTTTTTTATACCCGAGTGGAGCATACGCCCCATAGTGCGCCCCATTGACAAAGAGGGTGTGCATTGCAGCTTTTACCTTCTTGCTGGTTTGGCGAGCGTGCATTTCGTTCAAAATATTTAGGAACGGAGCAAGCTCACTGTCACCATTAGCCGTGTCAACATTGTCGTTGATCGCCACGTATCGGACGCCTTTGCTGGGGAAATAGATTTCTGTGTATTGGCCCGTCAGTATGTAGTTTCTGCCAAGTCTGGACAGATCCTTTGTAATTACACAGTTGATCTTGCCGTCCTCGATATCGTCAATCATACGCTGAAATGATGGCCTGTCAAAATTCGTACCTGACCACCCGTCATCAATATACTCGTCAATCACGCACATACCATGCTCACTGGCGTATTGTCTGAGCATCATGCGTTGCGTCTGAATACTGCCGCTCTCACCTTGCAGCTCATCGTCTTTGCTAAGTCTCATGTAAAGCGCAGTGTTATAAACCTTAGTATTGTATGGTTGTTTCACAATGTCCTCCTTTCAAGGAAACAACCCACACTTACAATACTTGCTCATCGCAATTATACCATAAGTATGGGCTGATTTCAACTTCAGATCGCTATGCCAAGCCCTCTTGCTCGGCTCTTTTGCGGATAAGCTCTATCATGATTTCACGGAAGGTTTTACCTTTTGGAGCAAAGTGCTCAACGGCTTTGATTTTTGTATTGCCATGGATAAAGTACCTTGTACCGTCTTCTTCCGTGAGGAAATATCCTGTATTTGCAGATTGCTTCTGCCCCAATCAAATCCCCTCCTTGATACGTCTTTTTCTGCTGTTTGATTTGCGTATGCCCATATAACATCCCTTATCCAAAAAGAGAGGGCTGGCATAACGCAGCACACGCTCCAGGCGCTTCATAGCCCTGCTGATCGTGCGGCACGCTGTTGACTTATTGACTGAGAACCTATCTGCAATTTCTTCCATAGTAAGGCGCTCGTAATAATACGCCACAACGTAGGTTCTTTGCTGCTCAGTCAATTCGTCACGAAGGGCTACACGGAAAGCGTTCATCAGGTGATTATGGAATATATCTCCGTTGCTATCACTGTCTCGCCAGAGATCATATGCGTACTGATCTTGCGCAAGCTCAAATGGAGGCGGCGTGTACGCTTGTGGGATTCACAATGTACCCACCTCTATCCTGATACTTTGTTGATATAGCTCTTGACTTTCTCGACGTTCCAGAATATGCGCTTGCCGATCTGAATACGGGCTTTGGCTAAGTCGCCAATTTGAACAGCGGAGTATCGGCCACAACTGAGCATTGCTTGTAATTCAGATGTTGTAATGGTGATTTTGTCTTGAATGTCAACGCCATTGAATTTTTGGGTTGTGTTCATAAATCATTCTCCTTGGTCATCAATGTGTCTGCTATGCCGCCCTTTCTCTTTTGGCGGGAAGAACGACTTCCGATATTTGCGAACCTCTTTGCATTGATGGCAGTTGTTTCTGTTTTTGCAGCACCAGCAACCGTCTAAAACTGCATACCAAAACCAATGAGGCATATCTGGAGGTTTATGTTTTCTTTGCCCCATAATGCCTCCTAATAGGGTGTAATTTCGATCAGCTCTTGGTTGAAGGGATCGTATTGGTACGGCAGGCCGTTTGGTGCATAGTAGGCAGACATATAGCCGTATCCCTGGTAGCTAATAGCCTCACTGAATACGAAATATACGATTTTCGTCTGCGTGTCGTAATATAAATCTTTTGCACCGGGTATTGCCATGAGTCCGGTGTTAGATTCGTAATTTTTGCTTCCTTCATAAGCTGAACAGCCTGTAATGGTTAGGAGCATGGTTAGCATAAGTGCTACCGCGATGATTCGCTTTTTCATAACAAAACTATCCTTTCGTCAATTTCTTTGCACTTCGGTTTGATGTAGTCTTCAAAAATCTGAGCGATTTTCAGAGCGTTTGCAGAGTAATCTGTGACGATGCAGCACCATATGTCATAGTCGTCACAGTCATCCATTCGTGTACCATTGAACTCTCCTTTTAATGCATCGTATACGTCTCGCTCAGTGTCATGTTGACAGGCAGATTTGATTTCCTCCATGTCAATAATCAGGCTCCCATACCGATCTCTCTTGTCTGTGTCAATTCCCATTTTATTTATGAGAGATTCAACAGCCTTGAATGTATCAGGCGTGTTTATATTGTTCCGCTTGGCGATCTTATCTAACAGATACCCTCTGTCAATACGTGCCATCAGGTGCATAAAGCCCTCGCTTTGCGGTGTTGGAACCCAGCCATAAGCGTAGTTACCGCAGTCTGACATGATTGTCATAGAATATCGTTCAAGGTCAAAAGTGAATACAGCCCAAAGACAGGAGCCGTAATCAGGATCTATGCCTTTCTCTTGCCGAAATTCAAGGACGATAGTGTTCGGAGCTTTTTCTATAACGGTCGCCATATTTACGATTCCTCACCGTCTTTTTGCTTATTCAACAGTGGGCACCAATCTGGTACACTTGTATAGTTGCGTAGGTGCCAATCATCTGAGCCGATTAGTTTGTGCCGGCCATTTTTTCCGAAACCATCTCTGCTCTCATCGACAACATCAGAACAGTACGCGCCCTCTTCATGTTCAAAGGAATCAGCGGTTAGGATTCTGTCTGTGTAGCAACGAGGGCAATCCAGGCAATTCTCAATATGAATTGTTGCGGTATTCATGTGATTACCTTCCATCATTTGTCGTTTCTGCTATCGCTCTTTCGATAAAGCCAAACTTCTCGTCCATCACATAGTTGATGCTTGCCTTGAAGCGTTCGATGTCCGATTTGGTTAGGTCGTATCGCGTAACGTCTTCGCACATGAAGGTGTTGAAGCGTAGCATGATCTCGGTTTGTAGCTGAGACACATCACGCACAATTCTCAGGCGCTCTTTATCGGGTATGTCTCGTACCCGCTTTTTGTCGGTCATGACAGCCTCCTTTTTGCTTATCAAATAATGATTTCATTCAGAAGATTGCTCATTCATACAGATGTCGCTCATGAATGTACATTGGTAGCAGTTGTTATACAGCCACTTGTCGAAATCCTCTTGTGTCATGGTTTTATGAATATGAACTGCATCCCAGTATTCCTCGTAGTGCATACCGCACACTTTGGACATATCCTTCTTGGCATCCATTGTCATGCTCCTTTGTATGATTCATATAGTTCCAGTTGTGGTGAAAACTCTCCGAACAATCGAATCTCGGTTTCAAGACGGGCCGCAATCGCATCATCCTTGTTTTGAAAGCGGCCTATAAATATCCGCTTGCTGTTGTATGTGATGCTTGCGGCCCATCTATTTCGCCGCTTGTCAAATGTCACACCGGTTACGCCGGATGTGTTAGTTGCGTACAAGCCACGGTTTCGGTTGTTTTCTGAAAAGCTACAGCACCTTAGATTTTCCTTGCGGTTGTTTGCTCGGTTTTTGTCTCGGTGATCTACCCACTGACCTGGCTTTGCATTGGCGACGATTCTGTGAAATCTAACGATTCTCAGCCGTCCAAGATAGTAGTAACTGCTTGTAAGGTACCCGTCGTTGTCTACATACCAGCGCCGACTTTGGACAATAGGCAGATTGTCCAGATCGAAGTAGAATGTGGATGTGCCTATGTGCAAAACACCGTATGTATCGAATAACTCCACCATTTGGCAGCCTATCATGTGGGTTCACCTCGTTTTTACTATTTCTTTGTGTTGCTATTGTGAAAAATAACAACCATACTGGGAAACGGAGCAGAATTTTTGCCATCTCCGAATTTGAGTCTCCCACGTAGGAAGCGAATCTCTACATCAGGTTTTTGATAGATGTAGTCGTGAAAGTACGCTGTGTCTGTACGTGCTGGAATGAGCAGTACCACAGTAGTGTTAGGCTGCTTTGCCTCCTCGGAGCATTTCTTCACCCAGTCTTTGATTGCTCTTCCATACGGTGGATTGCAAAAGACCGTCTGCCCCCCCACGGTTGCTTTAGTCCGTCGTCCGCCTCTGTAAAGTAGAGGTCGCACTTGTGATTGGACTCATTCGCGCAGGGGTCAAGGGTGAAGTGAAACTCCGAATCCAGCTGGTTAAAGAATGACTGTGGCGTTGCCCAGTCCATGGCTTTGGACGAGAACATAACCTCTGTATTCATGTTTCACCTCTAAATGTTTGTTACAGGCCGAGTGCGGCGGCGATGTTGCTGATTTCCAGCTCTGTTTTCTTATCATCGGACAATAGCTTATCCAGCTGGCTTTCCATAGCTTTTAGCTTTTCCAGTTCGCCTTTCTGGTCAAGTATTGCCAGTCGATCCTGGATATCAGAAATCCAGCTGTTGGTGGGGAAGCCACAGATCATACACTGTTCGGAGTAACCAAGCTCATCAGCGGCGGTATCCAGGTTGTGGAGTTTGCAGAGTAGGAGAATTAGCGATGCGCGGTCTGCGGAGTGAAGATTGTGTCGGGTGCCGTCCATTTCAATGGAACAACTGGTCAGAGGAGAGAACCGGCGCGGTTGGCCGATTTCCTTCTTCTTTGCCTCGATGCGTTGTTTCAGCATCAGGATCTGGTCATCGTT
>OFFW01002085.1_pt1 | contig 11308 bp, 8 predicted proteins | sample 1521501 | NCBI WGS metagenome assembly OFFW01 (sample SAMEA3504107, study PRJEB24116) | mouse gut metagenome | biome: mouse gut; feature: mouse-associated habitat; material: faeces | place: Denmark | collected 2011
TAGGAAACTCATAAAAGTTCTGATAATGCGACTCATCAACGAAAATGTGGTCAATGCCCATCTGCTTGAAATCCACGACACTATCCTTATTCTGCTCCATCTGATATTGGATGGTGGCTATCTTGGCGGTCAGATTTTCCTTTCGCTTGATAAGACCTTTGAGCATACCACGGGAAATATCGTGTCCCTGCTGCTTGATGACTTCGAGATTCTCCTCAACCGTATCAAGTTCAGCTTGCAGGATTTGCTGCTGCATCTCCGGCGACTGCGGTATCTTGCCGAACTGGTCGTGCGACATTATCACGCAGTCATAATCATTGTTCCTGATGTTATTAAAGAGAGCCACACGGTTCTCCGCCTTGAAACTCTTTTCATCGGCGAAGAGTATGCGGGCATTTGGATATGCGGTCTGATAGGTCATGGCAATCTCGGCAACATTGGATTTGAGTCAGATAATCATCGGTTTGTGTGCTAATCCGAGACGCTTCATCTCATGCGCTGAAATACACATTATCAGCGTCTTACCACAGCCCACCTCGAAATCACAAATTCCGCCGCCGTTCTGTTTCAGCATCCACACGCAATCCTTCTGCGACTGGTAAATGGAGCTGATTCCGTACCTATCGCCCAGCATCTTCATGTTGAGGTCGGGGAAAGTCTGGTGTGAGCCGTCATACTTCGGGCGCACGAAACAGTTGAACTTGCGGTTATAGAGGTCAACAAGCCTTTCCTTGAACTCCGGGCTTTGAGCCTCCAACCATTCAGAGAATCCGTTGCGTATCTCGTCAATCTTGGTATTTGCGAGTTGAATAGCCTCGCTGTCCGGCACCTTGATGTCGTTGCCGTTGTCGTCCTTGCCTATAGACTTTTTGATGTCCGGCACGGTGTTGTGCAGGGCGTGCTTCAAGAGGTTCATTCCGTCGTATGTGCGGTAATATCCACGCACGCAGAACTCCTCCCATATCTTCATGTTGCCACGGTCAGCCTTTGCCGAATACTCGTCCATTGAGGAAGAATAGGCTATCGTAACATTAGTGCCATAGAGGTGGCTCATGTATGCGGAGTATATTCCGGTCGGTATCCACCGCTCACCGAAGTTGAAGTCAAGCTCGTCGAAAGTAATCTTTCTCGGAGTCGCATCCTGCAAGGCTTTGAGCGAGTCCTGCGCCATTTCGATATACGGCTCGATGCCGTCATATCCGGGAAAGCCCTTGATGCGGTCGTTCTCACGGTCAATCCATGCCTGAATGTCCTCGGCTTTCTTGACAACATTGCCGGCGATGAAGCGGTCGGCAATCTCGTAGTTGTCAACCAATGGGTTATAATAGATATGGTCTCCGAGGCTCTCAATGAGCTTTTCCTCGCCCATGTCAACAAGGCTTCGCATATACTCCAAGTTGACAACACCGTATTTATTGAGCGATGCTGATAGAGCTTCCATAGGTGTATCGACTGATGTCACCTCATCAACGGCAAAGGCTACCGGATGGTCGAAGATGTCAGCCTTGACAAACATACCGTTCTCACCACGCTCCAATGCCAATGCGTCACGGCCGTTGGCATCCATAAGGATAAACTTGGCGTTCTGTTTCTCGTTGAGGTTGCCGTATCGGGTCACGAACTCATCGTAATACTGGTTGAGGTGTTCGCGGAGATGTTCGCTTGCCTCGTGCGTCTCAGCCTCGTAATTGTAGAGTTGCTGATACGTTTCGGATAAAGTGATATACAGCATGGCACGTTTCTCTTGTTCCGCTTTGAGAGGGAGCGGAGTAAACAATGCGCCATACTTTTTGACCTCCGAGAGAAAACCGACCTGACCGTTATCCACGACCATAGAGCCATTCTTGTGGAAAAACTGAATATCCTCCGAGAAAGGACGGGGTGACATATCCGGCTTATCTTCCGATACCGAAGCTGCTGATGCAGCCACTCTTGGCTTCGGAATGAAATCGCCCTCGGTACGGGAAATCTTCACGCCCACTTCAGCGTCTTTGGCTATAATCTCTTCCGCCTTTCGGGCCGCCTCATGCTCCGCGAGTTGGCGGTGGGCGATACTCATCATAGTTTCATAGAAACCGTTGATGGGCGGATTGTCATCCCAGTTGAGAGAACCGTAAAACTCCAGCTCCTTATCGGTAAGCTGACGGAACTTAGATTGTACCTTTGGAGAAATATCCACCGTCGGCTTACGCTCAACTTTCGGTTTGTCCTCATTCTTCGGCTGTGTCGGTTGGCGCGGCTGTCGTTTGGGCTTTCCGATTGGCTCCAGTTCACCGAAAAGATTGTAGGCGAATAATCGCGGGTCCGGGTTGTCATTGTAATCAGGACTGCCGTCGGTCTCAATCTCTCTGGTGGGTTCCTTTGGCGCGGAGGTGGGTTCAGGCGCGGGCTTTACTTCCGGCTTTTGTTGCGGAGTTATAACCTCGGTAGGCTTAAATTCCTCATGTTGTTTCTGCTTCGGATCTTCAAGCTGCTCACATATTGCCACACGTTGCCCGGCTCTTACCAGTTTGGGCAGATAGGTGTCGAGCGCATGATGCGGAAATCCAGCCAACTCTATGGATCCGGCTTTGCCGTTCATCCGCCTTGTCAATGTGATACCCAATATCTCCGAAGACTTCACCGCATCCTCACCCATGCACTCGTAGAAATCGCCCACACGGAAAAGAAGAATAGCATCGGGGTGACGCTTCTTCATATCGGTGTACTGCCTCATTATCGGAGTCTCCGATATTTTCTTGGTCTGGGTGGATTGTACCGGCTTGGCGGGTTCAGGCGAAAGCTGCTTTATCCCCTGCGAATTATACAACTCATTATCAAGACGCAGTTTCAGTGACTCGTCAAGAGCCAGACGAATATCCCTTGCGATGCCATCTACTCCGCCGCTGTGCTTGTAGATAAGCGCGGGCTTGCCGTATGGGTCTGTGCCTACACTCGCATCGGTGCAAATCACATTCTGAGGAAATGCGGTGAAATACTTGTTGGTGGGAGCTTTGCTGTCACGGTCAACAACCGACTGGACGAAAAATTCCTCGTCAGCCGACAACACGGTTTTTCCGCTATGCTTCTGGAGAATAATCAGGTCACTGCCCGTATCAGTCCCGGCATTGTCGGAGAAAGTGTTGTTCGGCAACCTCAATGCCGTCACCAAATCGGCACGTTTCACCAACTCCGCACGTACAAATGGCGAAGCAGAGTTCATTACCCCCTGCGATGTGATAAAGGCAACCAATCCACCCTCTCGCACTGAGTCCAGTGCTTTGAGGAAGAAATAATTGTGTATAGCCTTTGTCGATTGTCTGTAAGCCAACTCCTTGCTCGTGGCATAGACGGGATCCGGCACGGCGAAATCGCCGAAAGGGATATTGGAACATGCCACATCAAAGTAGCCGTTGTAGTCCTGCTCAATCCTTTCGAAGCCTTCAATCCTTGTGGAAACGGAAGGGTGCAGCGCTTCAAGGATTTTGCCTGTAAGCAAATCCTTCTCAAAAGCCATAGCCTCGGCACCGGGATAATCGCGCATGAGGGAGTCAACAAAAACACCCTGTCCGGCACTCGGCTCCAGATACCTCTTCACCTCAATGCCGTTGGCTTTGAGCGTATCAAAGATAGCATCAACAACCGGCGACGGAGTATAAAACGCCGTCAGCACCGAGGTTTTCAACGAGTCCATATAGCGAGAAAACTCTCGGTCATCCTTTGAATACTCTCGTATAAGCTGACGCAGTTCTACAGTCGGGGCAAACAGCTCAATGTCCGATTTACTCCACTTTGCCGCATCCATAAGACTGTCGGCATCATTGAGGATACATTTCAACCCACCGAACCCGGCATACCTGCCCAGCACCTCCATTTCCTCTGCACTGGGTTCGCGCTTCTCAACACCGAGACGAAACGCCGTGCGTATCGCCTCGATGTTTCCGCGCATCGTCTGCAAACGGTTATAAGCCATTCTCAGTGAGTATTATGGAGATTATGCCGGTGAGTTCGCAGCGAAGCTGGTGATATGTTGCGGTGTTTACAAACGTGTTTGCCTGAATGTCATAACTATCAAACACATTCTCAACCATTCCGAAAGACAGGAGGAATGTCGCCATGAACGGACGCATCTCCTCACTCACATCATCCTTGAACTCTTCTTCAAGGACATCCATAATTATCTCGTATTCGGAATATCGGTAGCCTTCAAGTAGTGCGGCCATTGACATCTCGTGTGCCTCGTCAACCTCGGCACCGTTGCGGCGTGCGTTTTCGTATGTTTCCTCGGCTTTTTCAGCGCGGGCGCGTATCATAGTCTCGGTAACGCCCTCAAAGCGGTACGATGCCAAATAATTTTTCAGGTAGAGGTAGTAGAACGACAGTTCTTCCTCGCGTGTTGGATTTTTCATCTTTTTGGAGATTTTAGTGGGTGGGTAAATGAAAAGCCGTCCGGGTATCCCTCCCAGACGGCGCCACTAAAATCCCAATCAGATGAATCAAAAAGATTTTATGATTGGATTCGGTGGCAAAGATAATAAATATCTTCGGTTCGGGAGTGGGGAACGGCTCGATTTATTTTTATTCTCTACATATATCCTGCATTTATAGGAGATAATATTATGGTTGCAGGGGCTTTTCTCACCCCTGCAACCGGGATTAATGAATATTGGGATTGCGTGGATTAGTGGCGCCGTTACGGGCAAAGTCTAAACTTTCGGACCTTTGGGCTTTCGCTGCTGCTTTTGTTGGCTGTCATTCTTTGGTGCTGTCTGTCCCTGTTGAAGCGGCTCCTTCACATTCTTTGTGGCTTCATTGGTCCTGCCGTCGTTATTGACCGCCATTTGAGTGGCGCTCTCATTTGACGGAGCAACGGTCTGTGCCAGATCCAGATTTTTAGTTGAGGCGATAGGCCGCTGTTTAGTCGGGTCGAACTTCAGATATAGTGTGCATGGCTGCCCCTTTGCGTCAACAGCATTTTCCAGCACTACCGTCTTGCCTGCCACATAATCGGCTTTCTGCTGTTCGGTGAAGCGGTTTTCCTTCCATTTCCCGATAGGACGGATATTGCCCTCGGCATCTGTCCAGCTGTTTTGTTGGGAGGACTGCTGACGCTGGCCCTGCGGCTGTTGTTGCTTCTCGACCATGTTGTGTTTCTGCCATGCTTTCGGGACGAACTCCACGCATCTGGAGTCGGCGTTGACCTGCAAAGTGGTCGTGAAGGTTTTGCCCTCGCGAAGACTCACTTCTTTGTTAATGAGCGGCAGACCGCTTTTCAGTGTCTCGATTTCCTCTTTGGTGAGAACTGTCTTGCCGATATTGCCACGGATGTGCAGCTTGTCCACAGGAAGGCTCACAATCTCGTTGGTCAGGCGGTCGAGGCTGACATACGAAGGTATCTTCTTACCGTCCTTGCCGTTGAGCTCCACAACCCTGCCGAGGTTGCCGGTGTTGAGCAACTGAGCCTTATCCTCTGCCGTGAACTGATGACCACGGTATTCCTTTTCAAGATTCGGCTCCAGATGGATGAAGTGGGGCACGAGTTTCACCATGCCGTTGGTGTCCTTGCGTAACGACAGACGGGCATCGAGTTCCATCTTTTCTCCGGCAAGAGTGGGCTGAATTTTCACAAGCCCCGATTTGCCGTAGTTGAGCATCTTATCAAGATCTCCCGACTTTTCAAGCTGCTCCCGGTCAACGCCCCAGTTCTCCTTGAAGGCAGCCCAGTCAATGCTGTTTCCGTCGATTGCCTGATACTTGTGCTGTGACTGCGATTGCGACTGTGATACCTCCGACGCTTCCACCTTGAAGGGTGCCAGCATCTCCTTGTTTTTCTCAGGCGATTCAAGCAAAGCGCCGAGACCTTGTCCTACCGTGCCGAAGTCGTCGGCATTGACGCTGAAGAAACCGAATACGGACGGATTCTTCGCCTGACGGAGAAAGTTTGACACAAAGGCCTCTACCGGATTCTGACCCTTTGTGAACTTCACGAGATCGCTGAGTTTCGCCGACTTGACATCGGCCATCTGCGGTGTGCCGTCGGGATTCTGCCCCGTCACCGCGCCGATTTGCCCTGTCTCGTTGTTTCGGGCAATCAGTACCTTTTCTTTTTCTTGGTTTTGATCCATTTGAAAATAATTAAGATTTTAGTGGGTTATTATGGTCCGGAACTATTCCGAATCTCTCAATTTCTGCATCTTGTCAGGACTGGTGATTATTTCCGCCACCTCATGCTCCAGCATACGGAGCTTTCCGCCTATTTTACGGAGAGGTATGCTCCCGAGGCGTTTCCAGCGGTAAATGGTGTTGGCTGTCACATTGAACACTTCGGCGAGTGCCGGCACATCATACACTCTCTCGCCCTGCACTTCGGGAAGCGACGGCTGGTTGCGTCTGGCGAGCGCATCGAGTTTCTTGTCCTGACGGTCAAGGCGGTCAAAAATCATCCGCATCCAACGCTCGAACGAGCCTTTCTCCATAGTTATCGTCTCCATGTCGTGTTCCTTTTAGAGATTACAGCATGGTAGTTATGCTCAAACTCAGCCTGTATTCTTGGAGTGGACTTGATTTTGCATCTTTCAACCGCATCCCAGATGTCATTATAGGAATATCGGCAGGAACCTTCCACGATGGAATATGCTATGCTTCCATTAGCCCTCATACGGGCAAGTGTCCGGGTGCTGACATTGAGCAGTTCGGCAGCCTCAGTGTTTGTCAGAAGACGGTCGGTGTCACGCTTTGTCTTTTCCTCAAAGATCGAGCGTATGAAGTCGGCTATGAAGGTTATCCCTTCCGAAATCCGCTCCAGTCTTTTTTCATCAATCAGTACGTAGCTCATATTGGGATTTTTAGTGTTGCTTGTCATTATTGACATCGCAAAGTAAATTCATAATCCCATGACCATTTCCTAATACTACCCATGAGGTAGGGGTAGTTAACGGCGATACTTAACAGCATTTAACAAAATTGGTATGTATGGGCAAAAAAAAGAGCCGCAGAAACAGGTTCTACGGCTCCTTTTAATATATTTTTTCCTTATATACCCATAAGATTTGATGCTTTTGGGATAAAAACACCCCATTTCAGAGGCCTATATCACCTTTATTTATGAATTTTGTTAACATTCATTTAGAAATTGACGCTGACACCCCAAGGCTTCCTCCCATTTTCTCGGCGAGTGCTGCCATATCCTTACTTATTTTTTGATTGGTAATTCGGGCGTATATCTGCGTAGTCTGAATATTGGTATGACCCAGCATCTTCGATACTGATTCGATGGGTACACCATGTGAGAGTGTAACGGTTGTGGCGAAGGTGTGACGGGCAAGGTGGAACGTGATGTTCTTCTCAATGCCGCATACAACGGCTATTTCCTTCAGATAGGCATTCATCTTCTGGTTGCTCAACACGGGGAACAGAAGACCGTCCTTAGCCTGCCCCTCGTATTTCTTGATCAGTTCCTGTGGGATTGCGAGTAAGGGCACATTCACCGGGGTACCCGTCTTGTGCCTGTGAGTCATTATCCATTGATTGCCGTCAAAGGAAGTTTGGATATGTTCTTTCTTCAACTCTTTTATGTCTATATACGCCAATCCGGTGTAGCATGAGAAGATGAATATGTCGCGCACCTGCTCCAGCCGCTTTGTCGGAAACTCTTTCTCAGCAATAGTGGCAATCTCTTTTTCGGTGAGATAGCCTCTATCTACTCTCTTGATGCGGATTCTGTAGTTGGCAAACGGATCAGCAATAATCCAACCGTTGTTTTTGGCTTTTATGATAATCGCCTTGAATGTTTGGATGAACTTGGCTGTGGTATTCTCATTACATCCGCTTACTGTACGCAGATATGTCTCCAAGTCCACAATGAATTTGTGGTTAACATCGCGCAGTGGCATATCCGTAAGATGATACTTGAACTTGATGAATTCCTTTACTCTGCGTAATGCGCGGTCATATTTCTGGACGGTTGCAGGGGTCTTGCTTATTCCTATAAGGGCACGACATTCCTCTATGTGTTCCGTAAATAACCCTATGAGCGTCTGGTTTTCCGGAACAATCCCCATAAAGGCATTACGGAGTTTCTCGGCTGTGACAGTTTCATATCTTGACATATCGAAGTACATCTGACGAATTGATGACTCCATATCAGACATAAGTCCATTCAATTCAGTGGCAACTTTTGATTTGCCGCTGACCTTGCCTTGCTTGGTGTCCCACAGTTTGGGATTGACATTCAGTTTAGAACTGAAATTAGTGTTCTCTCCGTTGATGGTGATTCTTGTCATGATGCAGCACGTTCCGTCTGCATAGACATGGTTTCTTCGCAGGAAGAAACGGATTTTGAGGGTGCTTTTACTCATACGTCTTTTTGATTTGTTTGGGATTTTTTGTGGCGATCCCCAACAGGAATGAGCAAAAAGGCGTTAAGGATATTTAACTATCCCGATATTTGTCTCCGTAGGCTCATATCCAATTGGTAATCGAACGCAAAGTTAATTGATTACTCTGAGGTATGAGTAGACAAATCATTGCCAAATGACGACAAATCAGTTTGTTATACTGAAAAACCTAACAATTTGAGGTTTGCCGATTTTTCTGTTAGGTTTTTGTTAGGCAACTCTGTCTAACAATGGCCTAACAGTGTCAAATCTTGGCATTGCATCCAAAAGAAAATCCCCTGTAAATCAAGAATTTACAGGGGATTGGGATTGTTCCAAGCGGAGAGACAGGCTCTTGAACCTATACTTTCAAGAAATATCATAAAATTGCAAATCACTGATAATCATATACTATCCAAAGTATAGGGTAAATCTAAATCTTTCTAAATGCCTTTTGCTATTCCGAATATTGGGTGTATATTTGGGTGTAGAATTTCAAACGCACCCAATTATGAATATCAAACGTAACATCATTTTTGCATTGGAAAGCCGGAAAAAGAACGGAGTGCCAATCGTGGAGAACGTACCCATCCGTATGCGTGTCATATATGCAAGCCAACGCATCGAGTTTACAACAGGCTATCGGATTGATGTAGCCAAATGGGATGCCGACAAACAACGGGTAAAGAACGGATGCACCAACAAACTAAAGCAAAGCGCATCCGAAATCAATGCGGACTTGCTGAAATACTATGCCGAGATTCAAAACGTATTCAAGGAATTTGAGGTACAGGAAGCCATGCCAACCACCCAACAGCTAAAGGATGCGTTCAACCTGCGGATGAAAGATGCCAACGAAGAGCAGCAGGAAGAAACACAGATAAGCTTTTGGGAGGTATTCGATGAATTTGTAAAGGAGTGTGGCAATCAGAATAATTGGACGGCATCCACCTACGAGAAATTCTCAGCAGTGAAAAACCACCTCAAAGAGTTCAAGGAAGATGTAACCTTTGAATACTTCAATGAGTTCGGCTTGAACGAGTATGTGAATTTCCTGCGTGACAAAAAGGATATGAGGAACAGCACCATCGGCAAACAGATGGGATTCCTCAAATGGTTTCTGCGCTGGAGCTTCAAAAAAGGGCATCATCAGAACATGGCATACGATACTTTCAAACCCAAATTGAAAACCACCTCTAAAAAGGTGATATTCCTGACTTGGGACGAATTGAACAGACTGAAAGATTACCAGATACCAAAAGACAAACAATATCTGGAACGTGTCAGGGACGTTTTTCTGTTCTGTTGCTTCACAAGTCTGCGATATTCAGATGTTCGTAACCTGAAAAGAAGCGATGTGAAACCCGACCATATCGAAGTTACCACAGTCAAAACGGCAGACAGTCTGATAATTGAACTTAACGACCACAGCAAAGCCATACTTGAAAAATACAAGGAAGTTCATTTTGAAAACCATATGGTACTGCCCGTCATCAGTAACCAAAAGATGAATGATTATTTGAAAGAATTGGGGGAACTGGCTGAAATCAATGAGCCTGTACGGGAGACTTATTATAAAGGAAATGAACGTATAGATGAAGTCACCCCGAAATACGCATTGCTAAGCACCCATGCAGGAAGAAGAACATTTATTTGCAATGCGCTGGCTCTCGGTATTCCGGCACAGGTAGTAATGAAATGGACGGGGCACAGCGACTATAAAGCCATGAAACCCTATATTGACATAGCGGATGATATTAAGGCAAATGCCATGAACAAGTTTAACCAACTATAAAAGTATCAATCAGTTTCATAAATTATCCACTATTTGAATTATATTTGCGACAACAATAAACATTGAAACATGGAAAACAACAAAGAACATCATATAGAAAGAACGAACTTTGACGCATTTGTTCATGCTGTCGGTTCGGAAATAGAACAAGCGCAAGTCCGGCTGATTACCGCAGCCAATGCGCAAATGCTATTCCATTACTGGAAAATGGGCAACTATATCCTGTATCATCAGAACTTACAAGGCTGGGGAAGCAAAATCATCAAGCAACTGGCAAAGGCTATCCGATTCAATTATCCTGAAAAGAAAGGCTATTCGGAACGTAACCTTACTTATATGTGCCAATTCGCACGGTCATATCCGCTGAACGTGCTACGAAGTTTCATTGATACGGATGCAAGGCTATCTGTTCCAAGCATACAGAATGTCACGGATGAAGTCTTGAAACTAAACAACGGACAATTTACGCAAGAACTTACTGCGCAAATACAATCCACTGATAGTCAGTTGTTAGAATTTACGCAAGAACCTCTTGCGCAAATTCAGAATGTTGCCAAAACTGTATCTGCCATTTACCGGATAACGATTGAGGATATAGAAAAATTATTTTTGGCATCCCCTGTTGCCAGAATAAATTGGGCAAGCCATGTAATCATGCTCAATAATTCGCTTCCATTAGGTGTAAAATATTGGTACATGAAGCAATCGGTAGAAATGGGCTGGAGCAGCAATGTTCTTAAAATACAAATTGAAACCAACCTATATAACAGACAAATCAGCAACAACAAGGTAAACAATTTCACAGCCACACTTCCGGCACCACAAAGCGACCTTGCCAATTACCTACTGAAAGACCCGTATATCTTCGATTTGGCAGGAGCGAAAGAAAAGGCAGACGAAAGGGACATAGAGGAGCAACTGGTAAAGCACGTTACCCGTTATTTGTTGGAAATGGGCAACGGTTTTGCCTTTGTCGCCCGACAAAAGCATTTTCAAATAGGCAACAGCGATTTCTTTGCCGACCTTATTCTATATTCCATTCCCCTACACGCATACATCGTAGTGGAATTAAAGGCTACCCCATTCAAACCGGAGTATGCAGGACAACTGAACTTCTACATCAATGTGGTGGATGACAAACTGAGGGGAGAGAATGACA
>OFFW01002087.1_pt1 | contig 11296 bp, 6 predicted proteins | sample 1521501 | NCBI WGS metagenome assembly OFFW01 (sample SAMEA3504107, study PRJEB24116) | mouse gut metagenome | biome: mouse gut; feature: mouse-associated habitat; material: faeces | place: Denmark | collected 2011
GGGTTTCATGAAATCTGGAGCCTGAATATTCAAAATACGGGTGAAAGGGAGAGGACTTTAAGCATCTTTCCGGCAGTGAGCTTCTATCTGGAAGGGTTTTCTTACCCAAGGTACTACGAGATGTACCGGTGTATGAAAACAGATTTTGACAGGGAACTGAATGGGATTTACTGTGATTCTTCCCATCCCTTTGCACCCCATGACAGGTATCATGGCTTTCTGGCTTCTTCGGAGCCGGTATATGCATATGACGGGGATCTGACAAAGTTCTGCGGCTCCACAAGTACGATCACACAGCCGGATGCTTCTGCCTGTGCACTGTTCCAGCGTCCAGATGTGGTGGTTGGGGGAAGAGACTGTACAAACTCCGAGGCGGCGCTTTTTATTTTGGGCGGTGTATTGCAGCACAGGATTACCCTTCAGGCTGGTGAATCAAAAGAAATTCACCTGATATTTGGGATCAGTGAATCCCGGCAGGAGGCAAGACAGACAGTTTCCGGTATTTTAAGCAGGGAAGCTGTGGAACAGGAATTCCGGAAAGCGCAGGATTATTATTACCATAAATACAGTTCTCTGTCTGTGCAGACGCCGGATGAAAAGATCAACCACATCATGAATAACTGGGTAAAGAAACAGGTGGATTTCTGTATTGTCGGGAAAAAGGGTGTCAGGGATAATCTGCAGATCGCCGCAGCATTATTGAATTACAGGCAGGATAAGGCAAAAGAGGAAATACTGGAGTGCTTAAGGCATCAGTTTCAGGACGGTCATGGAGTGCTGACATGGTATCCTTATGATGATACAAGGTATTCCGACCAGCCCTTCTGGATCATCTGGGCAGTATGCCGGCTGATCAAAGAAACCGGTGATTTTTCCATTCTTGAGGAGCCTATTTCATGGCAGGATGGCGGGGAAGCAGCCATGCTGGAACACGTTAAGGCGGCTGTGAACAGGCTGATTGCCGATAAAGGGAGAAACGGGCTGGTACGCATTTATTTTGCGGACTGGAATGATGCGCTGAATGTTACCACCGATCCGGAAGCGGAATCAGTGATGCTCTCCCATCAGTTCTGTCTTGCATTAAAAGAGCTGGAATTATTGATGAAAAAATATGGCGAACATGAATATGCACAGACGCTTGCAGAAGAATATGAGACTTTGAAGAAGTGTATTAATGAGAAAGCATGGGATGGCGGATGGTATATGAGGGCTTTAAGTCCGGTGGAGAACATCGGTTCAAAAGAAAGCATCGGAAGCAAAATTTATTTGAATGCCCAGACGTGGGCGGTACTCGGTGACGTGGCGGACGAATCGAAGCTTCCTCTAGTATTGCAGGCAGTAGACAGCATGGAGCATGATTTTGGCTTCCCTTTAAACATGCCGCCATACCCCGAATATTCGCCCAATGTAGGAAGAATGTCGGGTATGCTGCCGGGATTGTTTGAGAATGGAGGCGTGTACTGTCATGCCACAGGCTTTAAGATTTTGATGGACTGCAAGGCTGGGAGAGGCGGCAAGGCAGTGGAAACCTTAAAGAAGATCATGCCGGACAGTGATACGAACCCTTCCATACAGTCAGGGGCGGAACCCTATGTGTTTACCAACTGCTATTCCACCAATCCGGGATATTATGGGAAATCTTATCAGTCATGGACTACCGGTACGTCTGCATGGTGTCTTATGGGGCTGTGCGAGGGGATCATGGGGGTAAAGCATGATTATGACGGGCTTCGGATAGAGCCTTGTTTTCCTTCCGCTTGGGAACATGCAGAGATGACAAGGCATTTCAGGGGAGCGGATTACCATATTGTCATCAGGAATCCGAATCATTTGGAAAACGGAACTGCCGAAATCGTGGTGGATGGCATTGCCGTTTCCGGATCAGTTTTACCAGATTTCAGGGATGGCAGGAAACATGAGGTTGAAGTGATTTTGAAATAACAGTTTCTGGGCTGGAGCGCATAGCATCCTTACATAAGAGCGTATTCTGAAATTGTTCTGTAATAGATTTATTCGGTGAATGGAAAGGAAATAAGAGAAATGGGAACACAATATCTGGATTGTAATCAAACACCACAGAAACGTGCTGCCGCACTTTTGGCAGAATTAAGTCTCGATGAGAAAATGGCACAGGTCAACTGCATTTTCCCTTTCGGGGAAAACTTTGAGGATATGGAGAAGATTGCGGAGGGTACACCTTTTGGAATCGGGGAAGTCAGCACCTTGGAAATGCGCAGGATAGAGACTTTGGAAGAGGCGGCACAGTGGCAGAGGAGCGTGCAGAAGATTGTAATGGATAACAGTCCGCATCACATCCCGGCTATTTTCCATATGGAAGGGTTATGCGGAGCATTTATTCAGGATGCCACCAGTTTTCCGGCAGGGATTGGGAGAGGTTCAGGCTTTGATCCGGAACTGGAAGAGAAGAAAGATTTTATCTTTAATGTGCTGACACAGGAAGAGAATAAATTCAATAAGACCATCGATCAGGGGCTTACCATCTTGAATGAGATGGTAGAGGCCATGGGAGCCGGTGATGGCAAGGTGCTTGGCGGAGCCGATGCCTTTAAACTGTATGACACCTACGGATTCCCGCTGGATCTGACAAGGGAGATCCTGGAGGAAAAGGGCTTTGCGGTGGATGAGGACGGCTTTAAGGCATGTATGCAGGAGCAGAAGGACAAGGCCCGCAAGGCCCGCAAGACGACCAACTATATGGGGGCGGACGTGACGGTGTATGAGTCCATCGATCCGGCTGTTACAACGGAATTTGTGGGATATGATAATCTGACTTTTGACTCGAAGGTGACGGTACTGACCACGGAGACGGAGTTGGTGGAAGCGCTGACGGACGGCGAAGTTGGTACGGTGATCGTGGAGCGGACGCCTTTCTATGCCACCATGGGCGGACAGGAAGGCGATACCGGCAGCATCACCACGGCTGACGGTGTGTTCCAGGTGGAGAATACGATTAAGCTTCTGGGCGGCAAGGTGGGCCATGTGGGCAAAGTGACCAGCGGTATGTTCAAGGTGGGCGACACCGTGACGCTGTCCGTAGATGCCGGAAGAAGGGGCAGTACCTGTAAGAATCACAGTGCCACGCATCTGCTGCAGAAGGCGCTCAGGGAAGTGCTGGGCAGCCATGTGGAGCAGGCCGGTTCCTATCAGGACGGGGAGAGAACCCGTTTTGATTTCTCCCACTCTGCGGCGATGACGGCGGAGGAGATTGGGCGCGTGGAACAGATCGTCAATGAGAAGATCGCGGAGAACCTGGCTGTAGAGACGAAGGTGATGACGATCGAGGAGGCGAAGCAGTCCGGCGCCATGGCGCTTTTCGGTGAGAAATACGGTGAGACGGTAAGAGTCGTGCAGATGGGCGATTTCTCCAAAGAGCTTTGCGGCGGTACCCATGTGAAGGCCACCGGCATGATCGGATCCTTCAAGATCCTGTCCGAGTCCGGTGTGGCTGCAGGCGTGCGCAGGATCGAGGCGGTGACGGGCAGTAACGTGACGGCTTATTATCAGAAGCTGGAAGAGCAGCTGCACGAGGCGGCCAGGGTGCTTAAGACTTCCCCCGCCAGTCTGGTGGAGCGGTGTGAGCACCTGATGGCGGAGATGAAGACACTGCAGAGCGAGAATGAGGCGTTAAAGAGCAAGGCGGCCAAAGACGCGCTGGGCGACGTGATGGATCAGGTGCAGGAAGTAAAGGGTGTGAAGCTGCTGGCATCTAAAGTTGCCGGAGTGGATATGAACGGTCTGCGGGAGCTGGGCGACCAGCTGAAAGAGAAGCTGGTCGAGGGCGTCGTGGTGCTGATCTCCGACAAGGACGGCAAGGTGAACATGATTGCCATGGCAACACAGGGTGCGATGGACAAGGGCGCCCACGCGGGCAATCTGATCAAGGGAATTGCGGCGCTTGTAGGCGGTGGCGGCGGCGGGCGGCCGAATATGGCACAGGCCGGCGGCAGGAATCCGGCAGGGATCGACGCGGCGATCGCGGAGAGTGCGAAGGTGCTGGAAGGACAGATAGGATAAAGAATACAAAGTACAGTTATGAAGGACATCTGGAATAATAAAAAATTTTATATAAGTAAAAAAGCGTGGATTTATCTGATCGTGGTGGAAATCCTGATCCTTATAGCTGCCGGATTTTTTTACAGTAGGCGCGAAAGTGTCATGTTGAATTTTTCTCAGGAAGAACTGGTCAATGATGCCGGGGATAATGTTTTCTATCTGGATCGGTCTACGGAACAGAAAAGTGTGACAACACCGGCGTTCATGCTTACGAAGGGCATGTATACGCTGGAAGCACAGATTGAGTGTGTCGGAGAAGCGAGACTGGAAGTTGTCTATGAGGATCAACAGTATGACAGTGAAGTCAGCGGTATGATTCCGCTGTCGGACAGGAATGTTGTCACCTGTGATTTTCGGATCAATTATGCAGACAGGCCGATCCAGGTAAGAGGCGTGTTGCCTGACAATATAGGAGAAGGAGAATATATCCTGGTCAGGAATATCCGTATAACGAATGCGGCCTGTGCCGTAAGAAATACCCTGTTTTGGATTTTTCTTTTTATGGTCGCTGTGGACGGAGCGCTCTATATGCTATCGCGAAGAGAACAATTGGTTTTATGGGCTGAAAAAACTTCCTGGAAAGTGGTGGTCATTGTCACTGTACTCTGCAGTATGCCGCTGATGGTGGATTATCTGTTTTTAAATTCCCATGATCTGTATTTTCATCTTATGCGGATCGAAGGGATTAAGGAGGGCATGGAAAATGGCATGTTTCCGGTAAGGATTCAACCAGGCTGGCTTTCCGGGCACGGATATGCCGCGTCGGTGTTTTATGGGGATCTTTTGCTGTATTTTCCTGCATTTCTGCGGTTTTTCGGGATATCGGTACAGGCGGCCTATAAATGCTATGTTGTTCTGATCAATTTGCTGACAGTGTCTGTCGCCTGTCATTGTTTTGGCAAAATGGGAGGCAGGAGAACCGGCCTGATCTGTGCGTCGGTATACTCTATGAATATATACCGTTTGACTTGTATCTATACACGGGCAGCGGTGGGAGAGTATACAGCTATGACCTTTATGCCGCTTGTCCTGTATGGGTTATGGAAATTATATACGCTGCCGGAGGATACGGAAGAATATAAAAACAGCTGGTTTACTATCGCGGCCGGCTGTACGGGAATATTTCTTTCTCATATGATCACAACCGAGATTACGGCCCTCTTTGTTATCATATCAGCGGTTATTATGTGGAGGAAGCTTTTCCGAAAAAAGGCGATAATGACGATCCTAAAATCGATTACAGCAGTTGTTTTATTGAATCTCTGGTTTTTGGTTCCTTTTCTGGATTACATGATAAGCGGAACCTATGTGATTAATAACGCTGATAAGTACATGCCATATCAAATTGAAAAAAATGGCGCAGCTGTTGCCCAGTTGTTTATGGCAGATTATAATGTGTTCGGTCATTCTTCCAGGGTACTTGACGGGAGTATGTCGGAGATGCCGATGACTGTCGGAGCGGCGTTGATGCTTGTCCCGGTTGGCTGGTTTTGTTTTTGTCTGTGCAGGAGGCAAAGAGACAGGGCAGAGAAGAAAACAGAATATCTTACGGTATTTCTTAGTCTGCTCAGCCTATGGATGTCGACTTATCTTTTTCCGTATACATGGCTGGCGGACAGACTGCCGTTTTTGAGACTTTCTATTGTGAGCGTTCAGTATTTGTGGAGATTTCTGTCCGTTGCGGCTGTTATGTTGTCGTTGCTACTGTGTCTTGTTCTGCAGAAAGAATGGATTTTGCCGGATCGGAAAAAAGTATTTGCCGGGGTAGTAATTTTATTGTCATTGTGGCAGGGGATGACGTATATGAGCCGATGTGTGGAGAACGCAGAGGTTTATCGTGTGCAGCAGACAGGAAATATGTCAACGATGCAGGCACAATCTGCCTCAAAGGAAGTACAGCCAAGCGTGATGGGAGGGGAATATCTGCCGCTTAATTGGAACGAGGCTTTTATACTGGAAGATTATGTATCGTCATATACTGACCAGCTTACCTGTGATGCTGACAGCATACATATAGCAGAATGGAGTCATGGCAGGAATACAGTGACCGTTTCTCTGCTGAATATGACGGATGAAGTACAGCAGATAGAGGTTCCGCTGCTCCTGTATAAAGGATATCAGGCGGTGACTGATCAGGGAGAGGCCTTACAGATACTGCCAGGGACTTCTTATCGTCTGTCGGTATCCGTCCCGGCCGGATTTTCGGGGGAAATCTGCGTAAAATTTAAGGCGCCCTGGTACTGGAGAGTATGCGAAATGATTTCACTGATGGCATTAATTTGTGTCGTGCTGTGCGGGATCAACCATAAAGGTAAAAAGTTAATGCCTTATAAATTAAATTTCCAGTTGACTGCTAACCAAAATGTGGTATAATTTTAAGTGTGTGAGAACACGTAAATAACCCAATCAGTCGAAATACTCGGGGACTGAAGGGAGGTCAGGTGCGAGAATGTCAAACGTAATTGTTAAAGAGAACGAGACTTTGGACAGTGCATTGCGCCGCTTCAAAAGAAGCTGTGCAAAAGCTGGTATTCAGCAGGAAATTCGTAAAAGAGAGCATTACGAGAAGCCGAGCGTGAGACGTAAGAAGAAGTCCGAAGCCGCAAGAAAGCGTAAATACAATTAAGTATGCTACAAAACAGACCCAGGAGGTAATCCCTCATGGGTCTGTTTTTTTGAAGTTTCGCTACATCAGTCCGACGCCTTTTCCTAGCATGATGATCTTTCGGATTTTTTCCAGTTTTTCCGGAAAATGAAACGTAAAGTTATAGTCATAAGGTATAAGAAACAACAGGAAGCATTTGCATACGGTCAGAAGTGCCCAGATACAGATCAGGCAGCTGAACAGTTTCTCTGACCGTTCCGACAGATTTTTGTAGTAACAGCCAATCATGATGAAGCACAGGATACATACGATCCAGTAAATGTCCATCCGATATCGTTCGAGTACGGTAGGAGCCCAGAGAACATCTGCAAAGGCAATGATAAGCGGGATGCAGAACAGAACGAGGACAGTGGACAGCAGGCGGTTTTTCCGAATATCCTGCCGTACTCCTTCGGAGGCCATACCGAATATGGCAAAACAGAGGATGGGAAAATTAAGCAGGATACCGTTAAAAGAGAGATAGGGAAAAGTATCGCTCATCGGTGTGTATGAAACAAAAAAGGTTGCTATGCCATTACAGATTTTCAACAGATCAAACTGTGAAAAGAAATTTCCGTAGTTACTCTGATCTGTTATCGTTAACTGGTAGGACTGTCCAAATTCAAACGGGCTGTCGAAGCGCACGTAATTGTAAAGCATCAACAGGATGCCGGTCACGATATAAGGTAAGGCGGCGAACGACAACTGTTTTGACAGTTTAAATGTTATTTTTTTGTCACGCAGATATTCTGCCAGAAGTGGAAGCACCAGTAAATTTGCTAAAGCGACAGGAGGGCGGCACCCGAAGGCCAGTGCACCGAACAGGCTTCCGAGAAATGCGAAGCGTATGCTGTGCTTTTCTTCTGTGCTGCAAAAAACAGCATTCAGGAAAAAGAAAATACTCCAGATCTCCATGCAGACCGCGGCAGAGACGGCAGTACAGTATAGAGCCGGTGCGGCAGTGCTGTACCAGACACTGACGATTGAAAATGCGACGGACAGTGCCAGATATATGGAGAGAGACATTCTCCTGAAAAATGTTTTAACAAGTGTATAAAATGTTGTAAATATACCACATATAAACAAAGAGACAAATATTTGTGTCGCATGATAGGTGGTTAGGTTTGTACCGGTAAGAAAGCGATAGGGAAGAAAAAGCAGAAAAACAGGTACTATACCGAAATACATGTAATAACGTCCATTGTAAAAGGCGTGATCCCAGTGATATGAAACTTCCGCGGCCTTTCTGGCTTCAAAATCATAAGGGTTGTCCAGTGCCAGTAATTTGGGATCGATGTCAGGGTAGTCTATGTATAGATGCCCGTTCAGAATAGATTCGGCCATAAGTTCATATTGATTTGTAAAATCCGGGCGCTCTCCGTTATAGGATGGGGATAATCCCATGGGGATGATACAGAGCAGTATCGTTAACAACAGGACTACGGAAATAATCCATCGGGGGGGGGTACTACCTGCCGGATTCAGAAGCGGACTGTGTAATTTGGATTTCGGCCGCAGTATCAACAGGGTAAAAAGAAAAACAGCCCATATGAAACAGCCGGCCAGTAAAGTTTTGCTGATCATTATTTTATTACTCCTTTGTATGATTTGATAGTATCTGCGTTGTCTGTCAGAGTACATTACTTATACTATAACATTGCTTTTGCAGATTCTCCAGTAAAAAGTGAAAGAACAGGTTTGTGAGAACGAATATCTGTTGTCCCACGACAATATGTATAATACAGAATAGTGTATTGGGAGTGACAGCGTTGAGAAGAATAAGAAAACGGATCGCAGCATGGTTTCTACTGGGGGGTCTCCTGCTGCATGCAGGGTTCCTGCATCTGTCGATGACGGTGCAGGCAGCGCCGGAGGTGGACACACCGTCTTATGTGGTGATGGAGGCATCTACCGGACAGGTGATCTGTGAGCAGGATGCGGATACGAGAAGGAGTCCGGCAAGCATTACCAAGATCATGACATTACTGATCATTTTTGAGCACATAAAGAGCGGAAGGATCCATTTGGACGACCAGGTCATAACGAGTGCCTATGCAAAGTCCATGGGCGGCTCGCAGGTCTTTCTGGAGGAGGGAGAGATGCAGACGTTGGACACGATGATCAAGTGTATCACCGTGTCGTCGGGAAATGACGCCAGTGTGGCGGTGGCGGAGTACATAGCGGGCAGTGAAGGGGAGTTCGTCAAGCTGATGAATGAGAAGGCCGAAGCGCTGGGGATGCAGAATACTCATTTTGAGGATTGCTGCGGTCTGACGGATTCAGACGGACATTATTCTTCGGCCAGGGATGTGGCCATTATGTCCCGGGAACTGATCACGAAATATCCGGAGGTGTTTGAATATACGAAGATCTGGATGGAGGATATCGAGCATAAGACGGCGCAGGGCACTTCGTCTTTTACCCTCTCCAGTACCAATAAGCTGTTGAAACAGTACGAATGGACTACGGGGCTTAAGACCGGTTCTACTTCGAAGGCGCTGTATTGTCTGTCGGCGACGGCCGAGAAGGAGGGCATGGAGCTGATCGCGGTGGTGATGGCGGCGCCGGATCCCAAGACCCGGTTTCAGGATGCCATCACGCTTTTGAATTACGGATACAGCGTGAGCCAGATGTATACGGATGAAAACAAGGATCCGCTGCCGGACCAGAAGATCGAGGGCGGTATTGAAGATGTGCTGCATCTGACTTATGAAGGGCCTTTTGAGTATCTGGATACGGCGGGCAGCAACTTAAGCGAGATCCAGAAGGAGATCAGCCTGCCGGACGTGGTGCAGGCGCCGGTCGCGGAAGGCGATGCCGTCGGTGAGGCGGTCTATAAGCTGAACGGCACGAGGATCGGGAGCGTTTCCATTCTGGCGGCAAAAGGTGTGGAGAAGGCCGGGTACAGGGATTACTGGAAGAAGGTGTGGATCCTGTATCTGATGAAAAGGTAGAGAACGGGCGTTCGCGGATTGCAGGACGCTGCCAGTCTGTGGTATACTGTACGGGTTCGGTGTACAGCAGGGAAATGTTCTGCGGCCGAAGAACGGCTATAAACAAAAAGGCATTTGTAAAAATAAAGAGGAATATCTATGTTGGAAGGAATTATGATCCTGGCAGGGGCGGTTGTTGCCCTGTGCCTGCTTGTGGCGGTGTGGGACGGCAACAGATTTATCACGGTGAAATATGAGATCGTGTCTGATAAGATCGCGAAGCCCTGCAGGTTCATTCTTCTTTCCGACCAGCACAATAAAACCTATGGCAAAGAGAATGAGAAGCTGATCAGACAGATCGAAAACCTATCCCCTGACGCGGTCCTGGTGGCAGGGGATATGCTGACGGCCGTGAAGGGACAACCTTTTGACAATGCGCTTTCGCTGATGCAGCGGCTGGCGGCGAAATATCCGATCTATTATGGCATGGGCAATCACGAATACCGTCTGGAGCTGTATCCGGAGCAGTACGGTGACGCCTATGAAAAATATGTGGCCGGCCTTAAAGCGGCGGGAATCGATCCGCTGATCAACCAGAACACGGATCTGCCGGTCTACAATATAGCTATCTGCGGTTCCCGGATCGGGCGGGAATATTACAGGCGGTTTCGCAAGTATCCGATGAGAGCCGATTATCTGCCGAAGATCCTCGGGGAGCCGCGGGCGGATGCCTGTCAGATACTGATTGCCCATAATCCGCTGTATTTTGAGGAATATGCGGCCTGGGGAGCCGATGTGGTAGTTTCCGGACATGTGCACGGCGGTATCATGCGCCTGCCGGTGCTGGGCGGCGTACTGTCCCCCAATTTAAGCCTTTTTCCGAAGTATGACGGCGGCAGGTTTGAACTGGGAAAGGCGGTCATGATCCTGAGCAGAGGGATCGGGACCCATACGATCCCGCTGCGTATTTTTAATCCGGCGGAGCTGGTGGTGCTGGATTTTAAAAAGGTATAGAGTATGAGACAGGATTACGGAAAGGACAGGCTTTTATGGCGATTCCTGTGAAGTTAGAGGTGTTTGAGGGGCCGTTGGACCTGCTCCTGCATCTGATCGATAAAAATAAAGTAGATATCTATGATATACCGATCGTGGAGATCACGGAACAATATCTGGATTATATCAGACAGATGGAGACGGAAGACATGAACGTGGTCAGTGAGTTTCTCGTGATGGCGGCTACGCTGATCGACATAAAATGTAAGATGCTCCTGCCAAAAGAGGTAAATGAAGAAGGGGAAGAGGAAGATCCGCGGGCGGAACTGGTAGAGAAGCTGCTGGAATATAAGATGTGCAAATATATGTCCTATGAACTGCGGGACCGCATGATCGACGCGGAACGCAGTTTCTATAAGCCGCCGACACTGCCAAAAGAGGTGGCAGATTACAGACAGCCGGTTGATTACGAGGAACTGATCGGTGACATGACGCTGCAGAAGCTGCACGAGATATTTAAGCAGGTGATGAAACGGCAGGAGGATAAGATCGATCCGGTCAGAAGTACCTTCGGCAATATCGAGAAGGACGAGATCGACATGGACCTGAAGACTACTTATGTAGAAGCCTATGTGCGCAGCCACAAGACTTT
>OFFW01002097.1_pt1 | contig 11265 bp, 10 predicted proteins | sample 1521501 | NCBI WGS metagenome assembly OFFW01 (sample SAMEA3504107, study PRJEB24116) | mouse gut metagenome | biome: mouse gut; feature: mouse-associated habitat; material: faeces | place: Denmark | collected 2011
TGACTTCCATTGTTTCTTTGAGGTCAAGAGAAAAGGACTCCGTGGAACTGCCGAGGGTGATGCTGCCATTGCAAAAATCAGTGATGGTCAGAACCATGACAGTTGGGCGGGCATTATCTGTTTCGGTGACCCGATGGATGATGATTTGTATATCTTCTGCCAGGAAACTGACGATGGCGGCGGTGGCAGTTATGAAAACGAAGTGACCATCGGACTGCATCCGGATACCCGCAAACCGTATCTCTTTGCCTACAACGACAGACGTGACCGTTGTTTCTTTACCCACTTCGGTGAGGACATGGACGATGAGATGATTCCGATGGTTACCCATGAATACGGCAAGTACAGATACAACGATTTCGTAAACAGCCGTGTCCGTTATGCCCGCAAGGCTGCAAGACAGGCGCGTTTTGAATACGGTCAGACACCGAAGGTAAGGAGGGACAGATAATGAGAAGTTTATCTCTTGCATACGGCAACAGCCGACAGGCAAAGACCTGGGTCAATAAAACAATCGGCTTTGAGGAATTGAAGGAACGCTTGAAAGTCACTATCCGGACTCCGGAGTCAGCAGAAGAATACGCCAAGATGAATAAGGCACAGCGTGATCTGGCAAAAGACCACGGCGGGTTTGTAGGCGGTGTCCTTAAGGGCGGCCGCAGAAAAATCGACACCGTGGAGTCACGCTCCATGCTTTCCCTGGATGGTGACCGCATAACAAAGGAATTTCTTGATAACTATGAAACCACATTCCCTTATACTTCCGTGCTTTACACCACGCACAGCAGTACAGAGGAAAATCCGAGGGCAAGAATCGTCTGCCCTCTGACCCGTGATGTGACACCGGAGGAGTTTGTTGCCGTATCCCGCTATGTGGCGCAGATGCTCGGCATCGACTTCTTTGACGAGTGTTCCTATCTTCCCAATCAGCTTATGTACTGGCCGTCCACTCCGCAGAACGGTGTATTTGCATATAAGGAAACGGACGGCGGTTGGCTTGACCCCGATGAAATCCTTAATGCCCATTCGGAATGGACTGACCCTACAAGGCTGCCTACCTCCTCAAGGGAAAGTAAGGCAAACAGCGTCACACAACAGAAGGTGCAGGACCCGCTTTCCAAGGAAGGTGTGGTGGGTCTTTTCAACCGTGTCTATCATCCGATTTCCAAGGCTTTGGAGATTTTCCTCTCCGATGTATATGAGCCGACCGACAATGAGAGCCGTTGGCACTTCATCCAGTCAAGCAGTATGGCGGGTGTGGAAATCAAAGAGGACAAGTTTGTCTACAGCCACCATGCTAAAGACCCTGCATATCTGAAACTGTGCAATGCCTTTGATATTGTCCGTATCCATAAGTTCGGTGATGCCGATGATAAAAAGTCCTTTAACGCTATGTGCGAGTTTGCCATGCAGCAGGATGATGTGAAACTCCTTGCTGCCAATGAACGTCTGGCACAGGCGAATGTGGAATTTTCCGCTGACGATGATGAGGATTGGAAGAAAAAACTCCATTATCAGCCGAGGTCGAGCCTATTGGAGAACAGCGTTTACAATCTGAACCTCATTTTAAATAATGACCCCGATTTTCAGAACTTTGCCTTCAATGAGATGGCAAACCGTATTCAGATTACGGGTCCGCTCCCTTGGGAACGCCCTGCCGGAAATGCATTCTGGCGTGATGCGGATACGGCGCAGCTTAAGTCCATCATCGACATCCGCTATCTGCCGTTTTCCAGCCGTAACCACGATGTTGCTTTTACCAAAGCCGCCGATGACCGTCACTTCCATCCTGTCCGTGATTACCTGGACAGTCTACCTGAGTGGGACGGGGTCAAGCGTGTGGAAGACCTCTTTATCAAATATCTGCAGGCGGATGATACGGAATATGTACGCACGGTTACAAGAAAGACCTTTGCCGCTGCCGTTGCCCGTATCTATGTTCCCGGCATCAAGTTTGACTGCGTTCCCGTGCTTGACGGTGAGCAAGGCATCGGTAAGTCCACCATCGTGAAAGACCTGGTGGGTTCGGAGTATTATTCGGAGACCCTGTCTCTTACTGATATGGATGATAAGTCCGGTGCGGAAAAACTACAGGGGTTCTGGGCAGTGGAAATCGGAGAACTTGCAGGCATGAAGAAAGCCGACATTGAAAAAGTGAAGGCGTTCCTTTCCACCTGCGATGATAAATACCGTCCTTCCTACGGTCGAGTGGTGGAATCCCATCCGAGACAGTGCATTATCATTGCAACGGTCAATGGTGAGCGTGGATATCTGCGTGATATTACAGGTAACCGCCGTTTTTGGATTATCAAGGTGCATCAGAAAAAGCAGAAAAAGACCTGGAACTTTACCGATGAATACCGTCAGCAGTTTTGGGCAGAGGCAAAAGCCATCTGGAAGTCCGGCGAGAAACTGTTCCTTGAAGGTGATGTGCTTGCGGAGTCCGAGAAGGTGCAGCAGTCTGCGATGGAAGTAGACGAGCGTGTCGGTATGGTGGAAGAGTATCTGAATGCCTTACTGCCGACCGATTGGGACAACATGGATTTGTACCAAAGACGAAACTTCCTGCAAGGCAGTGAGTTCGGTCAGCCTGATCATAAAGGCACGGTAGTTCGTACTGAAGTCAGCAATCCGGAAATCTGGTGTGAGTGCTTTGGCAAAAATCTGCAGGAACTGAAACCTTCGGACAGTTATGCCATTGCAGCACTGATGAGCCAGATCAGCGGTTGGGAGCGACCCAATTCTATCAAGCGTCAGCCGATTTATGGCAGGCAGCGACTTTACAAATTCGGAGGTTAAGAACACAAGATTGCGACACAACACAACTATTTCCCTTATATTCAAAATGGCTTTTATTAAGGGTATAAGTGGAAAACACCTGCGTATAGGCGCGTAAGGAATATATAGGGAATGGTTGTGATTTTGTGTTCTTGTGTCAGATGAGGTGTAGACATGAGAGAACAGTTTATAGAGAAAAAATTCACGGACGCAGTGAAGAAAATGGGAGGCATCGCACCGAAGTTTGTAAGTCCTGGTTTAGATGGCGTGCCTGACCGTCTTGTACTTTTGCCAATGGGAAGAATGGCATTTGTGGAGTTTAAGGCTCCAGGCAAAAAGATGCGTCCTTTACAGATAAGACGAAAAAAACAGTTGGAAAGCCTCGGCTTTAAGGTTTTCTGCGTTGACAGTATCGAGCAGATTGGAGGTGTGATTGATGCGATACAATCCCCATGAATATCAGACTTACGCAACAAATTTTATACTGGAACATCCGGTGGCAGCAGTTCTTCTTGAGATGGGTCTTGGCAAGAGCGTCATCACGCTGACTGCCATATACGAACTGATGCTGAACCGATTTGAAGTGCAGAAGGTTCTTGTGATTGCTCCCCTGCGAGTAGCAAGGGATACCTGGCCTGCAGAAATTGAAAAGTGGGAGCATCTTGAGGGACTGACCTATTCCGTGGCAATCGGAACAGAGGCAGAAAGGCTTGCAGCATTAAAGCGTCCTGCACACTTGTACCTAATCAATCGTGAAAATGTGGACTGGCTGATTACAAAAAGCGGTGTTCCGTTTGACTTTGATATGGTGGTGATTGATGAGTTATCTTCCTTCAAATCCCATACGGCGAAAAGGTTCAAAAGCCTTCTGAAAGTAAGACCTATGGTAAAAAGGATGGTGGGACTTACGGGCACACCATCAAGCAACGGTCTTATGGATTTATGGGCAGAGTTCCGTGTGCTTGATATGGGTCAGAGGCTCGGCAGATACATCACCCATTATCGAAACAATTTCTTTGTGCCGGATAAGAGAAATCAGCAGATGATTTTCTCCTACAAGCCAAGACCGGGTGCGGAGGATGCCATTTACAGATTGATTTCGGATATTACGATTTCCATGAAATCAGCGGATTTCTTGAAAATGCCGGAATGCATCATCAACGAAGTGCCTGTTTCCCTTTCGGAAAAAGAGTGGTCGGTGTACCAAGCCTTGAAAGAGGATATGGTGATAGACCTTAAGGATGAGGAGATTGATGCCGTAAACGCTGCAGCACTTTCAGGAAAACTTCTTCAGATGGCAAATGGTGCCGTCTATAACGAAGAAAAAGAAGTCATTAACATCCATGACCGTAAACTGGATGCTCTTGAGGATTTGATTGAGGGTGCAAACGGAAAGCCTGTGCTTGTAGCATATTGGTATAACCACGATTTGCAGAGAATCAAGAATCGTTTTTCTGTGAGGGAGATAAAAACAAGCCAAGATATCAAGGATTGGAACAACGGAGAAATCCCCGTTGCTGTTATCCATCCTGCCAGTGCGGGACATGGTTTGAATATCCAGTTCGGCGGCTCCACGATTATATGGTTTGGGTTGACCTGGTCACTGGAACTGTATCAGCAGACCAACGCCCGCTTGTGGAGACAGGGTCAGCAGAGTACCGTTGTGATTCATCATATTATTGCAAATGACACCATTGACGAGGATGTGATGAAGGCACTCCGTAAAAAGGAGAAAATCCAATCGGCACTTATCGATTCCGTCAAAGCCAGAATTGGAGGTGCTGCTCATTGACCGACCCTTATGAAAATCTTGCAAATAGCATTGTCCTGTTAGCTGTAAAAGACTACAGAAATGCCCTTAAAAAACTGAAAAAATGGCCCAGAAATGAGTCAGCCAAAATAATGAAAGATGAGGTGGAGAGGTTCTTCCGCTCTGCGTGGTATAGGGAACTTACCTCAGTGAATGGAGAGTATTTAATCTCCAAATTACAAGCGGAGGTGGAAGAATCGTGAAAGTAAAAGAATATTTAGGCCAGGCATACAGACTGGACCAGAGAATCAACTCGGATATTGAGGAACTTGGAAAACTTAGGGAAATGTCGAGCAGTATTTCTTCTCCCACATGGGAGGAGCGTGTGCAGACATCGAGAAATACGGATGCCCCTTTTGTACGAAGCGTTTTTAAGATTATGGAGTTGGAAGATAAAATCAACGCCGAAATCGACAACCTTGTGGAACTGAAAAAGCAAATACGCACGGTTATTGATGAGGTTGCCAATACCGATGAGCGTATGGTCCTTCGTTACCGCTATATCCACAACCTTACCTGGGAGCAGATTGGGGATGAACTCCATGCCGACAGAACTACGGTGTACCGTTGGCATAACAGTGCCATCAACCATGTAACTATGCCGGAAAATCCAATCAAAATATAATGTCTGCACACTTTGCAACACTTTGCAACAAGATACCACAGTGGCATTTATGATATGATATAATCAGCAAAAAGCAGAATGAAACCAAGCCTTGAGGGAGAAATCTTTCAGGGCTTTTCTTATGCCCAAGGGAGGTGAAACAATTGCCAAAAAGACCAAAGCGACCGTGTTCTTTCCCAGGCTGTCCCAACCTAACGGACGGAAGGTTCTGTGAGGAACATGAAAAGCAGGAAAACAAACGCTACGAAACCTATGACCGTGACCCCGCTGTGCGTAAACGCTACGGCAGAGCATGGAAAAGGATAAGAGATTCGTATGCTGCCGCCCACCCGCTGTGTGAGATGTGCCAGGCTGAAGGAAAACTTACACCAACGGAAGAGATACATCATAAGCTGCCCCTGTCCAAGGGCGGAACTCATGCGAGAGAAAACTTGATTGCTCTTTGTAAGCCGTGCCATGCTAAGATTCACGCAGAAAGTGGCGACCGTTGGCATAATCACTGACCCCGGTAGGGGCGGTCAAATCTCCTGGACCAATATGGCGTGCAACGGGCGTGGGGTTTCGTGTGAAAAAATTGCGAAATCAAAAGGGTAATAAGGCCCGCAGACAGAAAGGCGGTGAGAATCGTGCCAACAAAATCGAATAACACAGGCGGCCGTGGCGGAAAACGTCCGGGTGCAGGTCGTAAGCCGAAGTCTAATTTGGAAAAGGCTCAAAACGGCAACCCCGGCGGTCGCAAGCTAACGATGTTGGATATCCCCGATGTGGAGGGTATCCAGATGCCGAAACCAAATGAACTGCTCAGTGCAAAACAGCGCGACGGTACGGAACTGAGAGCAAAGCAGATTTATGAGGATACATGGAACTGGCTCAATTCCATCGGCTGTGCGGGTTATGTTTCCCCACAGACCATTGAGCGTTATGCCATGTGCGTTGCCCGTTGGCTGCAGTGCGAGGAGATGACAAACGAGCTGGGATTCTTATCAAAGCATCCTACAACCGGAAAGCCTGTCACCTCTCCGTTCATCAACATCGGCATCAACTATATGAACCAAGCCTCAAGGCAGTGGGACAACATCATGCAAATCGTAAAAGAAAACTGTTCCGTGGACTTCTCCGGCACCAATCCGAATGATGACCTGGAACGACTATTGCACCAACGAAAGGGGTTCTAATCATGATTGAAAAAGTAAATCCGAGCCATCCGGACAAGGTGGCAGACAGAATCGCAGGAGCCATTGTGGATCTGGCTTATGCAAAAGAAGAAAATCCGAAAATAGCCGTGGAGGTTTTAATCGGTCATGGTGTGTGCCATGCCATTATTGAAACCACAGCGGATTTGGACAAAGCAGAAATCATCAGTGCCGTGCATCGCATCGCAGGTGTGATGGATACGGACATCGTTATCGTTCCCCAGGATAAGCACCTGTCAGATAATCAGAAGGACGGTGTGCGTTGTGGGGATAACGGCATCTTTAAAGGTATGCCTTTAACACCCGAACAGAAGAACCTTTCCAGAATGGCTCGTGAAATTTATGCAGAGTATCCGTATGACGGAAAATACATCGCAGACGGTAACAGATTTATTGTTTGCCAAAGTAATGTTCCGACAGATGTCCTTCGCACCAAGTGTCCCCTTGCAGAGGTAAATCCTCTCGGTGACTGGACTGGTGGTACGGATGTAGACACGGGTGCAACCAACCGTAAACTCGGTTCTGATATGGCTGATTCCGTTACGGGCGGCGGTCTGCACGGCAAGGACTTATCCAAGGCAGATGTGTCTGTAAATATCTATGCGTTCCTTAAGGCACAGAAAACCAAAGAGCCTGTGCAGCTTTGCTGTGCCATCGGAGATGACACCATTGATGGCAAGCCTTATGCGGAAATCGTAGACATTGCCCGTCAGTACATTCAGAACCTTGGCGGTTTTGAAAAGTTCGCTGAATGGGGTCTGTATTAAGGAGGGTGCTATGGGAAGAACAACAACACAGATGGAACTTGTTTCCATTACAAAATTAGTGCCGTATGTAAATAATGCCCGCACCCATTCTTCGGAGCAGATTATGAAGCTCCGTTCTTCGCTCCGTGAGTTCGGCTTTATCAATCCCGTCATTATTGATAAGGATTATGGCATCATTGCCGGACACGGACGTGTGATGGCTGCCAAGGAAGAAGGCATCGATGAGGTGCCTTGTGTTTTTGTGGACTACCTTACCGAGGCACAGAAGAAAGCCTACATCCTTGCCGACAACCGTATGGCGCTTGACGCAGGCTGGGATGAGGAAATGCTGAAAATCGAAATCGAGTCCTTGCAGGGCATGGATTTTGATATCGGTCTTGCAGGCTTTGACGATGATGAAATCGCAGACCTCTTTGCCGGGGATGACAAATCCGATGTGGAAGAGGACGATTTTGATTTGAACGATGCTCTGGAAAAGGCTGCCTTTGTGGAGCGTGGCGATGTATGGACTGTTGGCAGACACAGACTGATGTGCGGTGATGCCACCAATCCCGATGATGTTGCTACGCTGATGGACGGTAAGAAAGCTAACCTTGTGCTGACCGACCCTCCGTATAATGTTGCCTTTGAAAGTTCCGATGGACTGTCCATTAAAAACGATAAGATGGCAAGCGAGAAGTTTTATGAATTTCTGCTTTCGGCATTTCAGAACATGGCTGCCCACCTGGAAAAAGGCGGTGCAGCATACATTTTTCATGCCGATACGGAAGGCTTGAATTTCCGTAAGGCATTTATCGATGCAGGCTTTCACCTTTCCGGCTGCTGCATTTGGGTGAAAAACTCCCTGGTGCTTGGCAGAAGTGATTATCAGTGGCAGCACGAACCTGTGCTTTACGGTTTCCTTCAGAATGGAAAGCATTACTGGAGCAAGAATGCAGGCAGAAGCCAGACTACCATCTGGAACTTCGATAAGCCGAAGAAAAATAAAAACCATCCGACTTCCAAGCCACTCGACCTTTTGGCGTATCCCATCGGCAATTCCAGCCGTGAGAATTCCATTGTGGTGGATACCTTCGGCGGCAGTGGTTCTACGCTGATGGCTTGCGAAAGAACCAATCGCATCTGCCATACAATGGAGTTGGATGAAAAGTATGCATCGGTCATCCTCCGCAGATATGTGGAAGATACGGGTGATGCAGACGGTGTCTTTGTTATCCGTAACGGTGTGCAGATACCGTATGCCGACCTTGTGAAGGAGGTTGGCGCAGATGAATAAAAAACCTATGACCCTCGGCAGCCTTTTCGATGGCTCCGGGGGATTTCCTTTGGGAGGCTTGATTTCCGGTATTACCCCTTTGTGGGCATCGGAAGTTGAGCCTTTTCCTATTCGTGTAACAAGCAAGCGTATCCCGCAGATGAAACACCTCGGTGACATCTCTACCATCAACGGTGCGGAGATTGACCCTGTGGACATCATTACCTTCGGCAGTCCCTGCCAGGATATGAGCGTGGCGGGAAAACGCAGCGGTCTTGATGGAGAACGCTCCTGCCTGTTCTACGAAGCAATCCGAATCGTAAAAGAAATGAGGTGTAAAACCAATGGTGAGTATCCAAGATACATCGTGTGGGAAAATGTCCCCGGCGCCTTCTCCTCAAACGCAGGAGAGGATTTCAAAGCAGTCCTCGAAGCAGTCGCATCCGTCAAAGGCGACTATGCTGTGCCTTGTCCTCCAAAAGGAAAATGGACAGGAGCAGGAGAACTGTTGGGAGACGGTTTCAGTATCGCATGGAGATGCGTTGACGCGCAGTATTGGGGAGTTCCCCAGAGAAGAAGACGTATCTATCTTGTCGCAGATTTTAATGGTGGGTGTGCCGGAAAAATATTATTTGAGTCAGAAGGCCTGTTTGGGAATCTTGAGGCGAGCCGATGCCCGTGGAAAAGAACTGCCGGAACTTCTGAAGAAAGCACTCCTGCGACAGGCATCGTCTTAAATGACCAGGGTGGTAACCGTATGGATGTCACCGATGATGTTACCTGCACTCTCCGAGCCGAGGCACACCATCCGCCTTGCGTAATGGAGTCTGCGGGATTTTGTACGGAACATTCTGCTGATAGCCGTGGCATCGGTTATGAGGAGGAAAAATCTCCGACGCTCCGAGCGGGAGTCGTTCCTGCAACGGTTTATGAAAATCACTCCCAGGATACCCGCTATGTGGGCCCCCTTGATGTTGCACAGACCGTGGCGGCTACTTACGGCACAGGCGGAAACAATCAGCCGTTTGTGGTAGAGCCGACCGCTTTTGGTGTCTGCTCCAAGGACAGCAATGCCATGAAATCGGCAAACCCCAACAGCGGTTTTTATAAAGCAGAAACCTCCCGTACCCTTGATGGGAACGGTGGTAACCCCACCTGCAACCAGGGCGGCATTGCCATCGTGGAAGGCAACGGCTCCCGTCCTTCCCACCACGGCAACGGTTATGCGGAAAGTGATGTCATGTACACCCTAAACACCGTAGACCGTCACGCCGTTGTTTACGCTATCGACCGTGAAAGTTATAACTGCGGTCAGAACTTCGCAAGGAATATGGGAATCAGTGATGAGGGCATCAATTCTACACTGAAAGCCACGGGACCCGATGCGGTTGCCGTTCCCACCTACTCAAGCAGTAAGGCATCGTTCTTTACTTCTGCGGAAGAGGAACTTGCCAACACTTTAGTAGCTACGGATTACAAAGATCCTCCGCTTGTCAATGACACAGATTCGGATCTGGAATACATTGTCCGCAGACTTACCCCTACGGAGTGTGCAAGGCTCCAGGGATTTCCAGATTGGTGGTGCGCTGACCTTGGTGAGAAACTTCCTTCTGAAGAGGAACTCACACGGTGGGCAGAAATCTTTGAAACACATCGTAAGATTGTGGGAACATCAAGCAAACCAAAGACACGGAAACAAATCTTCAAGTGGCTGCAGAATCCTCACTCTGATTCGGCGGAGTATAAGATGTGGGGCAACGGCGTGGCACTGCCAAATGTGGTGTATGTGCTGACAGGCATCGTGTACTATACACAAAACGAAGGGGTGTAAATCTACAAACTTTCTCCCTTGTATTTTGCACATATTACTTGCTATTTCGAGCGTTTAGAGTGATATATGTAGTACCGAAAATTAAAGGAGGTACTCACAATGAGAATTGAATTTCATGTAACAGGAAGTGACCGAAAGGCACTGGTTACGGCAATGGCAGAAATCCTGGGTGTAAAGGCAAAATACATGGGGATGCCAAGCATGAACTACGAGGTGGATTATTTCACAGTAACAAAGGACGGCACGGTGGAGTTTGATGACAGAGCCGACAACGAGAAAATCGAGCAGTTGCTTGAAGGTCTTGCTGACAAAGGTTTTGTCGCAGCTCCCACAGAAATGGCGGAAACTTGGCTTGAAAAGAGAGCCGAGGAATTAACCGAAGAACCTTCTGTCGAGCCACAGGGCGAAACGGTGGGGCTTACGGTGGCAATTCCCCTCGATAAGGTTGCAGTCGGTAACCTTACCAACCTTCTGGATGCCAAAGGCAGTCTTATCAAGAAGGCGTTGGGCATTCCGGCAACACCAATCGAAATCGGTGAGGACAGGATTTCCTTCCCTTGGTTCGAAGATGGGTTGGATGCTGATGAGGTCAAGGCTTACAGCCATTTCATTGCCGCCCTTTGCGAAATGAGTAAAAATCAGAAACGCATCAGTGCCACGGAAAAAACGGTGGACAACGAGAAATACGCATTCCGCTGTTTTCTCCTGCGCCTCGGCTTTATCGGAAACGAATACAAGACCGAGCGAAAAATCCTGCTCCGTAACCTTTCCGGCAGCAGTGCTTTCAAAGGAGGTGCCAAGAATGAGATTTCCGAATAAAGAAATCGTAGAGCAAGTGAGAAAAGCCTACCCTGTTGGCTGCCGAGTGGAACTGGTGCAGATGGATGATACGCAGGCACCACCCGTTGGAACAAAGGGTACGGTCAGAGGGGTGGATGATACTGCCTCCATCATGGTTCGTTGGGATAACGGCTCCGGCTTGAATGTAGTGTACGGTGTCGATATT
>OFFW01002098.1_pt1 | contig 11263 bp, 11 predicted proteins | sample 1521501 | NCBI WGS metagenome assembly OFFW01 (sample SAMEA3504107, study PRJEB24116) | mouse gut metagenome | biome: mouse gut; feature: mouse-associated habitat; material: faeces | place: Denmark | collected 2011
CAGCGTCAGGAGGAACACAGATGGCTTTTCCAGGCCGATCCACCTGGAAACTGCCAGCAGCGCCGCCATCAGGATCAGCCCAAAGGAGCCTTGGGGTAGGGCCGCCTGATTGCAGACCATCTCAAAGAGAATATAGATGGCAAAAACGAGGAGCAGCCCGCGCCGTCTGTTGCCTTGGGGAACGAAAGGCCCAAAAAAGGCGGTGAGCAGGGCGGCGTATATCAATTCTGCCCCAGCGGAAAATGCCTGATTGAATATCTGAAATCCTGTCTCGCTCATAGGCCAGTCCCCCTTTTCAAAAAGCGGAGGTAGGCTTTTACAAAGTCCTGGTACTTGTATTTGGAGATTAACAGATTTTCCCCGCTGCTCAGCGTCAGCTCCGTCTTGCTGTAACCTTCCACATAGGCGAGGTTGACAAGGTAACCCTTGTGGACACGGCAAAACTGGTCACCCAGCTCCGCTTCCAGGTCCCGGATTTTTGCGTAGCAGGAAAATTCCCCGTCTTTTAGGCGCAGCACAACCTTGTGATTGCTGCTTTCGATGTAATAGATGCTGTCCAGCGGCACGGTGCGGCTGGTGCCAGCAGATTGAAGCGTGAGCGCATGGGAAAGCTGCGGCTGAACACGGCCCGCCTCGATCTGTTCCACGGCGCGGGCAAAGACCTGGGCAAACTTTTCCTCGTCCACTGGCTTCAGCAGATATTGGAACGCACCCACGTCAAAGGCGTCGAACACATACCGCTCATAGCCGGTCACAAAGATAATGACCGGCTGGGCGGCAGAATTGCCCTCCCTGATCTGACGGGCCAACGCCATGCCGTCCAATCCGGCAGCGTTCAGCTCAATATCCAGAAATAGTAGGTCAATCCCCCGGTGGTCTGCGAGACAATCACCGGCAGAAGCGTATTCCACGACCTCACAGGGGCAGTCCTGCGCCCGAATCAGGGATGTGAGGTAGGCGCGGGTCGGGGCTTCATCATCACAAATTGCTATTCTTATCATGGCGATATTCCTCTACCTATTTATTCGTTCAAATGGCTGTCAGGGTAAGTCCGGTTGACGTGACTGGACGGTTTGATAGCGTAACTGGATAGCACAGCTTGTCTCTGACATTATATCATAAGAAAAAAAGACAGGGAGCCACCTTTTCAGGCAACTCCCCGACAAACATATAAATTCCATTTACTGTTTCGTAATCCCTAAAATATATTGGTACGCAAACTCTATTCCATTACAAGTCAGCTTTTCACATAGATGTGGCGGATCACTTTCTGAAAAACCAGAAGGACGAAGTTCAAGGCATCTTAATGACCCAAATGTTTTTTCAAAGGCAGACGCAAAATTATAACAGGCAGATACGATTTCATCTTCTGATTTTCCCAACCCATGAAGATAAATCCCTATGAACATAAGCGAACCTTCCACCAAACCGCATTGCGCTCTATATCCGCCCGCGCCATGCAGTCCAACCGCAGACCAAATTGTTTGCGGCTCAATGGTAATTTCAAATAATTCGCTCAAACAAACGAGTGTTGTCCTTGCACAATTTATATCTTCCTTCCAGTACAAATCATGTACCCGGTTTGTTATGTATTCGTTCATCAAAACACCTTTTCCCAAAAGAATTTATCGTTTGAATTATAGCATAGGCCCAGCCGCAATTCAATTCCGGGAGAGAATCTTTTCATTTTGACTTCCATTTATCCGCTTGATATGTTATAATAGGCTCCTAATTTGTTAAAGCATACGGAGCGGATATAAAATGGAACCTATGAATTTGAGAATTGGCGAGAAGCTGAAAAGCATCCGCATGGCCCGCACTCTTTCCCTGGACGATACTGCGGCGCTGACGGGCGTGAGCAAGCCCATGCTGGGCCAGATCGAACGTGGCCAGTCTGTCCCAACGGTGACAACCCTCTGGAAGATCGCCACGGGGCTGAAAACACCGCTGTCCACGTTCCTGGAAGAACCGCAGCTATTGCAGGTCGTAGTATTGCTGGGATAGAAATGCCGATGCGTCCATCAGCGTTCCAAACTCCCTGTTCTGTTCCTCCGCCTTTTCGCTTGCCTCGGCCCACAGGCTCGTTCATCCGCTCGATTGCGGCGTTGTACTTCTGGCTGGCCTCTTCCTGTTTGTATTTCGCCATGGTCAGCCCGATTTCGTTTTCCGCCGCTTCCTTCAAGACCTCCCCATACTGGTCATACACGGTGTTGAGGTAGTCTTGATATGCTTTCGCCTGGGCGTTCTTTTTCCATTCCTCCGTGTTGGCACGGAGCGCCGCCGTATCGGTTTCCAGCGCGTAGGTAGACCGCCCATATTCGTCCGTGGTGGTGCTGATGCAGTTGGACAGCTCCGGCATGGTTCGCAGGAGCAGGGCCAGCGTGTTTTGATACTCCTGGCTCTGTGCCGCGGTGTCTCCCTCTGCGGCCTCCATTTCCTCCAGCTTCCCAATCAGAAAATCAGCCGTGTTTGCCGTCGCCAGGATTTCCGCCGCTGTGTCCTCGTGCGCGGTTTTCGCCTCTTCCATGGCCGTGTTCAGTTCCCGCGCGGCTACAGTCAGCTCCCTTACCGCCGGTCCGCCATCTCGTACAGCGTCAACGACGGCTACGACGGTTCCCACAAGAGCCGCCGCAGCGCCCGCCGCAAGGAACATTCCGCCTGTCAGCCCTGAAAATGCTCCCAGCGCTTTCAACGCCTGAAATGCTTTTATTGCGGAGTTTACGCCTACGATTGCAGCGGTTAGTCCGCCCATTGTCCCAATCGTCGCCATGATTCCCTTTGACAGTGATTCATTTTCCTGGATAAATTCGTTTGCCCAGCTGATTGCTTCGGTTCCAAACTGCGTCAGCTTCCGCAGCTCCGGGTTGAATTGCTCTCCGATGGTGGATTGCAGCGCCTCCATAGCGGAGTTCATCAGGGTAATGTCGCCGTTCAGGTTGTCCAGCTTCACCTTTGCCATCCGCTCCGCCGCGCCGTTGCAGTTGTTGATGGAGGCGTACAGGCTTTGGAAGTCCTCGTTCGTGGCGTTCAGGATTGCAAGCAGTCCGTTGTAGCCGCGCATACCGGCAATGGTCATAGCGTTGTTGACCCGTTCCGCCTCGGTCATTTGGCTGAAATACCCGCGCAGGTCCTCTACTGTTTCCATCAGGCCCTTCATGGAGCCGTCCGAATTGACGGCGGAGTAGTCCAGCTCTCCAAAGGCTTTCGCCGTCAGCGTCACGCCGCCCAGCAGGCCGTTGAAGATATTGCGCAGCGCGGTCCCGGCGCGGGACCCTTTCACGGAGTTGTTCGCCATCAGGCCCACCATCACGGCCACATCCTCAATGCTGTAACCCAGTGCGCCCGCAACGGAGGAAGAGCTTTTGAACGTCTCGCCCATGATGGAGATATTGGTGTTGGAGTTTGCCGCTGCCGCCGCCAGCACATCCGCAAAGTGCGCGGTATCCGACGCTTTCAGCCCAAAGGCGGACAGGTTGTCCGTTACAATATCGGATACTTGCGCCAAGTCCTCCCCGGCTGCTGCCGCCAGATTGATAACGCCGCTCATGCCTCCCAGCATTTCTTGGGCGTCCCAGCCTGCCATTGCCATGTACTCCATAGCGTTTGCGCTCTGCTGTGCGGTAAACTTGGTTGTCGCGCCCAGCTCCTTTGCCTCCGCCGTCAGCGCCGCCATTTCCGACGTGTTGGAATTGGCGATTGCCTCCACGGCGGACATTGCCTGTTCAAAGTTTCCGGCTACTTCCACGCACTCCATGTAGGCGTCCGCGATTGACTTCATGGCCCCGGCAATCCCAGCGGCGGCAATGGCACCGCCTACGGCCTCGATTGCCGCCGCGCTCTTATCGCCGAACCCTACCGCCCCTTCCGTGGCCTTTTTCTGCTCTTCGGTCAGCTCTTCAATTTTCTTTTTCAGTTCTTCGTCTTTCCCGGCCAGGTTGTCGGTAGATACGCCCGCCTCGTCCAGACGTCCCTTTGTTTGCTCAAGCCTCTGCTCTTGCTTGCCCAGCGCTTCCGTAGTATTGGCAATTTTCTGTTCCAGCTTGAGCTTTTCCCGCTCCAGCGCGGTTGTGGAGCCGGTGGTTTCCCCGATTTGCCGGTTGACAAGCTCATACTGCCGTTTCAGGTTTTCCAGCTTTTGCGACGTATTCTGTACCGCCGCCGCCTGTTTTTCATAGGCTTTCACGTCCCGCTGGATTGCCTGGAGGTTTTTGATTTCCGCGCCCAGCCGTATAAATTCCTGCTGTGCCTTTGTGAACGCGGCAGAAAATCCGCCGTTCAGCACGGCGTTCAGAACAAAATCAAACGAATACTGTTTTTGCGCCACTTCGTCGCCTCCCTATCATCCATTCCCTGGCAGGCCGAAAAGCTCCTTCGCCTTATTTCCCGTCAGGCTGGCGGGAATTTTTTCGGGTGCTTTCGGCTTTTTCTTCTCGTTCAATTCATTGGTGGCCTGAATCCAGCCGCCATACTGCCAAAGAGGGACGCCAAACCAATCCAGCGGCGAACCGCCGTTATGCCGCGCCAGAAGGATACATTGCTTTCGGAGCCAAAGCCCTTCGACTTTTACTCCGCACGCAGCAAAAAACCCCGCGCTTTCCTCGTAATGGCCTGAAAATCGGTCAGGGGCATTTCCTTGATTGCCCACCCGTCAATGACCCGCTTGCCCTTCTCGTCCCGCTCGGTGCAGGCCCGCGCTGCCATACCCGCCAGGAAGTCCCCGGTAAACGCCGGAGATACCAGCGTGCGGCCCTTCATCACGATTTCGCTTTCGATTTCCAGGTGGTCCCCGCCGTTCAGCGCGGTCCAGTCGAACGTCAGCGTCTCATAGGTCTTGCCCTTCCACGGAAACGGATTCTTGAACGTGTGGGTATAGCTCCCGGTTTCCTGCTCCTGCTTGGCTTCCTCCGCCACCCGCTCGGCCTCCGCCGCGTCCTGGGCCACGCCCTCCATGTCCAGCTTCTTTTCCTCTGCGCTCATAGGTAAAGCTCCTTCCTGTATTTGATAAGCCGCCCCTTCACGATCTGGAGGGGCGGCTTGATTTTCGTTTCCCCCGTCCTAAAACAAAACCGCAGCCCAGCGTAGCGGGTGCGGTTTTGATAGGAGAAAGGAGCCTGCGGATATGTAGCTTTCGGCGTTAGCCGGAAGCGTAATGCAGCAGGCTTCTTTCGACTACATCATGCCCATGGCCTTTCGCACCAGGGCGGCGTTGTCCACGCCGTTGATTTCGTGGACCTGGTTGAACTGGTCAATGTCAATGACCTTTGCCCCGTTCTTATACACCGTGTACTTGCACACGCTGTAGGTGCCGGAGGCGTCGGCGGCGCTGGCCGTCTGGATGGTCCCCTGGTTGATTTCCGTGGGCCGGATGGACAGCTCAAAGCGAATCGGCTCCAGCTCTTCCTTCCGGGTCACGCCGTCAAAATACTGGTCCGCCAGGTACAGGGCCACGTCGTGCCACTCGTTGGTGCCGAGCTGCACAATGGCGTCCGCCACGCTGGAGAACTCAATGTTGATGGTCATGGCCTCAATCATGCTTGCCAGGGGGATAGTCACATCGCCCATGAGCGCAGCGCCCGTGGCGGTGACGGTCTTGTACTTGATAGGGGGCATCGTCACCTTGGCGACGCCGATCAGCGCGCCGCCGTTCTCGTACATGAGGTAATCAATATGGCCGTTCGGATAAATCATGTTGCGTTCCTCCTTACTGCGTCAGCGCCGCTTCCATGTAGGAAACGTCGTACTCCAGGATGAAGTCGATTTCCTGTGCGGGAACAGGCGGCGCGTTGTAGACGTGCAGCGTGATAATGCCGTCCAGCAGGCTTGTCAGCGGGTTTTCCTCCGCCAGCATTTCCGCCCTCGCCCCGTAGAGGTAGCCGCCGCCGGTCAATCCGCCGAGCCAGATGTTGCAGGTCTGCAAGATGCTGTCCCGCAGGGCCGGTGTCATGGGCTTGTCCAGCTTGGACCAGAACGTGCGGATAAGGGTATTCCCGATGAAGTCAAACATACGGGACACGGGGATGAACTGGTCCTTCACGTCCGTATTGCCCGGATAGCAGGCGGTGTAGTTGCCCTTGGCAACCCACCCGGAATCCAGGAAGTTGACCGCCGTAACGACGCCCCAGCTCCCCGCGATAAGGTCCACCTGGTTCCACGTCAGGTTGACCGGCGTTCCGTCCTCCAGCACGCAGGCGTCCATTTTCAGGTTTTTATTTGCGGGGGATTCGTAGGGGATGCCCCGGTTCCCGGCGTCCACCGTCGCCATCAGGCCGCAGAGCTGGGTAGACAGGTGGAAGCGGTAGTCTCCGAGCTGCACCATGGGCCAGCAAATGATTTGGTCCACGTCCACAAAGTTGTTTTTGTTCTTGTAGCCGGAGAGCTGGGAGTATTCGGTCACGCCGTTTTCGCTGCTGTCCGCGTCGATAACGGCCTTGCCCTTGAACAGCCCGTTGATAGCGCCGGCCTTTGTCGCCATCACAGCGGCCACAGTGGTAATGTGGGACCAGCCGGGGGCGCAAATGAGATCAGGGACCACGCCCACCGCTGTCAGGCAGGCGTCCACCTGGGCAACGCCGTCTACCACGTCTGCCACCGTCGCAGTCGTGGGGTCAGCTTCCGTGTAGGCGACGTTCACTTTTGCCGCGTTGTAGGCGCTGCCATCCTCCAGCAGTTCCACGATGCACACATAGGTGTCCGTGTCGTCCCTGTCGTAGAACACGCTGTAGTCCTCGTCCGCCGCAAGCTCCCGCTCCGTAGGCGCTCCGTCCACATCCTCCGTCACCTTGACCTTGATGGAACCGGACACGGCTCCAATGGGCAGGCTGATTTTGTGGTCCGCAACGTCGTAGTCCGCCGCCGCGTCCTTCTTCATGCTCTCCGGGTCCAGGATGTTGCAGAAAATCACCGGCTGCGCCCCGAAAAGCTGGAAGTGGGAGTACATGAACTCGCACAGGGTATAGTTCTCCCAGTCATAGGAAAAACCCAACTTCTTCACGGCCTCATCCCAGCTTGTCGCAAGCACCGGCGTATTGGACTTGGCGGGCTTCGCCGCAGACTGCACCGGCGCGGTCCCCACCACAAAGGGGATGCCCACCGTTGCCACCTTCGGCGTCTGGACGGACGTAGCCTTTTCATAAACGTGTACGCCGAGTTTCGCCATTGTTACTTACCTTCCTTTCCCGCCAGCTTCAGCTTCATGTAGTTGGCGTACAATGCGTTGCCGGGGGCCTTGACCTTCAAGCGGGCCTCCGGCAGCGCGTCGCCGGAGACGATAAGGGTCTTGACCAGCGGGTACGCCTTGATAGCCTCCGCCGCCTGTTTCAGCGCGTGCGCCCGCGTCCCCCGGTAGATGGTCCCGGTCTGGATGTGCTTCTTGATGTTGGGGCCGATGTAAATGTAAAAGCCGGAGGGACACGTCCCCGCCCGGCTCTTCTTTTCATTCCCCGTGCTGTCCTGCCCTGTCATGGGCGCGTTGGTTTCCCTCTTTGCCATATGCTCACAAATCCTTTCGTTTCAGATTCTTGGGTCCGTCTTGGGGTAGCTGTCTTGCAGGTGCCTTACGGCTTTGTCGTCCGGTAGCCAGCCGTGCGCCACCCGCGCCGCCTCGATTCTTGTTACCGGCGGTAGCTTCCAGGCCGTCACCATTTCCCCCAGGTAGAACGGCGCGGTTCCCCGCTCTCCCGTTTCTGGGTAGACCATTTGGTTGATACCTTCCTTTAGGTCCAGCTCAAAGACCTTGTTCAGCGTCGGGTACATCAGGAGCGCGATGCGCATTTCCTCCATGATGTTCAGCAGAGCAAGCCCGCCCTCTTCCTCGTCCGGGTGGTAGACGCAGAACACGGACCGGATAACGGCGGAGCTTTGCAGCTCTAACCTGGATTCCCGGCCCGTCCCCTTGTTGGCGTTCTTTAGCCCGTCCTCGCCCGTCACCGCCTGGTGGAGAATGAAGGGGGCCTTTTTCTCGAACGATGTCATGTCCGGCAACCGCGTCAGAAACACCGTCGCCGCCCTGCGCTTCGGCTCCCGCTCGTCCTGTTTTTGCCGCTTCACCGGCATAAGCAGGTCCTTCACCGTCTCCGTGGTAAAGTCTTTCAGCGCGTACAGCAGGCCCACTTTGGTTTCATTCTCTAATGTCACTTTCTGCATATCGTCGTCGCAGCCTCCATATCCTTCGCTTCGGCCTGCGGCCAAAGCTCACTCATTCCGGCGCTCCGCCTCTCCCCACGCAACCCGCTTCGCTGGGTTTCGCCGGGGACCCCTCGTGTTACCTCCAGCCCGTCAGGATTCGGTACACAGCCTTGTCCAGCTCTGTTTCAAACGTCTTATAGGCACCCTCGGTCAATCGCTGCGCTACTTGCTGGTTGCCTACCATCTGCGCCACAGAGGACCCCATAATTTCCCGGATAGCGTCGCTGCCCTCGCTGGTTCTTCCGCCGGTCCGCTCAAAGATTCCGATATGCCCGGACTTCATTTGTGCCACAAAAGCGTCCATGAACTGTGTCGGTCCGGTGCCCTTGAACTGGTGGCCCCGTGCGGCCATTCCCTGATACTGCATGGTCCATGCGCCCTTCACCATGACCGGCTTTTTTCCTGCCGCGATGTCCTGTGTCGGGACCTTCGGGTAGGCTCCGCCGAAACGGTACAGCGGTATCTTTCGCCCGGAGAAGGTGACGGTCGCCTGCACGCCGTTCTGGAAACTGTAGCGGACCCGCACGTTTTTCTCTGCGCGGATTCCCGCGTCCGTGATGTCGTACTTCTCCCGGATGGCCTGGTTGCTCTCCCGCCGCAGCCTGTCAACGGTCCGGCTCATGGAGGCTTTCATAGCCTTGTCCACGCCGCCCTGGATACCGGCCAGCAGCGCCTTTGCCCGCTCGATAGCCGCCTGCCCTGCCGCCTCGTTGACCGTGACGGTGACAGACCCGGTGATTGCGTTGGTCCTTGCTTCCGTGTTCATTCGTCCACTTCCTCCAGCTTCAACCGGAACATTCCCATTTCCGTCCCCGATTCCACCACGCGGTATTTGTGGAAGAACGTGCCGCCCTCTTCGTCGTTCATGGACAGCATGGACCCCTGCTCCGGCTTCACGCCGTTCAGGTCCTTCTCCGCGACGTAAAGGATGATGGTCCGCTTATACAGACCTTGGCCGAAATCGTGCTGCATCTGTACCACCGAGGACCGCTTGCCCTCCGTCGGCCCGCTCTCTATCACGGTGATGTCCTGGTATTCCACACCGTCATAGCGGATTGTCCGCACCTCTCCGTGTTCGGTCGGATTCAGAAACGCGGCGTGAATATCTGCCGCCGCGCATTGCTTGAACGTAGGCGGGGACTCCTCCGGCTCCCCGCCTACTCCATAGTCGAACAGAACTTTCATTTCCCAAGCAGCTCCTTGACCTGCTTGTAGAGCTTCGCCTCCGCCGTCCCCGGCGTGTCAAGCCGACGGCGCATAGCGGGAAACTGTGCCGTGGAGACGATAAGCTGCCGCGCCTCCGGGTGTTCCTTGATGAAGTCCCGCAACGCGTCGGGGATTCCCCCCTGGAAGATGGTGTACTGCCGCGCCACGCCCCACATGGTCGGCCCGCAGTATACGCACGGGTTCTTGATTCCGGCAAGAACGTCCCGCTCCGGCTCTTTCAGCGTGATTTCGCCGTTCTCATTCATTTCCAGCCTTGCGACATTCCCCGCTTCAACCTGTGCCGCAATCGCGGCGGCGTCCTCCGGGCTTGTTTTTACAAATGTGGCATCCCGGTCCTGGTCCTGCTCCGGCGTCTCCACGGCAGGAGCGGTGTCCTCGGTCTGCTCCTGTGCCTCCTGGGTAGGCGCGGTGTCCTCGGTCTGCTCCAGTGTCTCCGGGACGGGCGCGGTGTCCTCGGTCTGCTCTGGTGTCTCCGGGACGGGAGTGGTGTCCTCAGTCTGCTCTGGTGTCTCCGGGACGGGAGTGGTGTCCTCAGTCTGCTCCAGCGTCTCCGGGGTGGGGGCAGCTTTCTTCGGGTCCGTTTTCTTTCCTCTCGCCATTTCCTATCCCTCCATCAGCACACGGTAGCAACCAGCCAGCTATCCACCTTGTCGGGGATAGGCAGAGGCCGTGCGCAGGCTTCCAGCACCTTCCGCTCCGGCTTGTGGCCGATGTATGCGTGGAGCAGCCGCGCCGTCTCGGCGGTGACAAGCTGCTTGGATGCCTCGTCGTAGTAGGAGCAGAGGCCGTAGGCCCGCATGAAGTCCACGTCCGGGGAAATCATCAGAATCATGTCGTCGGGAATCAGCCTGCGCAGCGTGGGATGCGTGGGGTCCGTGATTCTGTCCATGTAGACTTCCTTGTAGGAGTAGATTTCCAGGCCGGAATCCGTCAGATACCCGTGGTAGCGGACGCCGTTGGGCAGTTCCCGTGCGTTGAACTCGCCCGCCTGATAGCGCCGGTTGTCCATCTTCTCCAGGATGCCCTTGTCGTTTTTCAGCAGCTTCAACGCCTTCCGCCCGCAGATGATACGGTCCACGTTGGCAAATCCGTTGGTGTAGACCCTATCCACCCAGTCCTCCAGGGTGCCAAGAATGTCCGCGCCGGGCTGGCCCCACTGTTCCGCGCCGGTCAGCACGACCTTGTTGGTGAAGCCAAAGTCGATTTCCTCATTGACGCCCTTGCCCACGATCTGAATCGCTCCGGTGGTCAGCGCCTGGGCGCACATCCATTCCTCCCGGCGGCTGATGGAATCGTCAAGCCGCTGGTATTCCCGTACAAGCTGCTCCGCTGCCCGCTGGGCTGGGGTCCGCTCACTGTAAATGGTTTCGCCCGGCGCGCGGTGCATATAGCTCTCCGCCGTGGTCACGATGTCGGGGTTGACCATAGGGGGCTTGTAGCTCTTAGTCTCATAGCCCTCTTCCGCCATCGTCTCCGCGCCCAGCTTCGGGTGGACGAACGCTGCCATCTCGCGGTCGCCCTTCACGATGTCGATGTCAACCTCTTCCGTGGTAAAGGTCTTGACGTTGGTGAAGAACGTGTCCCGCAGAAACGTATGTACCGGGGGCGCGGAGCGCACCACTTCGGCAAGGTATCGGGGCTGGTAAATGTCAATCGTATTCGGCATGATTGTTTCCTCCGTTCGTGTGCAAAAATTTTCCCGCCCTCCTGCGGAGAGCGGGAATTGTTATTTCAGGAAAATTCCGATGTTGCGCAGGGCAATCTCGATGTCTGCGGCGGTCACGCCCTCTTCCAGCGCCAGGCTGTCGGCAAAGTATTCTCCGGTGAGCCACACCGGTCCCTCTTCGCCCGC
>OFFW01002103.1_pt1 | contig 11246 bp, 4 predicted proteins | sample 1521501 | NCBI WGS metagenome assembly OFFW01 (sample SAMEA3504107, study PRJEB24116) | mouse gut metagenome | biome: mouse gut; feature: mouse-associated habitat; material: faeces | place: Denmark | collected 2011
AACCAGTTGTGGAGGAAGAGACTGAGGAGCCAGTTGTGGAGGAAGAGCCTATAGAGGAAGCTCCTGTTGAAGAACCGGAAGTTACCGAAGACGACGACCAAAAACTGACTCACTGGAGCATTGAGGACGGTATGTGGAAGTATGAGAATGGCGTATGGACTTATGTTTACTCCGACGGCAGCCTCATAAAAGACACACGTGTAGAAATTAACGGCTCGATGTTCGAATTCGATAAAGACGGAAAGATGCTTACCGGATGGCAGAAGACAGAGACCACAACCACCGACGCAGATGGCAATGAAGTAACAAACACTACATGGCACTACTATGATCCTGCTACCGGCGCCGGACATACCGGATGGCTGTTGATCGGCGGTACCTGGTATTATCTTGATTACAACGGAGATATGTATGATAATACCAATGGCAGCAGATACATAGACGGTGTGAGGTACAGATTTCATGCTTCCGGCGCTATGGTGACCGGATGGTATGCAGATCAAAGCGAACGCACCGACAGCGAAGGCAATAAAGTAACAGAGACTACCTGGTATTACTATGATGCCAGCGGCGCTCCTCATAGCGGCTGGCTGCTTGAGAACGGTAAATGGTATTACACAGATCCTGACGGTTCAATGGCTCAGGATACCTTCACAAGTATCGGCGGAACAAATTATGCATTTGACAAATCCGGCGCTATGGTTGTGGGCTGGTACTCCAAAGAGCGCGAAAATTACTATGGAGAGAAAGAAGTGACCTGGTATTACTGTGACGCCAGCGGAGCTGCCCATGACGGATGGCTGTTGGAAAACAATACCTGGTATTATCTGAACAACGGTTATATGGTTTCCGATGGTGTTCGCGAGATCAATGGAACCGACTATCTGTTTAACAAATCCGGCGCTATGACTTCCGGATGGTATGCACATATGTCGAAAGAATATGATAAAACCGACGAGACGACAGGAAAGCCTATCTATAAAGACGTTGCAACCTGGTACTATGCAGACGCTAACGGAGTCGCTCAGAAGGGTTGGATTTTAGACGGCGGAAAATGGTATTTCCTGGACAGATATTCCCACAGTATGTATCAATCTAGAGATGATTCTTCTGCTCGTTCCTGGAATATCGACGGAAAGGAGTACAGATTCGACAAATCCGGCGCTATGATCACCGGATGGTATCTGAACACTTACAAGTACACTACCACAGAATGGGACGACGAAAAACAGGAGTATGTTGATGTAGAAAAGACAAGAAGCGACTGGTACTACCATGACGCCAGCGGAGCAGCTCATAAGGGTTGGCTGTTATACAACGGCACCTGGTATTATACAGAATCTGGCGGTCAGATGTACTGCAAAGATAAAGACAACGAATATGATGACGGACAACGCCGCATCGACCGTGTTCTGTATCAGTTCGACGAGAACGGAGCTATGCTTACCGGCGGCTCTACCGGATGGCGTGCACAGGAATGGATCGACGAAGACGACAACAACACCAAGAAGATTACATGGTTCTACCATGAAACCTCAGGCGCGATCCGCACAGGATGGTTACAGTACAACAACAACTGGTATTACCTTGACAAATACGACGGACAGATGTACGTTGACGAGATGTGCGGAATCGACGGAAGAATATACCTCTTTGACAAAAACGGTATCATGAAAACCGGTTGGTATGAAGATACAGACGAAGGTTTTGAAGGCTCCAAGTACTATTTCGACAATTCTGGCGCAATGGTAAAAGGATGGCAGGAAATCGGCGGCAAGAAGTATTATTTCGCTACAGAAGACGGTACAATGTACAGTGAAGGTACTCATACGATCGGCGGCAAAGACTATACCTTTGACAAAGACGGCGTATGCACCGGTGAGGTAAAAGACGACAGTGCAACAGAGTAGGACAGGCTCTTACATCTGTGTTCAGACTCTTTCCTGACAGTATGTCATTTTAAAAGGCTTGTCTCCTTATCAGGAGACAAGCCTTTCATATTAATATCTCTATTTTCCTTTTTCTTCCTTCGGTGCTTCTGTCCACTTCAACCATTTACCATCGGCATCAAACTCTGCATACCGGTCTTTATCAACCTTATACACACCGTCGGCAACCATCACACCCTTTTCATCTATCCAATAGGATGCTCCGTTGTCTGATACCCATCCATGGAAAGCTCTTCCGCTTGAATCAAAGTAATATTTCACAACGTAAGACTCTGTCTTTCCCGTCTCAGAATTCGTAAATGTCTTTGTCTGATCATACCAACCTGTCTGCATAACGCCGGATTTATCGAAGCCATAATTGATCCCGCCGATCTCGTAGACGTTTCCTTCGTACATGTGTCCCTTTTCAGGATCCAGATAATACCACTTCTCGTCTAAGTACAGCCATCCTTTCTTGATCGCACCGCTTGAAGTGCAGTAATACCAGGTATTGTACTTGTGCTTGATCCCCGTATCCGGATCTTCCTCGGCAGAGCGTACAAATTGATACCAGCCTACCACCATATCTCCTGCCTTATTAAAGCAATATGTATCATCCTTGATCTCTTTCATACCGTTCGAGAACATCTTACCATCCTCTGGATCCAGATAATACCATTTCTGCCCCACATACACCCAGCCTTTGACCTGAGCGCCGTTTCCGTCGTAATAATACCAGTCGCCTTCCGTCTGTCCCCAGCCGGTCAGCATTGCTCCGGATTTATCAAATGCATACTTCACTTCCTTGATCTCCGAGATACCGTCCGCGTGCATGGTTCCATCAGATGGATCCAGATAATACCAGGTGCTTCCCAACAAAAGCCATCCTTTGTGCATCGCTCCGCTTCCGCCGAAATAATACCAGATCTTATCATTCAGATACCAGCCTGTCCTCATTGCACCGGACTCATAGAAAGAATAGGTATCTGCCCCTACATCGTAGTTTCCGCCCGCATGCATCTTTCCGTCTTCCGGATTCAGATAATACCAGGTATTCCCTGACAGCAGCCAACCTCTGTGCATTGCTCCGGACGGATCGAAATAATACCAGATCTTATCATCCAGATACCAACCTGTCCTCATCTCTCCTGACCCATTGAAGGAATAGGTATCTGCCCCTATATCGTAGGCTCCGTCCGCATACATCTTTCCGTCCTGCGAATCCAGATAATACCATGTCTTTCCTGACAAGAGCCATCCTTTGTGCATCGCTCCGCTTCCGTCAAAATAATACCAGGTATTTTCATCCAGATGCCAGCCCGTCTTCATCCAGCCATCTGCATCAAATACATAGTTCGTTCCCCCTATATTATAGATTCCATTCGTTGGATATGAACTGTCGCTGCACTGATACCACCAACGATTTCCTGACAGAATCCAAGTCCCCTCAAGAACCTGGTCTTCTCCGTCATCATCTCCATCGCCTGAATCTTCTCCGTCACCGTCACCATCTCCATCGCCTGGATCCTCGCCGTCGGAATCTCCATCGCCTGGGTCTTCGCCGTCGGAATCTCCATCGCCTGGGTCCTCGCCATCGGAATTTCCATCACCTGAGTCCTCGCCGTCGGAAGCGCCATCACCCGATTCCGTATCTTCTCCTTCATTTCCCGAACCACCGTTTTCTCCGCCCGGATCCCCAGTACCGTCCGGATCTGTATTTTCATTTCCTGAATCGGAATTCTGACCATTATCTTGATCGGAAGGATCTGCCTTATCTTCTGTACCCGTGTTATCCGCTCCCGCCTCGCCTTGCTCTGCAGTTGGGGACACACTCTCCTGAGACTGATCCGTCGCCGAAACCATCATGACTTGAGATATACTCAGTCCTGCAACTAATAATAACGCCGTTAATCTTTTCCTATTCATACTCTACCTCCTTTTATAACCGTAATCCTTATTAATAAGAGTACTCCATTGTTAATATGTTTGTCAATCTTTTTTAATATTTTGTAACATTTTATAACAATCAGATTCCTGTAGCGATGCTTCTTATGAAACGTATACTCTGCGTCTGTAAGACATACGTACCGACGCTATGAGATGCATGCTCCGCTCGTATCAAATTCATACTCTACCCCGTCTATGGTCTGAAGACCAGTCAGCATCTTCCCGTCTTCCGCCAGGTAATATCTCACATCTCCAAGCTGCAGCCAGCCTGTCACCATTGCCCCGGATGCTTCGAAATAGTACCATGTATCGTCCACGAGTCTCCAACCTGTCACCATCGCTCCGGACTCAGTCAGATAATACACCGCGTCCCCGACCGTCTTGAACCCAACCGCCATCTTTCCGTCCGCAGGATCCAGGTAATACCAATTGCCTGATTGCATCCATCCGGTCGCCATCGCTCCCGAACTATGGAAATAATACCATACGCCGTCCACAAGTCTCCAGCCTGTCGCCATCGCTCCGGACTCGGTCAGATAATATACCGCATCCCCGACCGTCTTGAACCCAACCGCCATCTTTCCGTCTGTCGGATCCAGATAATACCAATTTCCTAATTGCATCCATCCGGTCGCCATCGCTCCCGAACTATGGAAATAGTACCACGTCCCGTCCATGAGCCTCCAGCCTGTCGCCATCGCTCCGGACTCGTCCAGATAGTACACTGCATTTCCTATCGTCTGGAATCCGGTCAGCATCGCTCCCGAACCACTCAGATAGTACCAGGTATTTCCCACCTGTACCCATCCGGTTGCCATCGCTCCTGAACTGGTCAGATAGTACCAGGTTCCGTCGATATTCCTCCAGCCCGTCGCCATATAGCCGTCCGAATCAAACCAATACCAGGTACCGCCGATGAGTTCCCATGCCTGTGCAGGATAACCGCCTGTATAATAGTTATACCACCAACCATGCCGGTCCTGCACCCATGTGCCGGCTGTCATACGATATCCGTCCGCATAACGGGTACGCGGCGTCACGATCTGCGTGTAATCTTTATATCCAAAATCAATGTCTACGTTCGTGTTAACTCCCTGAATCCGTCCGACACCGCTCTGCCAGATTCCTCTCGGTATGGATGTATCATATCGGACATTCCACCGCGCGATCCATTTCTCCACATCTGTGATCTGGCTGACATCAATACGGTTCTTATACCAGTTCTCATTACAGTAAAGCATCGGCGTATAGCCTGCCGCCCGTACCTCGTCACAGAACACCTTCGCGATCCTTCCCAACTGATATTTACTCAGAGAATCCTGGCTGGCATCTTCCAGGTCGATCACCACCGGATACGATACCAGATAGCCTTCCATATTCCGGATCACAAACTGTGCGTCGGCGATGGCTTCCGCCTCGTTCTTTGCCGTACTGTACATATACACGCCGACGGGGATTCCCGCCTCCTGCGCCCCCTTCATATTCTGGCTGTAATAAGTATCCAGCACATGCGCGCCGTGTCCGATCCTGACAAACGCGAACTGGATGCCGTCGTTCTTGACTGCCTGCCAGTCGATCTTCCCCTGCCAGGCAGATACGTCGATTCCCTTCAGGCTGCCGCTCTCGTGTGTATTATCGTCCACCCAGTAACCATCCTGATCAAAATAATACCAGGCGCCGTTTATTTTCAGCCAACACTTTTCAGCATATGCCCCATCGCTGTAACGATACCGCCAACGTCCGCCGCTTACCTGAACCCAGCCTTCCACAGCCCTGGCATGGCTTCTTGTCATAGACTCCTCCGTCCCCGTATCTTTCCCCAAGGACGCGCCCGCAGTCTCCGTCTCCTGTTCCGCATGTACAGGCTGTACCGCGAACCACAAGACTGCCAGTACGCCAAGCAACAATATGGGAAAACGAAATGCCCTAATGCTTATACTCCTCTCGGTCATTCTCATCACATACTCCTCCTGCCGTTACAGATTATATATTACAGATAACGTCTTACCAATGCCAACTGATTCCTGCTATCCCACTGCTCATAATTCTCTACACCCTGGATTGTAGTGCCAATCTCTGGATTTAAGGCATGCATCAACTGCCCGTTCCCCAGATAAAGAGCCACATGGTTTACAACTCCGCCTGCTGTATATACCAGAATATCTCCCGGTTTCCACTCGCTCATATTGTTCTTATTGACATTAATACCGCCAATCGACTGCTGCAATGCCGTTCTTGGTGGGTTAGACACACCCAGATATTTCAGTGCCCACCAGGTGAACCCGCTGCAGTCCCAGCCGCTTGTTGTATTACCGCCTAAAACATATGGAACTCCTTTAAACTGCTCGATATAAGCAATCTTACTCTGGATATCCCCGGATTCTCCTCCCGGCACATCACCCGGAGACGCACCTGGCGTACCATTGGTTCCGATCCCGCTTGCCGAGATGTTCCATCCGTCGATCACCGTATTCGTTGCCATGACACCGCATTTGTTACCATCCGGATCATCCTCTGTATAGAAGTAATACCAGTTACCGCTGATCTTCTGCCAGCCTGTCCTTCTGGCGCCGTCTGAACCGACATAATACTTTCCTTCCGGACGTGACAGCCAGTTTACTGCCATCGCTCCGCTTCCGGTCAGATAATAGCATTTTCCGCCGATCTCTTTCCAGTTCTCTTCCACCATCAGTCCCGGATGCTCTGTATTCTCTCCATCCAGATAATACCATGCACCATTGACTTTTCTCCATCCGGATGCTTTCACACCTGACGGGTCATAGTAATACCAGTCTTCTCCCTGGCTGCACCATCCCGGCGTACCGTTCACGCCCGGGATCGGATCCTCTTCTGGATCTTGCACATCTGGATCTTCTTCCGGATCTTGATTGTCCGTATCTTCTTCCGGATCCTTAGCCTCATCCTCCGTCTGGGCAGAATCTTCCGTCTCTTTGTCACCCGTCTGAGCCGGATCTTGGATTCCCTCATCCAACGTATCCAAATCTTCTGTCTCTCCGGTCTTCTGCTGCGGATCCTGTGAATCCTCGCCTGTCTGCGCCTGAGCAGGATCCTTCGTATCTGTCACATCCTGACCGTTCTCCTGTTGCCCTGTCCTGGCGTCACTGCCAGGCACCGACTGGCTTTCCTTGTTCCCCGCTTCATTCGAAGCTTCACTTGCATAAGCTGCCGGTGTGGTCTGCAATGCCAACACTAGCAGGAACAGCAAGCCCTTTCTCAACATCTTTTTCTTTTTCACCTTTGTTCTCCTTTCCTTTCTGCCTTCTATGATCATACCGGCACATCATTGCATTGCTCTGAACGAATGACGTACCGATCCATACAAGCTAAGAAATCCTCAAAATAACTTCTCCGGATAAACACCTTCGGCTATCAGATGCCTGATCGCCTTCACAACCGCATCCTTATCCTCTTTGTAAGTGACGCCGAACCATTCGTCCGAAGACTGGCGGACCTCCACGTCTGCCGCGTCATTCTCCAACAGCCCGCCTATGATCGTCGGCAGCAAATATTCGCGCTTCAGCTCATTTTCACTGAGACCGCCCAGGAAATCTTCGAAACCATCCGCAAGTACACCAAAAAACTCCGGGAAGAATCCCCACATATTCATGGATACGATAAGCTCTTCCCCCAATTCCTTCTTCTCTTCACCCTCTCCGGCGATAATCCTGCCGTCGATCTTCTCTATCCCATAGGTCTCCCTGATCCGCTTAAGCATCCCGTCCTGTCCGACAGAACATAAGCCTCTGGTCACACTGCCGTTCTCACTCAACGTATTCTTAAGCAGGAAACCGATCATACACATCTTTGTCTTCTCTGTTCCGGCATGATCCCGGCTCAGATAATCATAAGCCTCGGCAAATGCCTCTTTGCCGTAATAATCATCGGCATTAATAACCGCAAAAGGCGTCTTTACCACATCCTTGCAGCACAAAACCGCCTGCCCGGTCCCCCACGGCTTCTTCCTGTCCGGGAACTTGTCCTGATATTGCTTCGGAATATCGTCAAGCTCCTGGAACACATAAGAAACATCCACGATCTTCTCGATCCGGTTCCCGATCACTCTCTTAAAATCCTCTTCCAGATCTTTCCTTATAATAAAGACCACTTTGTTAAATCCTGCCTTAACCGCATCATAGATCGAATAGTCCATTATGATCTCACCATTCGGCCCGACCGGTTCCAACTGCTTGATCCCGCCGCCAAACCTGCTGCCGATGCCTGCAGCCATCACCACTAACGCTACACTTTCCATGCATATTTCTCCTTCACCTTACTCGTTAATAATACATGATATTCCGTCTGATCAGTACAATTCTGCGGATAGCGCCGGATCATACTGATACTTCAAATTACCACTGTTCTCCATTATATAAGAAAGTACTGCCAAATTCAACTTTTTCTATTTTATTTTCTTCTATTTTTCGTGTATAATAAAAGTGAATAATTATATTATTCAGAATCATTCATTATATTTTAAGGAGGTTTTGCCTATGAAGCAGAGCAGAGCCAGGCACCTGCTGCTTGGAGCGATCGGATTTCTTATGGCGCTGGGTTTATCCGGACCGTCCGTCCGCGCCCAGGGATTGGAAATTCCAGATGAGATCGCAGACATACCCCCGGAAGATACGGAATACGACCGCTATACCGATCCTGAGGGAATACAGCCCTACGCAAGTCCGCTTAACGGCCGCATTGACAATATCATTGTATTCGTACGTTTTAAAGGGGAAAGCGAATACGTGACCCAGGCGGGTATCGGGAATGCCCAGAAGATCTACAACACTGGGGATCTTTCCCTGAAGAAATACCTGACACGTATCTCTTACGGCAATATTGATATCAACACTTACTTCTACCCTGCGGATGCCCAGAAAAATTGCTATTCCGTAGAAGTCTCACAGAATGCGGATTATTACAAGAAGCAATATACGGACTCTTCCGGGAATCTGACCAACGGTTATACGACGTCAGAAGAACGCAGGGTTCGGGAAAATGAACTGATCACCGACGCGGTCAACGGTGTAAAAGATCAGCTTGCAAACAGCGGTCTTGAACTTGATCAGAATCGTGACGGCCATATTGACGGCATCTCATTTGTCGTCTCTGTGACGAACCCTTATTCCGAGAATATCGGTCACGGCGATCTTCTCTGGGATCACAAGTCCAGTCAGGAAATCAACGTACCGATCGGACCGGAAGGTCTTACCGTATATACCTACAACCTGATAAATAAGGGCACTGACACCGGAGGTATCTTGGCTCCTTATGGAGAGCTCTCAAGAGCTATCAAGCATGAATTTCTCCATACCCTGTCGCTTCCCGATCTATATCGGTACAGCGACTCGACAGTCAATCCTCTGGGACCCTGGGATATCATGGATAAAGGAAATGCGGCAAATATTACGGCATGGTATCAGAGGGAATACCTGGAATTCGGCGCGAAGCTCCCGGTATATACCTCGTCGGCACAGGGCGTCACTCTCAACACTGCCAAATATATGGACCCCAATGAGGAATACGCCGTCATATTAAAATCATCCGTCAAATCGGACGAATACTTCGTGGTGGAAAACCGTGCAATAGACCCTGGCGACGGCGGTCAGAAAAATGCCGGGCTTCTGGTCTATCGGATCATAGATTCCGGAAACCCGTCTTCCACTTCCGGAAATTCCCAGGGACCGCCGGATTTCATCTATGCGTTCCGTCCAAACGAGAGCAGCCTTAATGCCGGCGACGGGGATGTCGGATATGCGACTCTTTCTCCGGATAACCCAAAAGGATTTACCTCACTTGGGAAACCCTTAGGCGGGGAGACACCCGGCTACGATAACGGCACCATCTATTATGCGAACGGATCCAACAGCGGAATTGTGATCAACAACCTGGTAAAAAATGCAGATGGTTCTATGACATTCGACGTATCGTTTCCGGAACCATTGAAAGGAAGCGGGACACAGGACGATCCTTATGAGCTTTATACGGTTCAGGATCTGTACGCCCTCTCATCCTCGGCTGCCAATACTTACTACCGGGTCATGAACGATATCGACCTGAGTGGGATGAACTTCATGCCCATCGCTGAATTCAAAGGACCACTAGACGGCAACGGAAAGACCATCCGCAATCTGAATGTCTCGGCTAAAAATGCGGCGGGATTCATCAGTGACCTGTGGGCTAACGCGTTGGTCAAGAATCTAACGTTCGACAATCCGGTTGTCACCGTAGCCAACGATTATGCCGGTATCTTCTCTACCGTAGACGGAATCCTGGAGAATATCACGGTGATCGGAGGGAATATTACCTCAGAGCTCAGCAGCTATTCCAGCCGTGCCGGCGGACTCGCCGGGATACTATACAGCAAAGGGGTCATACGCAATTGTTATACTTCTGCCACCGTCAATGCGAAGGATGCCGGAGGATTGATCTCCTATCTATATGGTGGAACGATCGAGAACAGCTATGCCTGCGGAAAAGTAAACGGCACAGGCGATAATCCGGTTACCGGCGGGATCCTTGCGTACTGGTACCACGATCAGGGCGGTACGGCAAAGAATACTTACTGGGATATCCGAAGCAGCGGACAGACAGCCAACGGACTGCTCGGTTCAACGAACGCTCCGGCTGACCTGGCAGGGTGTTATGGTATTAAAATCGAATGTCCTGGTTCCGTAGAAAAAGGCGACTCGGCAGACGCCAAAATCATATGTGAAAGCGGTACTACCTCGCTGAACGGCACATGGGAGTCATCCGACTCTTCTGTCATCTCGGTAAATGCTTCCACCGGTTCTATAACCGGCAAAAAAGCAGGAACCGCGTCCATATCATACCGATTTCCGGTCGGCAGCTACTCCGCTTCCCTGAGCGCAGAGGTTACCTGTACAAGTTCCGATGGGGACGGGGATGGCAGCGACAACAACGGCAGTGATAACGGCAATACTGGCGGTAACGGCGATAACGGCAATACTGGCGATAACGGCAACAACAACGGCGGTAATGACGGCAATACCGACGGCAGCAACGGCGACAATAACGGCGGTGATAACGGCAATACTGGCGATAACGGCGACAACAACGGTAATACCGACGGCAGCAATAGTGATGACGGTACTGACAAAGACGACAACATCCCCATATTAGACAATGGTTCCTGGATCGCTTCCGGCGGAAGATGGTGGTTTCGCAGCGCCGACGGTTCTTATCCGTCAAGCGGCATCTACTCTATAAACGGTTCGAACTTTGCCTTCGACGCCAACGGATGGATGATCACCGGATGGTATCAAAAGGACGGCTGCTGGTATTATTTTAACGGCAGCGGGCACATGCACAAAGGTTGGATCCTCCTGGGACGCA
>OFFW01002112.1_pt1 | contig 11221 bp, 9 predicted proteins | sample 1521501 | NCBI WGS metagenome assembly OFFW01 (sample SAMEA3504107, study PRJEB24116) | mouse gut metagenome | biome: mouse gut; feature: mouse-associated habitat; material: faeces | place: Denmark | collected 2011
CCGCCGCAAGCGGCGGGGCGTTCCGCCCCCTTGACAGCCGTCCCCGCCTGTGCTTTTACGACGGCGGCGACGGGGGATATACCCACCAGAGCCTCGGCGTCGCAAAGTCCGCTCTGCTCCGTTTCCGCCTCCGGCGAAAACTGCGCCCGCTCCCTTGCTTCGCCTCTCCCCACAAAGTCTCCGACTTTGCGGGGTTCCCCGTATCCTGCGGGGGGACGAGGGACACGGGAACGAAAAAGCCTCTGGTCAGGATGGCCAGAGGTTACTTTTCCATATCCACTTTTTTGTCGCCCTTGCCCAGCTCCGGGGGCTGTTTCTCTTTCCACCCGTCCAGCAGGGCCATGATCTGGTCTTTCATCTGACGGGGCGTGGCCTCCTTGCCGAAATACTTCTCCAGTTCAGCGCCGGAAATAATCACAGAAATATCCTCCTTTTTCTTTTCTTCACTCAAAATAGCGTCAATGGCGTCCGGGTTCAGCTTGTTGTCCTTGTCCAGCTCCCGGAGCCGCTTGGCCTGCCCCTGGGACGGGGAGGACTGCTGGCCCTCAATGGAAACGGCGATATACTTCTGGTGCTTGGGCCGGATGCGGGAGATTTCCACGGCGGGGGTGAAAGACAGCTTGCCAGCGTCCATAACCTCTTTCAGTTCGGGAACAAGGTCGTTCAGCCAGAGATACCGCTGGACGGTTTTCACGCTCATGCCGTTGCGCTGGCCCACGCTTTGCAGGGAGAGCTTGCCCGCCTCGTCATCGTCACCCCGCGCCCCCTGGTGCTTGATAGCTTCATACTGCTGTTGCAGGGCCGCCGCCTTTTCGCTGGGCAGGAGCTTTTCACGGTGGCGCAGGTTGTCATCCGTCATAGCCAGGACGGCCTCATCGTCTGTCATGTTGCGGACGATACAGGGCATATTCATAAATCCGGCCAGCTCGCTGGCCCGCTGGCGGCGGTGGCCCGCGATGATTTCATAGCCCCCATCCTCACGGGGACGCACCAGGGCGGGCTGGTTCACGCCGCCGGAGCGGACGGACTCCACCAGCCCCTGCATTTCCGCATCGTCCCGCACACCAAAGGGATGATCCTTGAACGGGTGGAGGTCGGAGAGGTTCAGATAGACGACTTCCTCTTTCACGGCGCGGGTCGCGTCACGGGGCTGGGCAGGTTCAGGCGGAGGGGCCGGGGCCTCCTCCTTGGCGGGGGTAGGGGGAGCGCCCTTGCCAGGGGCGGCCCGCTTACCCTTGCCGGGGGCCTTGTCAGCCTTGGCCTTGGGAGCGCGGCCACGGCCCGGTTTCTTCTCACCAGCCTCCGGCGCGGCCCGGTCTGCCTTGGGCGGACGGCCCCGGCGGGGCTTCTTCTGTTCCGCTTCAATTTCCTCCAGGGGCCGCTCCCATTCCTGCTTGGTGTACTCGGTAACGGAGCCAGCAGCGCCCTGCTCCGGGGGAACGTCCCCAGGGGCGGGAGCCTCCGGCCCGGTCTTGTCAGCCTCCGCCCGCACGTCCGACAGGTCGATCACCTTGCCGGAGGGGGCGGGGCCGCCGTCCATGCCGGGGATCACCGCCTGTTCCGTCTGCTCCGGCGCGGGAGGGGGAGGGCCGCCCGGCGCTTCCGGCGTGGCGTTGGTCTTGGTTTCGTCTGCCATGCTTGCAAATACCTCCTTATCACGATTGGGGCCGCATACCCACGCGGCCCAGGGTTCAGGGATTTTCCTCCGCATACAAAAACACCGCCTATTGTCCCGTTAGGCGGTGTTTTGTGTAAGGTTGGTAGCACTTTTTTTGCTTCTTTTCCCTGTATGCCCTTGTCAAGTGATGTTTCCGTCCTTATATACAGATTTTTGTCACTGTGCACCGACGTTCGGAACGCTCGAACGCCCCGCATGCTTCGACATGCTATACTCCCCGTCAGGCTTCCCTTTTCGGATAAGTTGGGGGGCAACAGGTTGCGGCGCAAACGCCGCATTATGCTTTTACCTGCCGCTTGCTACGCCAAACTTCCGATACTTTTATCGCCGCGGTACACGTTCGCTGTATCGCTATTTGGTTGTTATTCATACCTAACACGGGTAGACACAATTCAGGCAAATGACGCTGAATCTATTGTGCCCACACACAGAGTCAGCGGCATGAGGAAACAGCTTTTTATTTGCTCAGATTTCCTCTTTTTCCCTGCTCCGCAGGATTCGGGAGCTGTTGATGAGGATAATAAACGCGCCGATATTGTGGAGGAAGGCGCCCGCCAGAGCCGGAATAATACCCACCGCCGCCAGCACCATCATTACCAGGCTGACCGAGAAGGCAATGCCGATATTTTGGTACATCACCAGCTTTGTGTGCCGGGCCAGGGCGATCACAAAGGGGATATTGGTCAGATCGTTGTTCATCAGGGCGATATCGGCGCTCTGAATAGCCACATCCGAGCCCATGGAGCCCATGGCAATACCCACATCGGCCTCCGCCAGAGCCAGGGCGTCGTTGATGCCGTCCCCCACCGCCAGGACCGGCGCCTCCTGGCGCAGGGCCCGCACGTGCTCCAGCTTCTCCTCGGGCAGCAGCTGGGCGAAAACCTGTCCAATCCCGGTCTGCTCCTGGACCGTCTGGGCGGAGCGTTCCCGGTCCCCGGTGAGCAGCACCGTCTTTTCGATCCCCTCCCGCCGCAGAAGCGCCACCATCTCCGCCGCCTCGGGGCGGACGGTGTCGTCAAAGAGGAGACAGCCCATCACTCGACCCTCCGCCACCACCCAGTTGGCGGGACCGCCGCCCGCGTCCATCTGGGCGTCCTCCGGCCGGTAGCCCAGGGACTCGATCCAGTGCCGGGACCCGAACAGCACCTCCCTCCCATCCTTCGCGCCCACCAGGCCGCTGCCCACAATCTCCCGTGTCTCAAAGCCGTCCTCATAGGGGATGTCCTCCAGGGCGGCCATCAGGGAGCGTGAGATGGGGTGGGTGGAGCTGCTGGCCACGCTGCCCCCCCATGAGAGCAATTCCTCCTGGCTTTCGGCCTCCTGGAGGAGGCAGCCGCTGACCGACAGCTCCCCCTTGGTGATGGTGCCCGTCTTGTCAAAGATTACTGTCTCGATATTGGTCAGCTGCTCCACGAATTTGGAGTTCTTAATGAGGATGCCCCGCTTGGTGGCCACCGCCAGGGCGGCGATCATCGGGGCGGAGCTGACCAGCATGTGTCCGCAGGGACAGCTGACCACCAGCACGGCGATGGCATAGGAGATATTCCGGCTCAACAGGGCGGTGAGCGCCGCCACCGTCAGGGAGAAGGGGATATAGTAGTGCATAAAGCGGTCCACCACCCGAATCTCCGGGACGGTGATTTTCTGGGCCTCCTCCAACAGGTCCACGATTTTGGTAAAGGAGGTGTCCTGGTACTCCTTTTCCACCCGGACCTTGATGACCCCGTCCAGGTTGGTGGTTCCGGCGTAGACCATGTCCCCCACTGACACGGCGGCGGGCAGGGGTTCGCCGGTGAGGGATTTCTGGTCGATATTGGAGTTTCCAAAGACCACGCAGCCGTCAATGGGCAGGGCCATGCCCGGCCGGACAATGATGACCTGCCCCTTTTTCAGCTCCTCCGCCCGCACTGTGGCCTCCCCCTGGGGCGTCTCCAGCACGGCGGTAGAGGCCTGCATTTTCTTCAAGCCCTCAATGGCGTCCCGGCCCCCCATAATGCTGCGCTCCTCCAAAAAGTGGACCACGCTGAGCACCACGGGGATCAAAATGGCCAGCTCGTGCTGTCCGGTGATGTAGCAGGCCAGCACCGCGATGGTGACCAGGATCTCCATGGCGTTGGCCACGTCCCGGCGCAGAAAGCCCTGGACGGCGGTGGCCAGCAGAGGGACGCCCTCCACAAGGACCCCAACGGAGTAAATCAGCCCGGCCACCGCCGCCTGCCCCGGCGACAGCAGGCGGAACAGAAGTCCGGCGGCCAGACAGGTCAGGGCAATCAGGGCGGTGACAATCTCCCGGGAGAGCTTGCTCTTCTCCCCCTGGGTCAGCTCATCGTGCTGGAAGTCCTCCAGCATGTGGGCGGCGGTATTGGTGAGATTTTCCATATCGTACCTCCTCAGGGCAGGAATATCCGGGGCGTGCTCTGTCCCTCCGGAACCACGATCTTGCCGCCCATCTGATTAAAGATGCGGGATACCTTCTCCCGGAACACCCGCTGATAGACCACATCCCGGTTCTGCTGGTACTCCTGAAACAGGCCGTAGAACTCCGCCGCATGGTCATTGGCCCGGTTCAGGCGGTCATGCTGGGCCACCTGGGCCTCCGACACCAGCTTGTCCGCCGCCGCCTTGGCTTCCGGTACGACTTTCTCCCGGTACTGGTTGGCCTGCTGGATCAGCGTCTCCTTCTCCACATAGGCGGCGTTGACCTGGTCAAAATGGTATTTCAGAGAGCTGGGTGGCGTGATGCTTTTGAACTCCAGGCTGACGATTTCCACCCCCAGCCTCATCCCGTCCATGATCTCCTGGGACTGGGCGGCCACCTGTCCAGCGTACTCCTCCTTCTGGTCGGTAAGCAGGCCGTCCACGCTCTTGGACGCGGCCCGGGAGGTCATGGCCCCACTGACGATTCCGTTGATGACGGCGGCGGGGTCCTGGCTGTGGAGGGCATACTCCACCGGGTCGGTAATCTTATACTTCACCGTGGCGTCCACATGGAGGATGTTTTCATCCCCGGTAATCAAATAGCCGGTGGACTCAATATCCGCGTAGGTGGGGTCGGCGGAAGCCGAGTGGGTGGTGACCGATACCTCTTGGATGCGCCCCACCGGCACCTTGACCACCTCGTCAATCACATAAGGGAAGGCCAGCAGCAGGCCGGGCTGATGGACCTGCTCCTCCCGGGTGTCCCCCCCCAGCCGGCCGAAGCGGAGGACTACAGCCACCTCGCTGTTATTTACCACCCGGATGCCGGAGCAGGCGATGGCCACGGCCAGAATGGCGATGAGCCATTTGCAGTAGCGGATGGCGGTATTGACAATGGAAATAAATCGCTCAGAATCTTTCATCCGTCCCCACCGCCCCTCAGTTCCCTTCCTCAAGCACGTCGAAAGGCGGGGTATCGGTGGTGATGATCATAACGGTGTTCTCGTCCACCGAATTCTCCAGGGCGGCCAGCTTGCGCAAAAATTCATACAGCTGGGGGTCCTGGCTGTGGGCTCCAGCGTAGATGGAGGCCACCTCCCGCTCCGTCTCGGCGTTGATGGCCGCGGCGCTCTCCCGGCCCTGGGCCACGATGGCGGCCGCCTCGGCGTCCGACTCGCTGCGGATGATCTGGGCATCCCGCTCGCCCTCGGCCAGAAGCTGGTCGATGTACTTCTGCCGGTCGGCCTGCATCTGGCCGAACACACTCTGTACATTGGTGGCGGGCAGGCCCACCCGCTTGATGCGCAGCTCATGGATCTGAATGCCGTACTGCTGGGCGGCGTGGGGCTGGATCTCGGCCAGCATCGTCTCCTCGATCTCCCCGATCTTGATGTTGTCCTCCTCCATGGAGACCAGGGTGGACAGGTCATAGCTGCCCATAATGCCATTTTTCGCGTTGGTAATCAGGTCGCTGAGGTAGGTTTCCGCCAGGGCGCTGTCCCCCACGCTGGTGTAGTATTTCAGAGGGTCCTGGATACTCCAGATGGCGTAGGTCTGCATGATGACGTTCTTTTTGTCGTGGGTCAGCGTCTCCAGATAGCCGGAGTCCAGATACCGCTTTCGGGCGTCCTGGATCCTCACATCCTCGAAGGGCCAGGGCAGGCGGAGGTACATCCCCGCCTGGGTCAGCTCGGCCCGAACCGCGCCAAACCGGGTGACGACGGCGCACTCCCCCTCGTTGACCTTAAAGACAAAGCCGAAAAAGCCAATGATCGCCGCCACGATCAGGGCGAACAGCCATTTGACGATACTCATTTTTTTGACCATTTTAGTTTCCCTCCCCTGGAGCGGCCTCCTGGCCGCCCTGACTGTCCGGCGCGCTCTGCCCGGTAAACCACTGGCTCTGAACACCGAAGGCGCCGTACAGGGCCCCCGGGTCCACGCCCTCCCCCAGCAGGTATTTCTTCCGCTGGGCCAGCGCCTTCTCAAAGCCCTCCAGATACTTGTTCAGCTGGTAGGCCTGGGGGTCCAGCCGGAAGGCCTCGACGCCGGCGTTGTACTCCTCGACCTCCGCCCGGGCTGTGGATACCCGCTCGTCCCGCTGGATGCCCGCGTCGTTGATGGCGATCTGCCGCTGGGCCTGGGCCCGCTCCCTGGCGGCCAGGGCCTCCCCCTCCGCGGCCAGGATGGCGGTCTTGCGCTGGGTGTCGGCGCTGACCACGTTCTGATAGATGTCCGCGATGGCCACCGGGGGATGGATGCTGGCCAGCGTCACGCTGAGCACCTCCAGCCCCAGGCCCTCCTCCTGGGCGTAGGCCTTGAGCCGGTCCTCGATGCGGTGGGACAGAACGCTCCTGTCCCCGCTGATGACAGTGTCGATGTTGGTGTTTACCGTCTCGCCCATGACAATCTCATACCCCTTGGCGTTGAGCACGCTCTCCGGCGAGGCGTAGTTGGTGAGGTAGGCGTAGAGGTCGCTGATGGTATAGGTGATCTTCAGGTTGATGGCCACCAGCTCCTTGCCGTCCCCCAGCAGCAGCGCCTGCTCCTCCCCCTCGTGGGGGCGGGTCCACAGGTTGTTTTTGCTGGTCACATCCCCCTCGTAGCCCACGATCATGCTCCTGGGCTGGGCCACGTTGTATATCCGCACGCTCTCGAAAGGCATGGGCAGCTTGAAGTGCAATCCCGCCTCCAGAATGTCCGACTGGCTCAGGCGGCCAAACCGGTACAGAGCCCCCCGCTGATAGGACTCCACCTGTACCACGCAGGTGGACAGCCACAGCAGAAGAACCACTCCCAGGCCGCAGGCGGGCAGCGCCGTTTTGATGTATTGCAGGCTCCAGAGGGAGCGCATGGAGATGCCGGTATTCCGCTCCAGCCAGGACAGAGCGCCGTTCTCCTCCCTCCCCCCGGCGTAGTAGACGGGGAGGTACAGCCGGAATTCCATATCCTTGCCGTGGCGCAGCAGCTTCCAAGCCACGCTGAACACCATCATTGCCGACATATAGACCCACAGGCCCAGGATCAGCCAGTCCACATACCGGCTGATGGAGAGCAGGCCGGCGAAGCCGGTGAGCATGTCGGCGGCCAGGGCCAGGACCGCCGCCTTATTCAGCACCATCAGGTTGCAGACGCTGGCCGCCTCCGGGTTGTCGGCCATCCGCATAGCCCACCACCGCTCGATACACGCGTAGACGATAAAGGCCACCACGCAGATCACCAGATGGAGGGGGGCGGCCGGCGCCGGCGCCCCCTGGGGGGCCATGGTGAGCATATAGTAGCCCCCCACCAGCACGGCGGCAATCAGCAGGCTCATGGTGGCGTTTACGCTGTCCACCGCGTCCCGGGCCTCCGCTGGGGGCTCAGCGCCGGCCAGGCCCTCCTCGGTCAAAGCCTCCTCTTTTTTTCTGGCTGTATAGTCCCCGTAGCACCCCAAAATCCCCGATATCAGCAGCGGCACGCTCTGAATGATTTGAAACAGGCTGAAATGGAGCACGGTGTAGGTGTTGATCCCCTGGTTCAGCACGAAAAACAGCAGGCCCACGCCCAGCAGCACCCCGCTGGTGATAAAATACTCCAATTGTCTGGACAGCTTTCCCATTTGTGCGCCCCCTCGCGTATCTGTCTCCTCCGCTTACACGGAAAATCCGCCCTCCGCGGCGGCCAGTATCCCCCGGTCCACCGTCTCCAGCTCCTCCTGGCTCCAGGTGGGCAGCTCCAAAATCCGTCCGTCCAGCTCGTCGTCCTCCTGGCGGACCAGATCCACATAGGACATCAGCTTCTTCCCCAGCGGGGCCCCCAGCCAGCGCTCCATGTTCTGTTCAATGGCGGGGTAGCCCCCGGGCAGCGCCCCGAAGGCGTTATAGCTGGCCACCAGGCGGCTGTGGAGGCTGTCCGCTTCCCTCGCCCGTTGATACCACACGGCCAGCAGGTCCCCCGGCCCCTCCTCCTTGGGCAGGTCCCCGGGGGCGATGGGGCGCTCAGGGTCCTGGCCGGCCTGGAGCAGTGCCAGGCGGCCTTTCAGAATGGACACCTGTCGCTGGAACCGCTTCTGTTCCATGGAGGACGGGGCGGATACCGCCGCCCCCTCCGGCGTGGGCTCCAGCTTTAAATCCCAAAAGGACAGCTCCTGTTTCAGGATGACCCCCTTCAACAGGCAGTTATTCTTCTCCATAATTATCCTCCTTGTTTTCCTCGTATTGGCGCAGTACAATCACGGCGGTCGTACCCTCGTTCTCCCGGCTCTCCAGCCGGACGCTCCCGCCGCACTGGGTCACCACCTGCCGGACAAATTTCAGCCCCAGGCCGTGGGAGCCGTGGGAGGAAAAGCCCTCGGTCCAGACCTCCTCCAGCCAGTCCTCCGGGATGCCCTGACCGTTGTCCCGGACGGCAAATTGGACGCAGGGCCCGTCCTCCCCCTCCACGGGGCAGACCTCCACCTGGATCCTGCCCCCAGGCCGCTCCACGGCGTAGGCCGCGTTCTCGATCAGATTCACCAGCATTCTGGAAAAGCGGATCTTGTTAACCTCAATCTTTACCTGGGGCGCCCGGTTGTCCACTTGGATCAGGTCCACATACTCGGCGGCGGAAATCTGGGCCAGCAGGCCGCTCAGCAGCTCCTGAATGGTGACCACCGTGCGGGTCCCCTCGTGGAGGATTTCTGAAATCATGCTGCTCATCCGCTCGATGGAGTCCTCGATTTTCCCCAGATGCTCCGCCTCTATGGTGCTGCCCTTCATCTCGCAGGACATCTTTACCACGCCCACCAGGGCCTGCATACTGGTCAGAGGGGAGTTCAGGTCGTGGACCAGGTGGCGCAGCTCCATATAGGTCCGGTTCTCCAGTATCCGCATCCGCGTCTCCATCAGCATGTGCTCGTTGAGCTCCTTCTGCTCGCTGATCTTCCTGATGTTGTTCTCATCCACAATAATCATCAGCAGCAGGATGGCCATAAAGAGCAGCACGGCGAAAAATATGGCGGACATAGCCTGGAGGAAGCCCTCCGCGTCAAGGAAGCGGGCGGCCACCTTGATATCGTGGGAGCTCTCCCCCCGGCCGAAGGGAAAACGCCACAGAGGGGGCATCATGTCTAAAAATTGCAGGGAAGTGATTAAAACCGCCACCATCAGGGTCTTCTTCGCCAGGTTGACAAAGCTGAAATCGATTTTCGCCAGGATAATCAGCATGACGATCATGGACACTGCGGGCATTCCGAAATCATAGTGGATCCCATACACCGCGTCAATGACCAGATAGACCCCGGGAATGGTGAAGCACACCGCGATGATAGAGATGGCCAGACGGCTGCGGGTACGCATACTGGAGAAGGACTCCACCAGGAAGAACACCCCCAGATAGTGGGGATAGGCCCGCACCGCGTTCAGCCCCACCAGCTTTAGGGCGGCCAGGAGGATATAGACCTCCTGGTCCTCCCGGATGGCGATGGACAGGGTGTCATAGAGGCCGACGGTATACACCGTAAACACCGCCGGCATCAGCAGGCCCAGCAAAATCAGGCCTACTCCGGCATACAGCAGCTTTTTGTCAACAACGATCCCCGTCTGCTGAACCTCGTTTTGGGGAATGCTTTGCCTTGCCATTGACGCCTCCTCACCGCGCCTCCTGCCGCCCCTTGGGCGGACCGTGAATAGGGTATATAGTCGACACACTTGAGAAGAGGTAAAAAGGAGGGGAGGAAAAATGGCGCAGGGCAAGGCGGAGGATGCAGGCGGGCTGACGCCCGCCAAAGACGACAACACCGCCCTGTGCCATTTTGGCCACCGAACTTTACCGACTTTCAAGTGTGTCGACTATAGAAGACGGCCGAAAGAAAGAGAGGTCTGTGATGGGCGGCAAACTGCGGATGTACAATGTTGAATTTGGCGATGCGTTCCTGCTGTATGGGCAGGGGGAGAACCTTCTGGTGGATTTGGGCAGCATACAAAACGGCTTTCCTTTCAGCCGGGTTCTGGACTCCATCAAGGACGAGTCCAGAGAAAAGGAGCTTTCCCTGCTGCTGACGCATTTCCACGAGGACCACTGGAGCGGACTGCATAACCAGACGCCGGGGCATCAGCTGCCCGGGCTGAAAATGGTGTATCTGCCGGATATTTTCCGGATGAGAGTTCTCGGGGAAGTGGATGTCATTGTACAAAGCCTGCTGAGTGATTTTCTGGAAGCGGTGGTTTTGAACAAGCGCCTCCGGTTCACTCTGGCGGATCTTCTGCGGGAGATTCTGCCGGGACTGCAATGGAAGCAGATCCGCTTTTTAAGACGGGGCGACAAATTCCTTATGGGCGGCAGAAATTATGAAGTGCTGTGGCCCCGGCTGAATCGCGAGGATGTGGTTATGAAGCGGAAGAGGCCGCTGCTGGATTTATTGAACCGGCTGGACGTCAAAACGCAGGCGAACGGACGGGAGATTGGCCTGCTGGATACCCTGGAGGCAATTGCCAGCGTGCTGCTGCGGGACTTTGGCAGGGGGGTGGATTACCCCGTTCTGGATATCGTGCCGGATTACGACCGGACCTACGGCAGCCTTTACAATCAGGCGCAGGAGCTGCTGGAAGCAATCACCTTTGAAGTGCGGCGGGACGAGGGGGAGCTGCGCAATAAAATCCGCCATTACGCAAAGCAGCTGGGGAACAGCTGGAATCAGATCAGCCTGGTGTTTCATGATCTGGCGGAAGAGGATGATGTTTGGGAATATCCTGATCTGCCAGCGGAGAGTCTGGGAAGGGACGGCGTTCTGATGACGGGAGACGCGCCTTCCCCTATTCTGGACAAGCTGCGGAACGGGACGTTTGCAGGACCCCGGCTCCGGGAGAGCTATGCGGTCATCAAAGCGCCCCACCACGGAACGAAGAGCTATTTCTGCGCCATTCTGCCGCACTGCCGGTATTTATGCGTCAGCAACGGAGAGGGAAACAAGAACTATCAGAAAATATCGGAATACTATGAGTATGAATACCGCTTTCTGAGCGGTAAGACGGAAATTTTCTGTACCAATCCCCGCTGTGATTTTATAAAAAAAAGAAGGCTCTGTCCTTATTTCAGTACGCGCCCCGTCAGCCAATTTTATGACGTCAGCTGGTAAAACAGGCGCCGGGAGGTCATCCGAACCTC
>OFFW01002114.1_pt1 | contig 11218 bp, 7 predicted proteins | sample 1521501 | NCBI WGS metagenome assembly OFFW01 (sample SAMEA3504107, study PRJEB24116) | mouse gut metagenome | biome: mouse gut; feature: mouse-associated habitat; material: faeces | place: Denmark | collected 2011
TGATGGAGCCGCCCTCATTGAAATAAGGCGTGAACAGCTTTGAAAGATAGAACGGTGCGACCACGCCCACCGACATGGCATATTGAAATTCCTCATAGCTACATGCATCGATACCCCGCATGATCGGCAGCGCATTATTGATAAGATAGTCGATGCGGCCATGCTCGCTGACCACATGTTCCACAAAATCCTCCAGAACGCATTTGTCGGCAATATCGCCCACAAAATGCCCTCCCGGCGCTTTGTCTATGATGGCCACCTGCGCGCCGTTTTTCTGAAACTCCTCGGCAATGCATTTGCCGATGCCATTCGCCGCGCCGTCCTTTGTGGCAGCCATCTTCCCCACGAACCGGGCCGGGTCATTAGGGTTCTTTCTTTCTGCCTTCCTCTTCCCGGATGCCACCATTTTTTCGGCGCGTTCCACCTGTCTCCTGCGGATCTCCTTCTGATAAGCGGCATATCTGGGGGAGTAGGTGATGATCAGCCTTTGGTGCAGCTTTTTGGTCGTATAAGGGCAGTCTTTATAGAAAAGGCCGTCTTTTTCTTCCCCGATTTCGGACAGGTCTACCGGCTTGTCATCAGAAAGCCGTTTAAAGCCTCCGCCGTTAAGCGCCCATTCCCTGTCTTCGGCAGGCAGCTTTTTCATGGATTGTGTCACGATGAACGACCTTTCCCCCATATGGTTGAACTCACGGTTGCCTTCCGAGCCCAGCCCTGCATCACAGCAGTAAATAAATTTGGAGTGGCCGAATTTCTGGAGGATTGTTTTTTCCAGTGGTTTAAGGGACTGCTGCTCATTCTGGTTTCCCGGAAAGATGGAGAAGGCCAGGGGTATCCCATCCCCGTCCGTGAACATTCCCATCTGTACGATGGGGTTCGGGCGGTGCTCCTTGCTCTTCCCATACTTTTTTGCCCCGTCTTCCTGCCCGATCTCGAAGTAATAGTTCGTGCAGTCGTAATAAAGGATGCCGTCATTCCGGTCTGTCAGGAAGTTACTGTTTTTGAAAGCCTCCGACTGTATGAAGTCGCATTCCTCCGCAAGGACGTCCAGGGCGCGGTAGATGTCATGCTCTTCATAGGAAGGCCTTTCGAGATAGTCCATTGCCGCCCTGTAAGAGGCACGCTTGCTTCCTGGTTCCAGTATCCTGGTGTATATCAGGTCAGACAGGATGGCGTTCAGGTCATACCGGAACTTATGCCGTTCCCGAATCTTCCTGCAGGCCCGGTCAAATCCGAGCCCGTAATAAACAGACTGCAGGAAAAGGTATCCGCCCTTATAAAGCTTTTGGCGGTCGTAATCCAGCTGCCTGTCGGCATGGAACGGGATAAGGACCGTCCTGGCCTCATTTTCCTTTTTATACTTTTCGGTCTCCAGCCTTGCCTGTTCCCGTGCCCATGCCATTACATCGTCACGGGTCGGGCCGTGGTCTTTGACCAGGTCGTTAAGGGTTCCGAGCTTACGGACAACAGAGGATGTGCTTACGCCTTTTTCATTGATGAAGCCTTTCGTTATGTAAAATGATTCAGAATTTTTGGATTTTGATGTAGTAACTCTCATATGCTACCTCCGTCCTCTTATTATAGTATACATTACCATATATTACAATACAATAGAACGAGATATTTGACAAAAAAATACAGGCTTTATGCGGCCTGTAGGCATTTTTCTTATTTTGGAACTGTTAAAGACCCGGCAGAAAGAAATATAGAATAAGAATAATATTACATAGTTTCCGTTTTTTGTAATTGTCGGGAAAAGAGAAAGACCCCGGTCATATGTTTTTAAAATGGCCAGGCTTTAAGCATTGAAAAAAAGCGCGTTTTTTAGTATAATAAAATAGGTAATCTGACTGGTAATGTGTGCAGGGGGTATTACAATGAAAACAAAACAAGTCAGAAGCGGGAGAGACAAAAGCGGGTCCCTGCTTTTTTCTATTATATTGGTTTTTTGCGTTCTCGCAGTTATTGTATTTTCTGTATCAGCTAAAATCACGAAGGAAATGTCCGCGTCTGCTGTCCAGAATCTCAGCGAGAGCCTGGACCTTATGAAGGGAACGATAGAGGCCATTCTGACAAAAGAAGCGGAATTTCAGCAGATGGTGGCCCGGGAAATCGCCGTGATAGAGGATCCGGAACAGTTTATCCTTTCATATGATAAGAACCAGACAATGGTAAAAATGTCGCTGATCAGGGCAGGGGAGACAGAAGGCATTTCCAACTCAGGAGAAGTATTTTCGGAAGACGAGCTGGATTTTTCTCTGGGAAGGACAGTGGGAGGGCTGCCGATTTCCCAGTCTTATCTGAATTACATGGGAACGTGGGCGTATTCCATGAAATGTCCTGTGGTGAGCGAAGGACAGGAAATCGGCACATTATATGTGGAATATGTGTATGATTCCTTTGAAAAATCCCTTCCCAACGGGTTTTATAACGGACATGCAAAACTCTATATCATGGATGCAAAGAGCGAGAGACTTGTGCTGAAACCCAAAGGTATGGGAGAGCGCAATGCCGGGCACCTGAATCTGCAGGACTTTTACCGGGCAAATAATATTCTGGAACCCGGGATACAGGCAGAGGTGGCCCGGTGTGTGGGCGAAGGGAAGGATATTCTGTTTTACCACGATATCCGGGGGGAAAACGCCCTGAATTATATGTGGGCCGTGAACGATGGCGCCATCTACCTGATCGGCTATGTGCCCATAGAGGCCATCCAGCAGGAAGGAAGGACGGTAAACCAGAATATATTTATAGTGGTTCTTGTGATGCTGGTTGCCTTTTTCCTGTGCTGTCTCTTATATTATTTAAACCAGAGACAGCAGAACAAGATCCGGAAGGAGCAGGAGGCAGAAAGGGAGCAGCACAATGCGCAGCTGGCGGAAGCGCTGCTGGCGGCACAGATTGCAAGTAATTCCAAGACAATGTTTCTCTCCAACATGTCCCATGATATCCGCACTCCCATGAACGCGGTTCTGGGGTTTGCGGGTCTGCTGACAAGGGATGCGGAAAACCCGGAAAAGGTGCGCGAATACACGAAAAAAATTATAGCGTCCGGACAGCATCTGCTTCACCTGATCAATGATGTCCTGGACATTTCCAAGATTGAGAGCGGGAAAGTTGTTCTGGCGGTGGGAGAATTTACCTTAAGCGACCTGGTTTCCGCGGTGGATGCCATAATCCGGCCCATGGTAAAGGCAAAGAATCAGAGGTTTCATGTGGATGTGACGGGAATCCGGCATGAATGCCTTCTGGGGGATGAGACCAGAATCAACCAGATCCTGATCAATCTGCTTTCCAATGCGGTGAAATATACCCCTGAGGGAGGAAATATCTGGTTTCGGATTATCGGGCTGAAGCAGCGCTCCGCCCAGTATGAGCATATCAGGATTGAGGTGGAAGATGATGGCTACGGAATGACGCAGGAATATCTGAAAGTTATTTTTGATGCCTTCACCAGAGCGGAGAACAGTACCACAAACAAAGTCCAGGGAACAGGACTGGGCATGGCAATTACGAAGAATATCATAGAACTTATGGGAGGAACCATAGATGTTACCAGCCAGGTGGACAAAGGGAGCCTTTTCAGGGTGGAACTGGAATTCCGCATTCCGGAGAGCCAGGTAGATAAACAGTTCTGGGAGGAGCATGGTATTTCCCGGATTCTGGCAGTGGAGAATAAGGCGGAACTTTGCAGGGATATTAAAATGCTGCTGTCAGACAATGATGTGACAGTGGATACTGCAGAGGATGCGGAGGAGGCCCTGCTTCTGGTGCAGCAGGGGGCAGAGGCAGGAAAAGAGTACCAGGTGGTCCTGCTTGACTGGGATTTGCAGGGGACGGTCAATATAGATACAGCCAAAAAGATACAGGAGATGATGCAGTGCAGGACGCGGATTCTGTTCCTGGCAGCTTCTGACGCGGAGGGGCTGGAGGCTGCGGCATGCCTGAAAAATGCAGAGATACTTCCAAAACCGTTTTTTGTTTCTGCATTCAAAGAAAAGATTGCGGAAATGGAGAAAGAACAAAAAGACAAAAATAAACCGGACAGGACAGAGGAGAGCCTGCTGAAGGGACTGCATTTCCTGGCGGCAGAAGACAATGAGATCAATGCGGAAATTCTGAGGGAGATTCTGATGATGGAAGGAGTTGCGTGCGAGATCGTGGAAAACGGAAAACTGGCCGTGGAACGATTTGCAGAGGCCGGGGAAGGTGAGTTTGACGCGATTTTGATGGATGTCCAGATGCCGGTGATGAACGGTTATGACGCAACCAGGGCTATCCGGGCATTGCAGCGCAGGGATGCGGCCAAGATCCCCATCATAGCCATGACGGCGAATGCCTTCGCGGAAGACGAGAAGGAAGCCCTGGCTGCAGGGATGAATGTCCATTTGTCAAAACCCATTGATGTGAATCTGCTGAAGCAAGTGATAAGCAAATATGTGTCAGGGGAAGGAATGTAAGATGACAGGAAGTAAAAAAGTAATTTTCAGGAAACTGATAATCATATGCCTGGCAGGGATGGCGGCGCTGAATCTGGCAGCCTGCGGGAAAAAGACGGAGGACGATGCCACACTGATTGTATATGAAGATAACCTGGAAAAAGTGGTGAATCTGTTTGGCCCAATGGAGAAGTCAAAACCGGATGCCGATAATCTGGCCAGAAGCGCATTTGACCTGACGGTGAGCCGGGCAGAGGAGAAACTGGGCCTGACGGTGGATTATAGAACTTATACCGCAGAAAATCATCAGGAGAAGACCTATGACGAGGTGACAATTGACAGAGTACGGAATAACATGGACGATTTGTATCTGTTAAATCCCGATACCATCCAGATGCTGGGGGCGGAAGGGCTGCTGGCAGATTTGTCAGGGCTGGAAAGCGCAAAAAATTTAAGGGATGTGGTTCACACTGCCAACACGGTGGACGGAAAACTGGTGGCAATTCCCCAGGAAGTCGTAGCCCACGGTTTGTTTGTCAATAAAGATCTGTTTGACAAGTATGGCCTGAAACTGCCGGAGACACCGGAAGACCTGCTGGAGTGCTGCAGGGTATTCCGGGAAAACGGGATTGAAACACCTATCGGCGCCAACCGGTGGTGGCTGGAGAATTTTGTATTTGCCCTGGGGTATGCGGATTTATATAACGGAGGAAATACGGAGGCAGAGATAGAGGCACTGAACCGGGGAGAGAAAAAATACAGTGATTATCTGCGCCCGGGATTTGAATTTCTGAAAGAACTGATGGACCATGGCTATATTGATGCCGAAACCGCGCTTGTCAGCGAGGCCATCGATGGTGAGGGACCGGATTTCCTGGCCGGCAGGACGCCCATAGTGATGGCTTACTGGGGAGCTGCAAACACGGAGACTGCCTATGGAAAAACAGATTTTGAACTGCAGGTCATCGGATTTCCCAGCAGTATGGGACAGATGCCGGTGGTTTCCATGACCGGGTACGGCGTTGGCGCCAACGCCGAGCATCTGGAGGATGCGCTGGATGTTCTGGATGAGATTCTTTCGGATGAGTGCCTGCAGATCTATACCGAGACAAACAAAGTGATTTCGCCCTCCAGGAATGTGGAGGTGGACTGTATTCCTGCGTTAAAGCCCCTGAACGACAGAATCAGGGAAAATGTATATGTACTGGGATCCAATGCGGGAATGAAAGTGGAACAGTGGGGAAACACATGTATCATTGTGAGGAATCTGCTGAACGGCGCCACGGTGGATGAGTGTCTGGCAGAATTTGACAGACTGCAGGAGGAGAGCCTGCAGCGCTAAATCCCATTTTCGCTTTGCATGGCAGGGGGCACGGAGGAGACCAACGATGGCAGACAGGACAGAAGGAGAGAAATTATGCAATTGGACAATTTGCTGCTGCAGGCATGCAGGAATAATCAGAAAGGGGTCGTCCAGACCTTTTTAAAGCGGGGCGGCGTGGATGTGAATAAGAGGGATGAATCCGGCAATACTCCTCTGATTTATGCCTGTGCGAAAGGTTCCAGGGATCTGGTGAAACTGCTGCTGGACAATGGCGCGGATGCCTGTCTGGGAAATCAGAAAAGCCGGATGCCGCTGCACTATGCCGCGGAGAAGGGAAATTTCCAGATTATTTCTCTGCTGCTGGACGCGGGGGCCGATGTGAACTGTACCGACAACAATGGGGTGACACCCCTGATGGTGCTGGCGGAGAACGGAAAAAGCGACACTGCCCTGAAGCTGATTGCGCTTCCGGAGACGGATATCACCATCAGGGACAATGACAGCCGCATGGCCGTGGATTATGCCACATCGGCCGGACTGCGGGAGCTGGTGGGCGCGCTGTCCCAGGCAAAAGCCCATGCGGATGCTTACGGAAATACCACGCTTCACCACGCCTGCTGGAATGAGCAGAGTGAGGTGGTGAAGGTTCTGCTGGAAAAAGACCCGGCCAGTGTGAACAGACTCAATGACGATGGGGAATCGCCCCTGATCCTGGCAGTGCGCAGATCCAACCTGATGATTACGGAACTGTTGCTGTCCGCCGGCGCCAGTCCGGACTGCGCCGATGCGGACGGCATTATGCCGCTGCACATAGCCGCCTCCGACGGAGAGCTTTTTGTGGGGAAGGCATTGCTGGCGGCAGGGGCAGATATCAATCAAAAGAATTCTGATGGGGAGACGCCCCTGATTCTGGCGGCCAGAAACGGCAGGAATGATTTTACAGCCATGCTTCTGGAGAAGGGGGCCGATGGAAACAAAGTGGACAATGACCGGCACAGTGCCCTCTATTATGCCTCTGAGGCGGGATATACCGAGATTGTGGAACTGCTGCTGGATGCCGGAGTGGAAAACTGACAAAGCAGGGAGAATGGCATGGGCGCTGATACCGTTAAAATTTCATCCCTGGCCCGTCAGGTTATGGGCATTGCCCGTGACGACATTCTGATGCACCTGCGTTTTTTTGACAGGGCGCTGGCCGGGCTGCCCTGCCGGGAACGTCCGGGGCTGGAGGGTTTTGCAACGGACGGGAGCTTTTGTTTTTACGATCCCCTTGGATACGCTGAAACGTTATCGCGCGGACACCCGGTCAGTGTCCCGGGCCTGTCTGCACATGATGCTGCACTGTGTCTTTTTCCACAATTACCAGTATGATAAAATGGATGCGGCAAGATGGGATCTGGCGGCGGATATTGCCGTGGAGAACGTGATTCTGGAGATGCAGCCCGGGGGGATGGAGCTGAGGCAGGATGCCTCTGCCAGGAAGACTCTGGAGCTTCTGAAGAACCGGGCCGGCGCGCTCACCGCGGAGAGGCTTTACCGGTATTTGGGCGAAAATCTGTCCGCAGGGCAGGAAGAGGAACTGCGGATGCTGTTTACCAGGGACCGGCATTTTTTGTGGAAATCCGCGGAAGGGCTGGAAATGACGCAGGAACAGTGGAAAAAGATCAGCCAGCGGGTGAAGACACAGCTAAAGTCTTTTGCGGAAGCAAAGCGGGGGACGGAGAGTCTGGAAGAGAATCTGGAGGAAGCCGTAAGGGAAAAATATGATTACGCTCAAATGCTGGGCCGTTTTGCGGTGACCGGGGAGGAACTGAAGGTGAGTCAGGAAGAGTTTGACCTGATATACTACACCTATGGGCTGGAGCACTACGGAAATCTTCCCCTGATAGAACCGCTGGAATACAGGGAGAGCCGGAAGGTGAGGGAATTTGCCATTGTCATTGACACTTCTGCCTCCTGCAGGGGAGAAACGGTGAAAACCTTTCTGCGGAAAACATATTCCATCCTGAAGGCCAGGGAGAACTTTTTTCACAAAATGAATGTGCATATTATTCAGTGTGACCACCAGGTACAGGAGGATACGAAACTGACCTGCGCGGAAGACCTGGAAGCGTTTCTTCGCAGGGGAAAGCTCAGGGGATTCGGCGGAACGGATTTCAGGCCTGCGTTTTCCTATGTGGAGAGTCTGCGGGCGCGGCGGGAATTTGAGAACCTGAAGGGATTGATTTATTTTACGGACGGCTACGGGATTTATCCGGAACGGATGCCGGATTACCAGGTGATTTTCGTCTTTCCCAGGGAGGATGGGAATATGCCCCCGGTGCCGCCCTGGGGCATAAAGGCAGTGCTGGATATGGAAATGTGAGGAAAAATGCAGATTGTCAATTTGATAGAAAACACGGAAGGACATCCCGGATGTCACTGTGAACATGGTCTGAGTTTTTATATTGAGACGGAGAAACACAAAATTCTGGCAGACGCGGGTGCCACGGGGGCGTTTCTGGAAAATGCCCAAAAGCTGGGAATTGACCTGGGGCAGACAGACACGGTGATTGTGAGCCACGGCCATTATGACCATACGGGAGGCCTGCTTCTTTTTGCGGAGAAATATCCGGAGGCAGTGATTTACCTGCAGCGGCTGGCGGGAGAAGCATATTATCATATAAACGGGGCGGGGGAGAGATATATCGGCATGGCTTCCGGGATAAAGAAGCTTCCGCAGGCAGTGTGGCTGGAAGGGGACAGGAGAATTGACAGGGAATTGTTTCTGTTCGGACAGGTGAGGGGAAGACGGCTGTGGCCCCGGGGCAACAGGGAGCTGAAGCGAAAAGAAAACGGGACTTTTATCCAGGACGAATTTCTTCACGAACAGTATCTGGTGGTGGAGGAAAGGGGAAAACGGGTGCTAATTTCAGGCTGTGCCCACAATGGGATTCTCAATATTCTGGACAGGTACCGGGAGATTTTCGGCGGCGACCCGGAGGCGGTGGTCAGCGGATTCCATATGAACAGAAAGAACGGCTACGGGGAGGCGGATCTGGAGCTGATCAGACAGACTGCCACGGAACTGTGTAAGATGAATACCAGATTTTATACAGGACATTGTACGGGGGAGATCCCCTACCGGATGATGAAGGAGATCATGGGCGCCAAACTGGAATATGTGCACAGCGGGGAGAAAGTGCGGCTTTCCTGAACCCGGCCCGGGATGTTCCGGAAGCCGTCTTCCGGCCTGCACTCCGGAGGAACAGACTTTAGATATTTTGCAACAGGGAAATATTTGACATGAATATAAAGCAGGCGAAGAGTTATATCAAAAATACGGTAAATCTTTATCTGAAAAAAGACAATCTGGGGGAATACAGAATACCGGTAGTCCGACAGCGTCCGGTTTTTCTGCTGGGGGCGCCCGGCATCGGCAAGACCGCCATCATGGAACAGATTGCCCAGGAGCTGGGAATTGCGCTGGTGTCTTATTCCATGACACATCATACCAGACAGTCTGCACTGGGGCTGCCCTATATCGCGGAGAAGAATTATGGGGGAAATGTGAGAAACGTTTCCGAGTATACCATGAGCGAGATTATCGCGTCTCTGTATGATACCATGGAGGCGGGAGGCATGGAGGAGGGAATTCTGTTTCTGGACGAGATCAACTGTGTGTCCGAGACGCTTGCCCCGGCTATGCTGCAGTTTCTGCAGTACAAGACATTCGGCCGCCATAAGGTTCCCCCGGGCTGGGTTATTGTGACGGCTGGAAATCCTCCGGAATACAACAGATCCGTCCGGGAATTTGACGTGGCCACCATGGACCGCCTGAAGATTATGGAGGTGGAGCCGGATTATGGGGTGTGGAAGGAATATGCTGCAGGAAAGCATATCCACGGTTCCGTTACCGGTTACCTTGACCTGAAAAAAGACCATTTTTACAAGATGGAGATGACGCCCGGAGGATGGGGGTATGTAACGGCCAGGGGTTGGGAGGATTTGTCGGAAATCCTGTTGCTTCATGAAGAGGAACAGCTCCCTGTGGACGAGGCGCTGGTGGGGCAGTATCTTCGGAACGAAGGGATTGTCCGGGAATTTACTGCTTATTATGAGCTGTATCAGAAATACAGAAGGGATTATGGCATCTCTTCCATTCTGGAGGGGGAACCTTCGCCCGGTATCCTGGAAAAGGCCCGGAAGGCCCCGTTTGACGAGAGGATTTCCCTTATGGGAATCCTTCTGGACAGTGTTGAGACACAGATGCAGTCCGTGATGGAACAGGCGGCATTTCTCACGGATTTGAAAAACTGTCTGACGAGTCTGGGAGGCAAGCCGCAGAGAGAGGTGCTGCCCGGCCTGGAGGAAATGATTTTCGGGAGGAGGCAGCTGCTGGAGAGACTGCGGAACGCAAATTCCCTGTCCGACGAAAACCGGAAAAAACACAGCGCCGTCATCGGATTCCTGGAGAAGGGAATCCGGGAGAGCCGGGAATGCGGAAACTGGGAAGGGGTATATTCACATCTGAAACAAATGTATCATGACCGGATCCTGGAGCTGAAAAGGGAAACAGATCTGACAAAGTCCCGGCTGCACGCTTTGTTTGTATTCACGGAGAGGGCTTTCGGCCAGGGAAACGAGATGCTTGTGCTGGTGACGGAACTCACCGGAAATACTTACGGTGCGCGGTTCCTGGCGGCTTTCGGCAGTGATGATTATGCAAAATACAGCGAGGCAATGATGCTGAGCGAACGCAGGAATGAACTGCTGGGACAGATTGAGGCGGAGCTTCTGAAATCTGACTGACCAAAGAGCCGGATGACGGGAAGGAGTGAGGCCCATGGGGGCGGATATGGGAAAGGGTGTGCTGCATTACGAAATCCGGAAGGGGAAAGCGTACATCACAGGATATGAAGGCGCCAGGACAGAACTGGAACTGCCCGGGCAGATAGAAGGATGCCCGGTCAGGGGAATTGCCAGGAAGGCATTTCTGGGACAGAAAGGGATTTACAGTATTTGTGTGCCTGAGGGAACGGAGGAAGTGGGAGACTGGGCTTTTGCGCAGTGCAGCGGCCTTGTGCGGATTTGCTTTCCCGGGAAAAACATCCGCTTCGGAAAATCGGTGTTTCAGGGCTGCCGGGCGCTGCGGCAGATAGTCGTGGGAGACAGAAAGCAGGAGGAGTGTCCGGCCGGGGGCGATGTGTCACAGCTTCTGGCAGCGGCGGTGACAATGATGGATGCCCCCTGGCTGCTGGACCTGCCCGGGGCGGGTGGCGCCGAATGGCTTGCAAAATGGGATGCCAGACTGCGGACCCTGCTGGAAACCCGGGACCGGGAAGGGTACTTTCACCAGGCCGTGTGCGGGGAGGAAGATTTCTGCGGCATGGAGCCGGAAGCCTATGCCAGCGGAAAACGGAAGGAGAAGGTCAGACTGGCTTTGCTGCGCCTGCTGCATCCCCAGGGTCTGGAG
>OFFW01002116.1_pt1 | contig 11216 bp, 9 predicted proteins | sample 1521501 | NCBI WGS metagenome assembly OFFW01 (sample SAMEA3504107, study PRJEB24116) | mouse gut metagenome | biome: mouse gut; feature: mouse-associated habitat; material: faeces | place: Denmark | collected 2011
CATCCAGAACTTTGGAGAAAAGAATCGTCTCAAAAGGTTTGGACGGGTTCTGTCCGGACTGGCGATTTTGGTTTTCAGAGGAAACTCTCTTTAACGGGGTGATCGCCCTGACCGCTTCGATTCTATAAGATTTTTCCAATGCATAGTTTGCGGTAATCCCTCCTCTTCTATCTAAACACGCTTCCTTTGTAATATATATATCGTCAGGCATTTTGTTTTCTTAACACTATTTTAACAGAAAAAATAAAAATATAAAACCATAAAATTCTTAATTTCTACAAAATTAAATGAATAATCTGAAAATTTAAATTCCGAAAAAAGGTTGACATATGACTACCAAACTGTTATATTTTAGGTAGTCATATGTCAACCTTTTTGGAACGGAGGATGTTATGAACAGAACGAATATGCAGCAATCAAAGACAGCTGTGGTCAGATTATCGGAAGCGGAGTGGAAGGTGATGTGTCTGCTGTGGGAGGAAGCGCCGAAGACAATGATGCAGATCACCAATCATTTCCGGGAAAGCACGGGCTGGAGCAAACATACGGTGATGACGTTTCTTCGGCGGATGGAGGATAAGAAGGCGATCCACTATGAGGAGGGCGGGAAAGCCAGGCTTTACTACCCGGATATCGGACGGGATAAGGCCATCCTGCAGGAGACGGAAGAATTCCTGGAGAAAGTTTTTGAGGGCAGAATGGGGCTGATGCTCAATACGATGGTGGAGAAGAAGGCGCTGTCCGGTGAAGAGATATCGGAGATGTACGAGATTTTGAGGAAAGCCGAGGAAGAGAACAGGCGTCAGGGGGGATAAGGAAGCTATGATTGAGATTTTGGTGAGTGCTACGGTTCTGATGATCGTGATTCTGTGTCTGCGTCTGCTGACGAAGGGCAGGGTCAGCATGAGGCTCAGATATGCGCTGTGGCTGCTGGTCGCGCTGCCCGCATCCTTCCCGGTAAAGGTGCAGATACTGGAGGAGGACAACGGCCTGCCGCAGCGGTTTGTATATGCCATGATCACGGTCAACAGTTTCACGGAGGAGAAATGGCAGCTGTACGTGGCAGACCGGTACGATACCGGCACGATCGAGCTTGTCTGTCTCGACGGGGAGACGTGCCGCAGGCTGCTGGAGGAGAAGCAGATCGGAAGAGTTGGGTAAATATGACTGCTTTTCGGGTGGAAAAATAAATAATATAGGAAAAGTAACGAAAATAGCGAAGTTTAAAATAATACGCGATAAGATTCTTTCTTATTGCGTATTTTTGTGGTAGAATAATACTGCACCTGAAGATAACGGAAAGACCTGCAGCGGTCGGTTCCGGTATTTTCGCCGGAATTGCAGTATGCGGCAGGCAGAAAACAGAGGATAACAAGTCATATGAAATATAAGAAGATCAATGATGCAACAGTACAGTGTATTATTACGGCGGAGGATATGCTGGAATATGGTCTGACACTGGCGGATATTTTTGAGAGAAATGAGAAAGGGGAAGGGTTTTTGCGCGATATTATCGAGCGGGCCCATGACGAGATCGGATACCAGATCAACGGAGAGAACATTGCCATGCAGATCACGCCGCTGAAGGATAAGGGGCTGGTGGTCACTTTTACAGATGAAAGTCCGATGGGATTTAAGGATATTCTTCAACACTTAAAGGATGTGCTGCAGGGTGTCAGCGATGAAGTCAGCAGACAGGAACAGGAGGCGGCCAGAGAGCAGGAGAGCGTATTTGATGAGAACAGGAGAATGTTCGTGTTCGCATCACTTTATCAGGTCATGCAGTACACGGCGTCCATCCCGAATACCCTTTCGGTGAAGAGCCATCTTTACAAAGAGGGTGACGTCTACTATCTGGTGCTGGAGAAGAACAGACTGTCCTATAAGACATTCAATAAGATCAGCGCTCAGGGAGTGGAGTTCGCCAATCTGATCGCGGTATCCGAGGAGCGTATGCAGTATCTGGAGGAGCATGGCGAATGTCTGATCGCGGACAGGGCAGTGAGCAGGCTGCGCAGGATATATCTGGCCTGAACAGAATAACAGAATCGTAGGATTGGGTAAGTATGTGCTGCCAGACCTGACAGGGATTTCGGGTCTGGCAGCAATTATTGTGTCAGGTGCAGTGTCCGCGGCCATTACAGGGAGCGGGCCGGGAAGAACGGCTGCAGTTTAATTTTATTAAAGAAGAAATGGAGAGAGCATGAGCGGTAAGAAGAGAAAAAGAGAAGGATTTGACGAGTTTTTGAAAAAGGAGATCATGACACAGGAGCGGTACGACAGGCTGTACGGTAAACAGATGCCGGACTATATTGGACAGGAAGAGAGCAGGCAGGCGGAAAGTGGAGACGAAGGCGCCGGGGCGGTACGGCCGGAAGAGACCCGCATGCGGTACGAGGACGCGCAGATCGACGAGAGGATCCTGCGTGCGGTCAGAGAGCTGGGATTTGAGGAGATGACGCCCATTCAGGAGCAGGCCATCCCTCTTTTTATGACGGGAAAGGATATGATCGGGCAGGCGCAGACCGGAACGGGTAAGACGGCGGCTTTCGGCATCCCCATCCTGCAGAAGATCGATCCGGATAACCGGAACCTGCAGGCGGTGATCTTATGCCCTACCAGGGAGCTGGCCATGCAGGCGGCGGAGGAGCTGCGGAAGTTCTCCAAATATATGCATGGAATCAAGGTGCTTCCGATCTACGGCGGGCAGGACATCGTCAGACAGATCCGGAACCTGAAAGGCGGCGCGCAGATCATCGTCGGCACGCCGGGCCGGGTGCTGGATCATATGCGCAGGCATACGCTGAAGATGGAGGACGTGCGCACGGTAGTGCTGGACGAGGCCGATGAGATGCTTAATATGGGTTTCCGTGAGGACATCGAGACGATCCTGAACCAGATGCCCGAAGAGCGGCAGACGGGCCTTTTCTCCGCCACTATGCCGGGGCCGATCCTGGAACTGACAAGGACTTACCAGAAGGATGCCGTCTATGTGAAGATGACGCCGAAGGAAGTGACCATCCCGCTGATCAAGCAGGCCTATTATCAGGTGCGCAGGCAGGATAAGGAAGAGGTGCTGTGCCGTCTGATCGACTATTATGATCCGAAGCGGGCGTTGATCTTCTGCAATACGAAGCGTATGGTGGACGAGCTGACGGAACATCTGAAAGAGAGAGGCTATGAGGCGGAAGGGCTGCACGGCGATCTGTCACAGCATCAGCGGGATACGGTGATGAACCTGTTTCGGAGCGGCCGGGCCGGGATCCTGATCGCCACGGATGTGGCGGCCAGAGGCATCGACGTCAACGACGTGGAAGCCGTTTACAACTATGACGTGCCGGAGGATATCGAATATTATGTGCACCGGATCGGCAGGACCGGACGCGCCGGCAAGACCGGGCGTTCCTTCACGCTGGTGGTGGGAAGAGAGGCGTATAAGATACGGGATATCGAACGTGTCTGTCATACGAAGATCAGAGAGCGGAAGATTCCGGGGGCAGCGGATATCACGGCCAGGAAGGCGTCCAAGATCTTAAAGGAAGCGGTTCATGTGGCGGAGCAGAAGGACATCAGCCGGGCAACGGAATATATTATGGAAGAGATCGCGCTTGGAGAGCACAGTGCGGTGGAGATCGCGGCGGCCTTCATGCAGATGAAGCTTGGCGACGAGATCGAGGATATCAGGCAGGAGAAGTTTTTCTTTGAGAAGAGGTCGGGCAGCCGGGGCAAAGGAAACAGTGGACGCAGCAGCTATCATAAACATGACGGGCATGAACGCAGGGGGGATGCCCGTTCCGGCCGGAGCCGGAGCAGCGACCGCGGCAGGGAATACGACGGCAGGAAGAACGACAGAGGAAAATTCCGCGGCGAGGGCAGAAACGGCTATTATGCTTCCCTGCGCGTGAAGACAAAGAAGCAGAGCTGATCACAGTACCAGCTCCTGCCCGTGTTCTTTCAGCCATCTGCGGGAGTCCCGGTAGTCGGGACAGACGGCCTCTACGGCCTGCCAGAAAGCGGGGGAATGATTCATGTGCGTCAGGTGGCATAGTTCGTGAACCACAACATAGTCCAGAATAGCGGGCGGCGCCAGCATCAGCCGCCAGTTAAAGGACAGCGTGCCTCTGGCGCTGCAGCTTCCCCAGCGGGTCTTCTGGTCGCGGATGGTGATGCGGCTGTAGGTGCCGCCGGTGAACTGCTGGAAGTGGGCGGCTCTTTTCGGAAAGTATTCTCTGGCAGCGGCGATATAGCGCTGTGTCAGGGCGGCACGCTGGGTGTCGGTCAGATCGGAGACAGGCATCCGGGCCTGTTTCTGCTGCTGTTCCAGATATTTTGTGATGATCCAGTTCTGCCTGTCTGTCAGAAGATGGCGTATTTCCCTGTCGCTGATGAGTAAGGGCACCCGCACCGTGATCCGGCCGTCGGGGGTGATGCTGATCGAACAGCTTTTGCGATTGCTGCGGATAAGGGTGTAGGGAAGGTCGTAGAGTTTGCTCTGGTATTTGATTCGCAGTGTATTTTCCATGATTGTTTTCCTTGTGGTATGATTTTATAGTGGAACGGCCTGAAACCATGACATTGGAGTCAGGCAATAACTATTGTATCACATTACGGTCAAATGTGGGGCTGTAACTTTTCTGGACAAGGTTGTGTGAAATGTGCTACTATGGGAAAGGATAATTTGTGACCGGACATGAACAGGCTGCCGGGTTTCGGGGCTGGATCTTCGGAGAGATCTGCGTTTTGCACGGAGCAGGGCGGCGGTGCATGACAGTAAAACAGGAGTACGAATATATGGGTCGTGATGACAATGATACGGCGGGAAAGAAGCCGAAGATGGAAGCTGTACAGAGAAGGCCGGCAGGCAGCGGCAGGCCGGTAGCGGGCAGCAGAACAGGATCAGGCAGCAGGGTCGCAGCAGACGGCAGGACAGGCAGCAGAGTCGCAGCAGACGGCAGGACAGGATCAGGCAGCAGGGTCGCAGCGGACGGCAGGGCAATGTCGGGCAGTAGAGCCGTACCGTCCGGCAGGGCAGGTGCGGGCGGTAAGACAACAGCAGACGGCAGTGCAGTGTCAGGCGGCAGATCGGCAGCGTCCGGCAGATCGGCAGGCGGCAGTAAGGCACGAGCGTCCGGCAGGACGGCGGCCGGAGACCGGGCAGGATCGGAGACCGGGCCGATGAGCGGAGGTAAGACAGGAACCGGGCGCAGGCCGGCAGGTGGCAGTAAGCCGCGCGCCGGAAAGAAAGCAGCCGGAAAGAAGAGACCGGCATCGGGCAGGAGTAAGAGCGAGGGCAGAGGGAAGACGTCCGGCAAAAGAGCCACAGGCGATATGTGGGAAGCAACGGGTGCAGGCCGTCGGGACGAAGAGCGTGCCAGAAGGAAGGCTGCGCGTGAGCGGAAGGTCAGGAGGCAGAAGATCACCATGGTGGTATCCTCGTGTATCATCCTGGTCTCAATCCTGTTTGTAGTCATATTCTGTCTGCCTTCGGTGAAGTCGGCGGTTCAGATCTTTCAGGGTGACAGATACCGGAAGCAGGAAGATTATGCCGGTGCACAGAGTGCATACGAGAAAGCGGTGGAAGCGGATCCTTCTTCCGTGAAGGCTTATCGTTATCTGGCATATATTTATGAGCAGCAGGCGAAGGCGGCGGAAGCCGAGCAGCTTCTGTATAAAGGCTGGGAAGAGACGCAGGACGAATTCCTTCTGGAGTATTACTGTACCGTAGTGCTCAATCAGGCCGTGGACGAGATCAATGCCAAAAACTGTACACTGGCTACGGTGGAGAAGTGTGTGCGTGCCCTGGAGCAGGGCGTTATAGATGACAAGGCGCTGGAATTGCTGACAGTTTGTCATGACAGGTTGTTTAAGGCGACGGCGGGGAACGATGTCTGCACCCTTTTCTATGATGAAGACGCAACCCAGGATACGTGCAGTTATACGGAATATGAACAGCTGCTGCGCAGAATGCTTGCAGTGTGTCAGGCCAGAGCTTCCGAGGAGGTTAAGAATGTACTGCGGCAGTATGCGGTGATCAGTATGCCTCATGTGCGGATCAGTGTTCCGCATCTGGAAAGCTATGCGGCACTGTTGTCTGAGATCAACGGTGTGTTGAGCGATCCGCTTTTGACGGAGACGACAGCCTGTCTTGCGCGGGCAAAAGAAGCGGGGGATTATTTTGGCAGGGCCTTCGACGAGTTCGGCGCCGGGAATTATGCTTATGCGAGAGAGCTGATAACGGAGGAGTCCTATCTGAAGATCAGGGACGATTTTATCAACGGAAACTCCGGATACTGGGAAGGGGAGACTTATATTCCGGTCAGCAGAGAGCAGCTTGAACTGCACATACAGGACGGCAGTGTCAGATTCTCATTCCTCAGCGATGAGGAATACGAGAACCGCCAGGGTATTATTCTTGTTTCGGGAGTACCCCAGGAAGATGACGGCGTGCAGAGAAGCGTGATCATCTACAGACCGGCAGCCGGGGCGGATGGGGCCTCTTCCACAGAGTATACGATGCAGTATCTTTACAGCAATGTGAAGATCAACGGAAAGTATGTGCCGCAGATGAACTATACATGGCCCGATGCCGCGCTCTATTATAACAACGGGGTGCTGACAGGGTCGCAGTTCACATATCCGTCGGCCTATTACGATATGAGCAGGTATAACAGCCTGTACAACACCTTTACAGCCCAATATGGCATGCCTGTGCAGACAGTGAACCAGGGCGGGATAATGTCGGCTACATGGTATGGCCCGGCGAACCGTTTCGTCACCCTCTCGTTCAACTCGCAATATGGCGGGAATTTTTACACTACACTCAGTTTCGGCAATTAAGTATAGAATAGGAAACAGATATTATTTACCTGTATAAATTCTGTCATGATTCGGGTGGATGGCGTATCATAGCTAAAAAATGCTTACTTTTGCAGTAAGCATTTTTTTGTAATCATATACCATGGCAGATATGTCGGCTTCAAACAGATTGAGTCCTACCAGGATAGGGTGGGAAACCCTGCTGGTGGCTGGGCTTTTGATTCTAACATTTATCCCATTCCTTGGTGAGAACCTTTATAGCACCAAGGGTGAACCTCGTGAGGCGGTAATCGCCGTGGCAATGCTTCAGAGCGGCGACTGGGTGCTACCGGTAACGTTCGGGGCTGAAATCCCGTATAAGCCGCCGATGCTTGCATGGTGCATAGCATTGTTCGGAAGCCTTAACGGCGGAGTGGTGACGGAGTTCCTGTCACGTCTCCCTTCCGCGTTGGCAGTCATTATAATGGTAATTACCGGGTTCCGGCTTTATGCGCGCCGGGCCACGGTGAATCTTGCCATGGCAGCGGCTTTGATTACTGCCGGAAGCTTTGAGTTGTTCCGTTCAGGCACGATATGCCGGGTGGATATGCTGTTGACTATGTTTGTGGTAACGGCATTATATGCGTTTTACCGGCAATCTGACCGGCATCCCGGCGGTACATGGTCGCCCAGCATTTGGGCGGCATTGCTGATGAGCGGAGGTGTGCTGACCAAAGGGCCTGTCGGCATGTTGCTGCCGTGCATGGTGGTGTTTGTGTTCAGGCTTATGCGTGGAAACGGCTTTTGGAAAACAACTGTCAGCGTAGGATTGTCGGCGCTGCTGTCGCTGGTGTTGCCTGCGCTGTGGTATCTTGCTGCTTATCAAAAAGGTGGGGAAGAATTCCTGCGCTTGGCCATGGAGGAGAATTTCGGGCGTTTCACCGGCACTATGTCGTATGAATCGCATGAGAACCCTGCATGGTATAACCTGCTGACCCTGGCTTACGGGCTGGCACCGGCAACATTGCTCTTGCTGATGTCGGTTTTTGTTGCCCCGTGGCGTCGGCGTGAAAAGGCATCGGGAGCCACAGGCTTTTCGTTGAAAAGGATATGGCGTAAATTGCGCGGTATGGATTCCCTGGAATTGTTTTCGCTATTGGCACTTGTGCTGATATTCGTATTCTACTGTATCCCGGAGAGTAAGCGCAGTGTGTACCTTCTGCCTGTATATCCGTTTGCGGCCTATTTTATCGCCATGTATGTCAGATGGTTGCTCAGGCACTTCCCGCGTTTGGTCAAAGCATATTGCTGGGTGATATGCATTCTTGGTTTGGTGGCTTCTGCAATGGTGATTGCCGTTATGTATGGGCTTCTGCCGGAAATTGGCGATGCCAAAATCGCGGTGGTGACGGAGTGTCTGCGTGAGTCGTCGCACCGTTTTTGGCCTTTTGCATTGTGTATGTTCTCGTTGCTGTGTGCCTGTGGGCTGGGGCGTGAGCTGATGCGGTCAAAGGCTAGAGTTGGTTTTGGCTGGACAATGATTTATACCTTGGTGATTTACTGGATGGTGCAAGGAGCTGTTCTTCCGGCGGCAATGAACGTAAAGAGCGATAAGCCGCTGGCTCAGGCAATCGAGGCTGTGGTGCCTTCAGGGCCTGTTTATTCCTACCGTCCTGAAGCGATGTGGCGATATTATGTTGTCAACTACTATATGCACGACCGTTTGCGCCTGTTTGATGTCGATATGCCGGAAAAGGGATTGCTTTTGGTTGGAGAGGGTGACTTCCAAATCCTTAAGGACGGTGTAGGGGCGGATTATAAATTTTCGGATACAAAGTTGCTGGGATGTAGGAGCAACGAAACCCGTCAACACACATTGCTGTTAGAGTTCGAGCGGAAGCATTGTGCTTTGTAACCGAACGCGGAGAGCGTGGAAGTCATGATGACTTTATGGCTAAAGCCGGGAAACGTCGGGCGTTTTTTCGGCAGAAGGGATATATGTGCGCTGAGCGGAACCAGACGGTGTTGACAAGTGTTAATCTGTCTGAACCGGTGTGAAATCGTCGGCTGCATAACATGGTAAATGTTAACGTTGAACGATTTTTTTGTTAAAGCTGCTTGGCGTATTATTAAATATTTTTTAACTTTGCATTCGAACATCAAACCATTTACGGATATGAGAAAGATTATATTGCTGGCTGCAATCGGTTTAGGCATTGTCGGCGCCCAGGCGCAGACTACTGTTGCCGGTAGCAAATTTACCGACAACTGGTCATTTACCCTTAAGGGAGGGGCGGTTATGTCGTCGAAAATGGTTAAAGACAATGGCTTCTGGGATGATGCCCGAGGCGTTGTCGGTGCCGAATTGCGCAAGCAGATTACCCCCGTATTCGGTTTGGGTGTGGAAGGGGAGTGGAGCATCAACACTTCGAAATGGACCGGTTTGCGGTCGGGGAACGCATTTGACCATCAGTATGTCGGTATGTTCGGGGCTGTAAACCTTATGAATGCCTTTGCCGGATATGCCGGTGCCCCGCGTTTGTTCGAGTTGGAACTCGTTGCCGGAACAGGTTGGTTGCATGCATATTATCCGCATACCACATGCAACGACGGGAATTCCTGGGCAACCAAAGTCGGGATGAATTTTAATTTCAATCTCGGTTCGTCAAAAGCTTGGACTATTTCGTTGAAACCGGCATATATGTGGAACATGAACGGTAATCCTTCACCCAACGTGCTCGGTTATGAGGCCAGATATGATTCGAATTATGGTTTCCTGGAACTGGAAGCCGGGATTACATATCATTTCGGTAATTCCAACGGTACGCACCATTTCGTGGTTGTGCGCCCCTATGACCAGGCTGAACTCGATGCCCTTAACGCACAGATTAACGCCCTTCGCGGGGAGCTTGATGCCAGCGGTGCGAACAATGCGGCATTGCTTGCACAATTGGCTGATTTGCAGGCACAGCTTGATGCATGCAACCGCCGTCCGCCGGTTGTTGAGAAGGTGGTGAAGGATTTAGGCAATATCCGCTATGTTTTCTTTGACTGCGGTTCTTCATACGTGCAACCCAACCAGCAGCCTAACATTGCGATGGTTGCAGACCAGCTTAAAGGCAATCCTGAAGCCACAGTCACTGTACAGGGCTATGCTTCGAAAGACGGTTCGCTTGCATTCAACAAAAAACTTGCCGAACGCCGTGCCGAGGCTGTTAAGAAGGAACTGGTTAAACGCTATGGCATTGCCGCAGGCCGTGTGCGTGCCGAAGGTATGGGTGTAGGTGACCTGTTTGCTGAAAACAGTTGGAACCGCGTGAGTGTGTGCACCGTTGTAGAATAACGATATACCAGGGTATTGCATCCTGAATGAAAGCGCTTCACAAAATGGAGCGCTTTTTTGTCTTTTTTAAGATAACGCCTTTAAGTACCGACCTCATTATAGGGGAGTATAATATAGGATTCGTTTTAACTTTAATGTCGGTATGAATCCCCCTATATAACCACCATCAATCTTCTAACCGCCGAATCTTTCACGTCCATGAAAAAAACTTTTGCATACAGCTCCGGCAACGGTAGCCGGAATTCTGCAAACAAAAAAATGTCGCGTCTTCTTTATCCGGGGCTGGCCCTCATTTTTGGGTGTGCCGCTGTGTCTGTAACCACCAAAAGTTGCAATTCGGCATCTGCGTCGGAAACGGGGACTGACCTTACAGAATATGTCAATCCTATGATTGGCACGGATTTCACGGGTAATACCTATCCCGGTGCGCAGGTTCCTTTCGGTATGGTTCAGCTCAGTCCTGACAACGGGCTTCCCGGATGGGACCGAATTTCGGGCTATTTCTATCCCGACAGCACTATAGCAGGATTTTCGCACACGCATCTCAGCGGCACCGGCGCAGGCGACCTTTACGATATATCGTTCCTTCCCGTGAAGCGTCCTGTCCGTGAAGCTGAAGCCCCCCTGGGAGTGCATTCCCGTTTTTCGCATGACCGCGAAGAGGCAACTGCCGGATATTACAAAGTCCGTCTTGATGACTATGATATCGACGTGGAGCTGACTGCTACTCCCCGTTGCGGTATCCAGCGCTACACATTCCCCGGAGGGGACTGTGCCGTGATTCTGAACCTGGAAAAGGCAATGAACTGGGATAAAACCGTCGATACCGACATCCGTGTGGTTGACTCTGTTACGGTTGCAGGCTACCGCTATTCCGATGGATGGGCGCGTAATCAGAAAGTTTATTTCGCTACCCGTTTTTCAAAACCGTTCATGTCGGCTGCGATTGACACTGTTCTGATTACCGACGGAGGCAAGACAAGCGGTGTCGGTAAGGTGGCCGTGTTCAACTATCTTACAACCCCGGGTGAGCAACTGACCGTTTCCACGGCTTTATCGCCTGTCAGCGAAGAGGGTG
>OFFW01002118.1_pt1 | contig 11213 bp, 8 predicted proteins | sample 1521501 | NCBI WGS metagenome assembly OFFW01 (sample SAMEA3504107, study PRJEB24116) | mouse gut metagenome | biome: mouse gut; feature: mouse-associated habitat; material: faeces | place: Denmark | collected 2011
AAAAAATTAGTTAATAAATATAGTTTACAAACAAAAACCGGTGATGTATAATCATTTCAAAATAATACGCGCGGGGGGATGGGGAAATGTTTGATATCGTGGGTATTGATTATCCATGTGTGGATTTGAATGTGAATGTGGACGAACTGCCCGGGTCTAATGGAGTAACGCTGATAAACAATTTAAGCTGGCAGGGCGGGGGCAAGGTGTCTTCGGGCATTGTGGCGGCTGCAAGGCTGGGCGCAAAATGCGCCGTTGCCGGAGCGGTGGGCGATGATAAGTACGGAAGCTTTTGCAGAAAAGACTTCACAGACCATGGGGTTGACGTTGCGTTTCTTAAAACACGGATGGGAGCGAGAACGGCGCTGGATATTGTTTTAAGCGACAGAAAAACCATGGGCAGAAGCATGATTTTTTACCCCGGTGACGTGGGGAAACTGAAAGAGAGCGAACTCCCTTTGGAGTATCTGCAAAACACCAGATATTTTTTCATGGAGCGGCTGGACGAAGCCGCCCGGAAAGCGGCGGAAATCGCAAGAGAGGGCGGCGCGGGAATTTTTATAGACGCAGATACCTATTCGGACGAGCTGGTAAAATATATTCCCCAAACTGATGTGTTTGTTGCCTCCGAATTTGTTTACAAAGGCATGTTTGCCGATGAAAATTATGAAAAAAACTGCCGTGCGGTGATGGATATGGGGCCGGAAATCGTGGTATTTACATTGGGCGAAAAGGGCGTAACGGGCGTGAGCAGGGAAGGTTTTTTTCAGATTCCGGCCTATCATGTGGAAGTTGTGGACACGGTGGGGGCTGGCGATGATTTTCACGGCGCTTTTTTGGTGGGGCTGCTGCAGGAAGGGTGGAGTGTGGAGGAAATTGCCGGATTTTCCAGCGCGGCGGCCGCAATTAAATGCACAAGAATCGGTGGAAGAGCCGGGATTCCCGACAGGCGGACGGTTTTGCGTTTTATGCAGACGGGAAGGATTGATTATACGGAAATTGACAAGCGTGTAAAATACTATGAAAGAGGGATGGATTATGTATAAGAGGAAAATAGTTCTTGGCGTTGCGCCTGTAAAACGAAGTTTTCTGAGCATGGAAGAGGCAAAAAGGCAAAAGGACAGATTTATGGGAGTAATCCGGACAATCAGGCCGGAAACGGTGACCCTTGTGGACATTGACGACGTCTGCGAAAACGGAATCGCATTCAGCCCGGAGACGGTTCCGAAGGTCATAAAAAAATTCAGGGAAAAGGATATTGACGCGCTGTTTATTCCGTTCTGCGATTTCGGTGAGGAACAGGCGGCGGCTCAGATTGCGGCAGCTTTCCGTATTCCCGTTCTGGTATGGGGGGCAAGAGACGAAAGGCCCAACACTTTTGAGGCAAGGGGAAGAGACACGCAGTGCGGTATGTTTGCGGCAACCAAGGTGATGCGGCGATACGGCGTAAAGTACAGCTATATTTACAACGTGGAAGCCGAAAGCAGTATTTTTAAGGCAGGATATGAGAAATTTATACGTGTCTCGGCGGTTGTTCGGGATTTGCGGACATTAAGGATTGCGAAAATCGGGGAAAGGCCGTCACCGTTTATGAGCGTTATGACGGACGAGGCAAATTTACTCCGCCACATCGGGGCCGTTACGGTGCCGGTATCGCCGGCAGAAGTCGCAAGAAGGGTGATGGCGATTCTGGAAGAAAACGGGGAGCCTTTAAACGAATACTGTGCCAATTTGAAAGCCAGATTCAACAGGAGTACACCGGCGGAGGATGAGGTCAGAAAGATTGCGGCAGCGGCCATTGCTGTTGAAGGGCTTCTGAAAGAAAACGACTGCTCCGTGGGCGCGTTTGAATGCTGGTCGGCATTTCCGGAGCTTATCGGCGTCTGTCCCTGCGCGGTTCTGGGAGAACTGGCCGATAAGGGTATGCCGCTTGCCTGCGAAACGGATGTGAACGGCTCTGTCACGCTGGCGGCTTTAAGGGCCTGCAATCTGTATGAATCGGCAGAGTTTCTTGCGGATTTGACGATTCGGCATCCCGAAAACGATAACGGGGAGCTTTTATGGCACTGCGGACCGTTTCCGTACTCGCTCAAGGGCGCGGACAGCCAGGCGGCAATCATAGACGCTCAGGAGTCCTTTGAATTAAGGCAGGGGGAACTGACCGTGTGCCGTTTGGACGATATTGACGGAAAATATTATCTTTTTGCGGGGGAGGCCGGGACGACGAAAGGGCCCAAAACCACGGGGACCTATGTGTGGATGGAAGTGGACGACTGGAAAAACTGGGAGGAAAAGCTGATGTTCGGCCCCTATATTCACCACCTTGGCGTGACCTACGGCAGCTATCTTCCGGTGCTGCGTGAAGCGGCGCGGTATCTGGATATTGAATTTGACAGCGCCCATGAGCCGGGGATTCGCAGTCTCTGACTTCGGGAAGCGTAAGGGAAAAAGGAGGATTGCTTTATGTCATTGGTAAAAGTAAACGAACTGCTTTGTCATGCGACAAAAAACCATTACGGAGTTGCGGCCGTCAATGTCATTAATGTGGAAACGGTAAAATATATTATTGAAGCCGCCGAACAGGAGAGAGTGCCGATAATCGTGCAGTTTTATCCGGGATTTGAAAACTATATGGACATGGAATACATTGCCCACGCGGCCGTGGACATGGCCGGGAAAGCGACGGTGCCGGTGGCCGTCCATCTTGACCATTCAGGCAGTTATGAGATTGCGACAAAGGGGATAAAGTCAGGATTTCCCTCTGTAATGGTGGACGGTTCGTCCCTTTCTTTTGAGGAAAATATCAGGCTTACGGCTTTGGTTACAAAAACGGCAAATGTGTTTGGCGTCGATGTGGAAGCCGAACTGGGACATGTGGGAGACGGCGCTAAGGAGGACGATATCATAAATACGGATTATTATACCAAAGTGGAACAGGCCGTGGAATTTGTGGAGAGAACAGGCTGCGGTTCTCTGGCGATTGCCGTAGGAAACGCCCACGGGCCCTATGTCAAAACGCCCAGTCTGGATTTTGACAGGATAAAGGCCATTCGCGGGAGCGTATCGGTTCCGCTGGTTCTGCACGGATGCTCCGATATCCCGGAGGAACAGATTCGCAAGGCGGTTAATCTGGGAATGAGCAAATTTAACGTTGCCACAGAATATTTCCGGGCCATGTATCAGGCCATCGAAAAAGAGGTACTGGCGGGAAAAGTAAAGGACAACGGTATTGAACTGTTGTTTGCGCTGCGCAGGCCCATGATTGATTTTGTGGTGCGCAAAATCCGTCTGCTCAACCCGGACAAATATTCCCTTTAACAGAAAGCAAGGGCGTTTTTTATAATAATGATGGAGTTTGACATTTAAGTATGCTATATTATTTATAAAATGCTGTATAACCGGGAAGCGGCTGTGGACGGCTGCGCGGGACATATTTTATAACTGGTATAGGTGGGATATTTCGGATATGACAAAGGCAACGGGCAGAAAACCTAAAAACATTAAACACCATAATTTGCGATATATTCTGTCAATTGTGAAAAAGCGCGGCGTCTGTACGGCCGGTGAGATTGCGAAAGAGAGCAATCTGAGCATGACTACGATTGTGAAAACGCTGGACAGCTTGAAGCAGGCGGGAATTGTAAAGAGTATCGGAAAGGGCAATTCCACCAGCGAGGGCGGAAAAAGGCCGGAGCTTTTTGCCTTTAACGAGAGTTTCCGGTATGTGTTGTGCGTTTATTTTGCCGGAAAATACGCGGTATGCACGCTGAATGATTTGTTAAATAATGGAATTGAGTTAAGAAAGGTATATTATACGGACGCTTCCGACACGGATATGTGCCTGGAGCAGGTATGCAAAGAGCTTTGTTCCATAATGGGAGAACAGAAAGTGACGGAGGCGGATATCTGCGGAATCAGCCTGGGAATTGACGGAATCGTGGACTCGGAAAAAAAGCATGTGGTTTATCCCATACACAATCCCAAGTGGAAAACAGGGGGATATATCGCGGAGCGTTTTCAGACATATTTTCCCCGGATTGAGAACATACAGATTGAAAATTCCGGGCGGCTGGGAAGCTGGAATTATCTGAAAACCTATCCGGAACTGGAATCGGAGAGGGTGATTGTACTTAATTCAAGCGAATCGCTCACCGCGGGGGCACTGCTTCAGAACAATGCCGTCCAGCACGGCGGAAATTGTCTGATAGGGGAATTTGCGCATATGATGATTCCCAATGCAAAGGGCGATGTGGAATGCGAGTGCGGAAGAAGAAACTGTTTTGAAAAGCTGATAGCATTGGATAGGTTTGAGGAATATGTCCGGGAAATGATTGACAGCGAGGAGGAGGCGGAGCTGTACCATAAGCTGTGCCAACATGAGATTGCGCCTTTGGAGCTGATTCGTCTGGCCGACCAGGGAAGCGTGTCGGGCCGGAAGGCGCTGGATTTGATTATCGAATACTATCTGTCCGTCATCTGCAATCTGATGATTGCCAGCGACCCCAAGTATTATGTGATAGGCGGAATTTATGTGAGGAACAGCGAATATTTCCGTCGGGAACTGTCTTTGCGGTTTGATGAGAATAAGTTTTGGGGAATCCAGTTCAAGGCCCGTATCCTTTATGATATGGACGACGACGGCTGGGAGTTTAAGAGCATGGCGAGACCCGTAATCGATACGTTTTTAAACACGTTAAAATTTGACGAATAAGTTGACAAAACAGGAAAGCAGATAAAAAGGACTGCCGCATTGAGAAAAAGAGGCGCAGGATATGGAAAGGCAAACGCTGTATTATACCGTATCCTGTATACTCTGGTCTTAATGCGGCAGTCCTTTTTTGCGCCATTTACAGGCGGAGGTAATTTTCCGGGCTGTCTATATTGTACAAAAATAAATAATAAATTTAGTTAATAAATTATATTGAAAAACTAAGATTTCAAATATATAATGTAAGGCAGGAGTATTTTGAAGAACGGAGGTAAAATATCATATGAAACAGACAGTTAAAGTTGACGTAGGAGGAAAGCGGGGCTACAAGCTCAGAACGGAAGTTAATAACAGAGATTTCGTCAGTATCATCCGGGAGTATACGATTGAGGATGACGGCGTAACGTTTTTGACGGAAACCTATCTGGACAACGAAGCGAGCGTAAAAATTTCCTTTGCGTCAGAAAACATTTACAGGGTTCAGATGTTCCCTTTTTGCCGCACGGATATCAGACGCAATCCGGTATTTGATTTCCCGGCGTTCAGGGAATTTCAGGTGCGTGAGGACGAGCTGTTTATCTACATTTGCACGTCCAGGCTGGAGCTGTCCATACGCAAGTGCCCCTGGGAGCTTTCCGTAAAGCTGGACGGCAGAGCGCTGGCAGAGGAACATATCAAGGATTTTAATGTGGGGCAGAGGTATAAGGCAATGCCTCTGGGATTTAAGTATGACCCTGATACAGGAGAGGTCGGGGAAACCTACGAGACTTATTATATGCATGTGGATGAAAGCTTCTATGGTTTCGGGGAGAAGTTTATAGAGTTCAACAAGCGGGGGCAGGTTGTTGAGGTATGGCAGAAGGACGCGCTTTCCACCAATTCCGACGCGTCCTATAAGGGAATGCCTTATTTTATGAGCTCTTACGGTTACTCTGTGCTTTTAAATACATTTACGAAAACAAAGTTTGATATGGGCGCTTTTTCGGAGGTTTCTTATACAATGTATTCTGAGGACGCCTATATTGATTACTATGTATTCTGTAACCGCAGCTATAAAGGTTTAATCAGGGATTACACTGCCAAAAGCGGCCGTTCCGAAATGATTCCCAAATGGTCGCTGGGATTCTGGATGTCGAAAATGAGCTATATGACCAGAGAGGAAGTGGAAGCGGTTGTCAGCCGCGCCGAAGAGTTTGGCATGTCCATGGACGTGATTCATATTGACGACTGGCAGAGTACGAAAAGCGGCGAACTTCTCGCGTTCGACGAGGAACGTTATCCGAATCCCGGGGAGATGATTAAAAAATTGAATGAAAAAGGCGTACAGCTATCCTGCTGGATGTTCCCTTATGTGGAGAAGTTCGACAGGGAGGACGAAACGGTTATCAGACCGGTTTATTCAAAGTTGAGCGAGCTGGGATATCTGGTAAAAAACGATGAGGGCGGAATCTGTGAGTTTGTGCCCATAGAAGGGGACGAGGATGGCGGCGGAGCGGTCATGGCGGCGGTTGACTTTACGAACCCGGCGGCGGTAGAATATATGAAGGACAGAATCCGTAAGTTAATGGAGCTGGGAGTAGGCGTTATGAAAACGGATTTTTCGGAGGAGATTCCGGAGTCGGCCGTTTTCTTTGACGGGACAACCGGAAAGGAAACCCACAATAAATATCCCCTGCTCTATGCAAAGACCATTTATGAGGCGTCCAGAGAGGTTAAGGAGAAACAGGGGAAAAAGGCAATGCTCTGGGGGCGCAGCGGATATGCCGGCAGCCAGAACTATCCTGCAAACTGGGCCGGGGATTCCAGCACGCACAAAAATAATCTGGCGGCTATTTTAAGAGGCGGATTGAGCGTGGGAATCAGCGGGGTATCTTTCTGGGGATTTGATATCGGCGGCTTTTATAACTGCGATTATGAGGGAAACCGTACAAAACCGGAAAACGAAGAGTATGTCAGAAGCGCCCAGATGGGACTGCTTTCTCCCTTAAGCCGCAGCCATGGACAGTCAACGCCCCGGGAACCCTGGGAGTACTCAAAAGCGGCGCAGGAGGCTTTCCTTAAAATCAACAAATTCCGGTACAGACTGTTTCCCTACCTGTACAGCCTTGCCGAAGAGACGCACAGGGAAGGGATTCCCATGATGCGGGCAATGCTTCTTGAATTTCAGGAGGATTTAAACGCCCGGGAGCTTTCGACGCAGTATATGCTGGGAAACGCTTTACTGGTGGCTCCTGTATTCGACCAGCAGGTGCAGCATGTTTATCTCCCGGCGGGAAGCTGGGTTGACTGGAATACCCAAAGGCGTGTGGAAGGCGGAAGATGGATTGCAAAAGACTGCGCGTTGGATACCCTGCCGCTGTATTTCAGGGAGGATACCATACTGCCGGTTCTGAATGAAGCAAAAATGCATACGCCGAACGACTTCTTTGAAAACTATACAGTACATATGAATCTGGTTCACGGAATCAGGGCCGGTTTATATGCTGAAGAAAAAGAATTTACCCTAAGGGCAGAGATTAGGGACGACAGAATTATCGTGGATACGGATATGCAGTGCACGGGATTTTGCATCAATACGCCGGCAGAGGTTCCGGTGGTTGTTGTCAATGGAAAAGAGTATTATACAAACAAAGAAAACGGAAGATATTCGGTTTGCCTTTAGGGAGGCAAAAACAGGCGTGGTTTGCCGGTGCACAGGGAGGAAAAACGTGGGCAGAGTGAGAATCGCAATGGCGCAGATGCCGGTTGTGTTTGGAAAAGCAGAGGAAAATTTAAAGACAATGGAGCGGTTTCTGGAGAAAGCGGAAGGGCGTGCTGATTTGGCTGTTTTCCCGGAATGTAGCGATTTGGGCTGGGGAAACGTGGACGCGCCTTCGCTCAGCCACGAAATTCCCGGAGAAACGAGCCGGGCGTATTGTGAGATGGCAAAAAAGCACCGTATATGGATGGCGGCCGGCATTACGGAGAAATCAGGGGACAAAACCTATAATGCGGCGCTTCTTGTATCCGACGAGGGCGAAATCGTTCTTCACCACAGAAAGATTAATGTGCTGACCGGCGTGGAGGATGTGTATGAGATTGGCAGCCGTCTGGAGGCGGCCGACACGCCTTTCGGAAGGATTGCCCTCGATATCTGTGCGGACAATGCGGAAAACAGCATGGTTATCGGCGAGGCGTTTGGCAGAATGGGCGCGGATATCCTTTTATCCCCCAGCGCGTGGGGCGTGCCGCCGGACCGGGATTTGGAAAAGGATATTTACGGCGAAGAATGGCATCGTCCCTATTCGCGGCTCTCTAAAAAGTATGAGATGGCGATTGTGGGAGTCAGCAGCGTGGGTTTCCTTGAAAACGGTCCCTGGGGCGGATGGAGAGTGATTGGAAATTCCATTGCCTATAACGGAAGAGGTGAAGTGGTAAAAGTACTTTCCTGCGGCGAAAATGCGGAAGATTTTTGCGTCATAGAAATCGATACCGTGCCCCACAGCAGAAAGGGGACGTCGCTGGCGGAGTATCTGTCCGGTTAAAAAACGGAGAGGGACGGAAAACGGAAGTCTTAGGAAAGGGACAGGGGCGGTCAGCACAGGACGCTCCTGTCCTTTAAAGTTTTCAAAATTTTCTCAAAAAAGAAAAAATTCTGTCTTGCCAAATGAACCCGGTTATGGTAATATGTTTTAGTCAGGTCACAAGCCTGATAAAGAGAATAGGGCTCCGTGGTCAAGCGGTCAAGACATCGCCCTTTCACGGCGGTAACACGGGTTCGATTCCCGTCGGAGTCATTAAAAGCAAAATTGTCAGTCATATTGATTGACGGCGGCGAATATATCTGTTATAGTTAATAGGTACGGCGCAGTAGCCAAGTGGTAAGGCAATGGTCTGCAACACCAGTATCCACCGGTTCAAATCCGGTCTGCGCCTCTCAGAAAACCCGATATTTCAAGGGTTTTCTTTTTTTGTGTTGCATTTCGTGTTGTACAATTCTGAAAAATAATTATTAGCTACGCCATTCATGCTTTTTGTCTGTTCTTCCAATGCGTGTCTATAAACCGCCTTTAATGTCCCATCATTTCCCCATCCGCCCCTTTGCATTATATAACTGTCTGGTATTCCAAGGGCGTGCTGAATGCTGGCCGAGTAATGCCTAAGGTCGTGAAATCTGAAATGTTTTATATTATTTTTTTTAAGAATCCTGTTAAATTTTCCAGTTATGCTGTCTGGGGTAAGAGATACAATATTTCCTTTTATACCTTTCCACTTTTCAGCGACAAAATCAGGGTAGTCAATGTATCTGTCGCCAGCATAGCTTTTTGGTGTTTTTATAATCCACTTCTTATTTTCATTTATAACCATGTTTTTACATACATGAACAACATTTCTCGATATATCATCCGAAGTCAATGCGCATATTTCCTCGCGGCGCATCGGTCCGAATGCGGCAAGTAAAACAGGAAGTTCCATATCCGTATCAGATACAGACTTCAGAAGCAGCTTTATTTCATTTTCTGAGGGTATATAGATTGTCGGATGTATTTTTTTCGGCATAGTAGTATTAAGCGCAAAGTTCGGACGATATATATGTAATACGGCAGATACAAGCCCGTGACTGTTACGTACTGTTTTTGGTGAACGGCTTTGAGCTTCAATATTAATAGCCCTTTGTATATCCTCCTGTGTGATAATTTCAATTTTAATATTCATTATGCTTTGGAGTTCATTTTTCCTTATCCTTTTATAATCCATAATAGTGCGGGGAGACAGGACGGATTCCCTGCTTTCAATATAACGCTCAAGAGCCTCACCAAATGTGATATTTTGTACGCCATGTACGCTTTCTTTTTCGGCAGCCCATTGACTTGCGGCCTGTTCCGCCAAGCGCTTACCCTTTGGACCGGGTACATCACTTGTGAAAGATTTGTATATACGTTTTTTCTTAAGGGTTCCATCAGATTGTACGGTTTCCTCAGTGTGGCTGTACACTTGACAGCGCCAGCTACCACTGGGCAGTTTCTTTGCTGTAGCCATAGTATCATCCTCCTTTTTGGGTATAAAAATAACAGCCAGCGCATTTACGCTTGCAAGCTGTTTCCGGAGATGATACAATATTTTTGTTTAGTGGGTATCATCTTCGGATGTATCTGAAAGCCGTTCAGTGTTGGTAGCACTGGGCGGTTTTAAATTTATGGTTGATAATTGGTTATCTATTGTATATAATATATTTAACAAGACAGCCGATAAGGAAGGTTAAGGCTTCCTGTCCCGGCGAATATAGGATTTAAGTAACGCTGCCTATCCCGTCAAAGACAAGGCGGCGTTACTTATTTTTCAAATTCAGAATAGCGACAATCAAAAGACCTACGGTCAAGATTACCATAAATTCCTCATATGTACTCATAAGCACCCCCCTTTCCACAAGACTCGGAACGGGAGCATAGCCGCCCTATCGGCTGCCTGGTGAAGTATATTCCCCGAAAATTATGCTGTTAGATTTATTGGCTGGAGCCAGAGTGGTTTATAAATTCTATTTCAAGTTTGCATTTCCTGTTTTCTAATATCAGTTTCCTTACAAATTCCTTGGCATCTTCTGCAGATAAGCCCTCAATGAATTCTGATAATTCTTTTATATTCGTGTCTATCACTTCTTTCCGTTTCTGCATTAACAGAGACGTTTTTTATTGAATTTGTTCTATTTCGCCAGTATCTATATTAACATGATATTCATTAAGAAGTGCTCCGGAGCAAGCTAGTTTAGCGTCATGTTCCTCTTTGTCCACATACTCCATAGTAGTTATATCTAAAAGATTTCCCATAACGGTTATGCGGGTAGTAGTATTTAAAGTGAAATTAATAACAATATGTATTTCACTATCTGATTCAAAATAATTATTGTAGTAGTCTACAGCATATTCTTCTATATTTATATTTTCCGCAATCCTTGCTAATCTCCAATTTCCAGTTACATCGTTCCGATATGAGTCACTGAACATCACGTTAAAATCAAAAACATCTTCGGTTGATGCCTCTGTTTCATCCGAGGATGTTTTTGCATCAGGTGAAGGGGAGGGAATATCATTGGAAACCTCTATGGACTTTTCTGTAGGTTGTGCAGTGGCAGTATCCGCAGGTTCGTCTGTGGGTTGTACAATGGCGGTATCTGCAGGTTGTGTAGTAGGTGTATCCACAGGTTTTGGCGTGGTAGATTCTGCTGTGGCGGCAGGAACCTTATTGGCTACATTGACAGGACTGTCAGGAGCGATATCATCCATGGTTAATCCGAATCCGATGAGGCTGATTATTAACACTATTGCAGATATGCCAGCAAATATAAAACGCTTTTTAGCCGGCTTCTTTCGAATTAAATTAATTAACGCCCATAAAATAAAGAATGGAATACATAAAAAACTTATGCAAAATAGTAAAAGAAAAACATTATTCATAAAAAATACCCCCTTTTCTTTTGTATGTGTAAAAAACAACAATAGCTAAACAGTTTCATCGAGATTATTCTATT
>OFFW01002123.1_pt1 | contig 11202 bp, 7 predicted proteins | sample 1521501 | NCBI WGS metagenome assembly OFFW01 (sample SAMEA3504107, study PRJEB24116) | mouse gut metagenome | biome: mouse gut; feature: mouse-associated habitat; material: faeces | place: Denmark | collected 2011
GCCAAGACACAAGATGCTGCCGTAAACATCCCGTCTGGTTTTGAAGGTGGTGCGTTGGATTTTGCTTCAAGTCCTTTCTCATGGGCTATTTTCCATTTGACTTATTCATTCAAATGGATTGGTTCCGGAATTTTAGTACTGATAACACTATTCTTAATGGTGCTGAACCGTCGTTCTATCATTAAATACCAGAAAACAATGAAAAATTAAAATTTAAAGATAATGATTATGAAAAAATTAGCGATTGCAATGATGCTGAGTGTTTCTGCCTTGGCAGCTTCAGCTCAAGTAAATTACAAAGTACAGACCGCTTGCCATCCGCAAGATGTGAAACACTATGATACAGAACGTCTGCGTAGTTCATTTATGATGGAAAAGGTGATGGCGCCGGATGAGATCAATGTTACATACACCCTTTACGACCGTCTTATTTACGGAGGAGCTATGCCGGTAAACAAAATTTTGAAGCTGGAAACTTTCCGTGAACTGGGTCCGGAAATCACTTACTTCCTTGAACGGCGTGAACTAGGAGTCATCAATGTAGGCGGTGATGGCGTAGTTACTGTAGACGGTAAAGAATATCCTATGAAATACAAGGAAGCCCTCTATGTAGGTTGCGGGAATAAAGAAGTTACTTTTAAAAGTAATGACGCTGCCAAACCGGCTAAATTCTATATCAATTCGGCACCGGCTTACAAGCCATACGTTACTCAATTGATCACTACCGACGCCAAGCTTCAAAAAGCAAATCCTAAACAGTATGCTTTAGCTATCTCAGATCATTATGGAAAAATGGAAGATAGCAACGACCGTATTGTAAACCAGTTAATTGTAAAAGATGTATTGGAAAGAGTGAAAAACGGTGGTACAAACCAATTACAGATGGGACTTACTGAACTGGCTCCGGGTTCTGTATGGAACACCATGCCGGCCCATACACATACCCGTCGTATGGAAGCCTACTTCTATTTCAACCTGCCTGAAGGAAATGCCATTTGCCACCTGATGGGCGAACCGCAAGAAGAGCGTCTGGTATGGTTACACAATGAACAAGCTATCACTTCTCCCGAATGGTCTATCCATGCCGCTGCAGGTACCAGCAACTATACCTTTATTTGGGGTATGGGAGGTGAAAACCTGAAATACAGTGACAAGGATGAAATAAAATACACAGATATGAGATAAGTAGAATGGTACACACCATTACTCATTAACTCTTGTCATTCTGAATGTTGCAAGAAATCAACTCGTTTTCAGTTTTTTTGCGACATTCAGAATGATTTTTTTTAGAAATCTTACCATTGTACCGATTTATACAGGCTTTCCACCAATTTTTGCATAGAGAATAGGTACAGAATGGTTATTTTTGCGTCTAATAAGAAAAACATAATTAAATCTATTATCATGAGTACATTTCAAAAAGTAGGTGAGAAGATGACAAACTTCAGATGGATAATCTGTGGTCTGCTATTCTTTGCCACTACAGTCAATTACCTCGACCGTCAGGTGCTTTCACTAACCTGGAAAGACTTCATTGCTCCGGAATTTCACTGGACGGATTCGAATTACGGAGATATCACAGCTATTTTCTCTATAGTGTATGCCATTGCCAACCTGTTCGCCGGTCGTTTCATTGACTGGATGGGAACTAAAAAAGGTTATCTCTGGGCTATCTTTGTCTGGTCCTTAGGAGCTTGTCTTCATGCATTGTGCGGTTGGGCAACCGAAGAAACATTAGGTATTCATAACGCAGAAGAGATGCTTTCTGCAACAGGAGCCGTCGCTTCAACTATCGCTATTACCAGCGTTTATTACTTTATCGCTGCCCGAATCGTATTAGGTGTAGGTGAGGCAGGAAACTTCCCAGCAGCTATTAAGGTAACAGCCGAATATTTTCCGAAAAAGGACCGTGCATATTCCACTTCCATCTTTAATGCAGGTTCTACAGTAGGTGCTTTAGCCGCTCCGATCACTATTCCTCCTTTGGCACGTTATTTCCAAAGTATTGGTGTGGGCAACGGATGGGAAATGGCTTTCATCGTTATCGGTGGTTTAGGATTCATTTGGATGGGACTTTGGATGTTCCTCTATAAGAAACCCAATGTCAACCCTCGCGTGAATGCTGCCGAACTGGAATATATCGAACAAGACAACAACAATCCTGAAGAATCAGCAGAACAACAAGCTGCTGCCAACGACTTCGACAACAAGAAGATTTCATTCTTGCAATGTTTCAAATTTCCCCAAACATGGGCTGTATTTGTCGGTAAGTTCATGACTGATGGCGTATGGTGGTTCTTCCTGTTCTGGACTCCGGCATATATTTCGGATGTATACGGTTTCGCTTCAGATACGGGTACCGCACAAATGTTGATTTTCGTATTATATGCTATTACCATGTTATCTATTTATGGTGGTAAGTTACCTACTATTATCATTAATAAAACAGGTAAGAATCCATATGCAGCCCGTATGCAGGCTATGCTTATCTTTGCCTTGTTCCCACTGCTGGCATTGTTTGCCCAACCTTTAGGCAATTATTCATATTGGTATCCTATCATTATTATCGGTATTGCAGGTGCTGCACACCAATCATGGTCTGCCAATATTTATTCTGTAGTAGGTGATATGTTCCCCAAAAGCACCATCGCTACTATCGTAGGTATTGGTGGTATGGCAGGTGGTATAGGTTCATTCTGTATTAATATGGGATCTGGCAGACTGTTTGACTATGCAGCAGAAACGAATATGACTTTTATGGGATTCGAAGGAAAACCTGCCGGCTACTTCATCATATTCTGTGTATGTGCCGTAGCTTATTTGGTTGGTTGGATTATCATGAAAGCATTGGTCCCCAAATACAAACCGGTTGATGCCTAATTAAAGAATTCACCACAGACTACACACCTAAGTAGCCTGTGGTATTTTTTTCCCTAATAAATAGTTTTCAGAAGATATTGATAGATAGAATTATGACTTAATATTTCAGGGACTCCTGTGATAAAAAGCTGCTTGCGTGCACGCGTTAAAGCGACATTCAGCTTACGGTCAATCTGTACACCGTCCTCTTCTGTCAGGTTGGGCAGAAACCTTAATTGATAGAGGTGATTCACACAAAAAGAATAAATAATGACATCACGTTCGCTGCCCTGATACCGTTCCACAGTGTCAATGGAAATCCTACTCAAAGCAGGAATAGCCAATGCCTGAAGCTCTTTACGTATCAAAGCAATCTGACTTCGATAAGGAGTAATGACCCCTAACGTTCGATTCGGATCAAATTCCTCTTCATGAGCCAGATACACCTCTTTGGCTAAACCGGCGACAATCTGTGCCTCATATCTGTTTGTTTTTCCGGAAACGCTCTCCAAATCTTGCTTCGAAGGGATAAAACGTACCGGAGCCTCTATGTGCTCCAACTGATGAGGTAATCCCAAAGCCTCCAATTTTCCGGCATAAAATGCTTTATTGGGAAAAAAAGCCACTCCCGGATGCATACGCCCCTGACGGCAAAGCATATCTATCGCTTTAGGAGATTCTTCTTTTAAATGAAAACGATAAAGCCGCTCAAACAGAGAATCTTTTAAATTAAAAAGTCCGGCTTCCCTAAGTCCCTCATCATGCACTTCAGAATGTCCGCTATTCTGCAAAATAACGGCAGGCAACTGTTTATGATCACCTATCAGGATAAATTTACCCACTGCATTTCTTTCATCGGCAAACTTGGCACACAGAATACCCAACAATTGGGGTTCTAATATTTGGGTGGCTTCATCCACTATGGCTACATCAAAACGTTTTAATTTAAAAAGTTCAGCTTTAGCCGCAATAGAGGCCACGGTTCCAACATATACTCTGCAATCTGCCATACGGATATTCACCTCTCTCCTACTGTTACATTCCGCCAATATATTCTCCAACAGATGTCCTCTAAAACGTACATCACAGGAAAGCTCACTTCCCACCCGTATATAATCTATACAGGGGGTGATAGAGGACAGTGACTGACAAATTTCATCAACAGCCCGGTTGGTATAAGCCAGTAACAATATCTGCATAGATGATGCTGCATAGAAATGTTCCACCATTCTACGCAACGCCCTCGAAGTCTTTCCTGTTCCGGGAGGTCCCACCAGAAGAAAATAATCACGGGCCGACTCAGCTTTCAACGCCACCCTCTCAAAATCATCACCGGTCAGCGCTATAGCTTCATCAAAAGACGAATCAAAGCGGGGAGGCCGTTGTCCCAGCAATAATTCCCGTCTTTCCGTATTCGCATCCAGAAAAGCGGAGAGTCCCAAATACATACTGCGAAATGTAGTATCCATCGTATCATGTTCTACAGCATAACGACTGTCCGGAGAAAAAACGGAAGCATTACGTTGGGTAGCACGTAAACGAATACGCAATTCTGTATCTGTAATCTGCTCAATATTACCCTTAAAAACCATTTTATTGGTCGCATTATCCAAGTCATTATTACGCTCATACAACACAACCACATCTCCTGTACGGAAATTGGGAAGAAACATTTCATCATATTGCGGAATAGACAAAAGTATATAAGCCTTATGAGCCTGTGATGCCCTATTTTCCATTATCTGCAAATCATATAATATCTCTCCCGCCTCACGTTTCTCATCCAGTGTACTCAGCCAAAGAGCTGAAGCCCCTGCACGTCCTTCATAATCCACATCTCCCGATTTGGAGGTATAAAGTTCTTTTGTAATGAAATTATAAAGCGTATAAAAATAGGCCTGCTCCAAAGGTTCCAACGCCGACAGCTTCTCCCGGAAACGCGAGATAGAGGGCTTCAAATACTGTTCCCAGAATCTGCCGCTCAGTTTTCTTTCATTCACCACCTCCGGATTGATTTGTGCCAACAAGTTGCGTGTAAAATCAGGATGATTATGGAATTGTACCCCATACTCGGCAGCAACAATACGGTTACGCAAATTGATAACCCGCCTTACCTGAGCCCACGATGCTCTGGCCGGATACAATAAAGGATAACGGGTATAAAGCAAATAGGCTTTCACTTTCCGATGATCCATTCCCATCGAATATTGCAAGACTGCTTGATAAAGCAACATCTGTACTTTATTATTCTCCTTCGGCTCTACCTTGCCCCGGATAGCATATTCATCCGCCTTGCCGGATTTCATTTCTATGAAAGAAGACATATCCCGCTGCATATAATCGAGACGTCCCTGAAGTCCGAGTGCTTCACATATATAAGACGGTTCGAGCACGGCATCCGTCTTGTCCAGTTCATAACCGGCTGCATGAAAGGTATCATTAACCGTTTCACGAATATGATCGAAGTGCAGTTTGCATTCCTCAAAGAATTGGCGTTCTTTCTCTTTGTCGCGCAAATCGGAACAAGCAGCCAATTCAATAGGATAACGCCGGAAAGCTTTCTGCATACACGCACGGTAATCAATTTCTTCTTCCTGTGCATGAATCCATTCATCCAGAAAAAGGTTGGCAATGTTTCCCAGCAACAAAGGGCGTGCATTTTCGATCGGTTGAAGGCGGGAAAGAAAATAATTGGCCGGATGATGCCCGTAATCACGGAAACACTCTGCTAAAGAACTGATGTCAAGTAAATAATCCGGTTCGAGTACAATGAAAGAAGGAGTCAGGATTCCCGCCTCATCCACTGCAACATCCAATAAATTGACCTGGGCATGACGCCAAAGCAGTTTGCACGTTTCTGCAAACTCTTCATTGATTTGAGGGATATTATAACGAACTAAATATGGTTTCTCCGAGACTTCATCCAGGGGAGTCACATACAAATATTGCTCGTCGGCATACTGGAAGCAGACACGCATCCGCTGCACCCGTTCGCGGACAGGAGGCGCAACCAGATAGGTGGCATCCGAACGCGGAAGCAGGCGGTATAGTTCCAAGGGAATATCCTCTTCCAGAAGTTTACGAATAAAGAAAGCTAATGTTTTCGCATCGCGCAAGAGTTGTTCCCGGTTGGGCTCCTGCTGGCGGTTTAAGATAGCATTCGAAGTGAGCCGGAAAGTATGCAACCGGTTCTGCTCTGCAACAGAAAGACCAACCTTAGCCGCCACGAAGCTAATTCGTGCGGAAAGGTCGGTCATCTGTAAGCTTTCGTTTTGCATTTGCGCGCGACAAATACGCTCCAGCAAGTCGCGCATTTGCTTATATCCTACGGCAAGATAAGCATCTTCCGCCCGGCAAACTGCTAAAAGAATTTCATAAGATTCAATCGCTTCACTCTTCGGACAGGGCAGCTTCATCTCCAGCTTCATCTTCAACTTCCTCTTCTGTTTTCTTCTTGTCCTTTATCATCAAAATACTCATCTCGTACAACAGATAAAGCGGAATAGCAACAACACTCAAAGTGAACGGGTCTCCCGTCGGAGTAATAATAGCAGCAGCTATCACTATGATGACAACCGCATGACGACGGTATTTCCGCAAGAAGGACTTGTTGACCACTCCCAATAAAGAAAGCAGCCATGTAACCAATGGAAGTTCAAAAGCCAATCCCATGCAGAGAATCAGCATCATAAAATTGTCAATATAAGAATTGAGCGACAGGATATTCTCTACTTCCGAGCTCAACTGATAAGTAGAAAGGAAACGGAGAGTCAACGGATAAACCATAAAGTAGCCCAGCAGTACACCGATGAAGAACATCACTGTTCCGATAGTCAATGCTTTACGCACACCCTGTCTCTCATTCGGATAAAGGGCGGGATTGATGAAACGCCATATTTCAAAAAAGATATAAGGCATAGCCGTCACCACCGACATCCAAAATGCTGTCGACATGTGAATAAAGAAAGGAGCAGCCAAATTGATATTGACCAGCTTCACATAAAATTGTTGTGTGAAGAAGTCATCGGTCAAATCAAATGTTTTACCGATATGCCGTAATAAATCGTAGAATATGAAATCATTGTGGCAAGGCGCAAGTATCACATGATCGAAGAGGTAGGGCATAGCAACAAAATAGCCTATCGCCAATACAAACCAAACTCCAACTACCCGAAAAAGTACCTTACGCAGTTCGTCCAAATGATCCCAAAAGGTCATTTCTGCCATTCGAACTTTCTTCTTTACTTAGCTGAATCTGCCGGTTTGTCAATTTCGTCTTTCGCCTTATTTATTTCATCTTTCGCTTCATTTACTCCGTCCTTGAAGCTCTTGACCCCTTTACCCAAGCCACGCATCAGTTCAGGAATTTTCTTTCCACCGAAAAGAAGAAGAATAACCAAAGCAATAATAATCCATTCGGAACCGCTGGGCAAAAAGCCTAACAATAATAAGTTTGTCATAAGTTTATTTGATATAAGAGGTTTTTAATAGTTGCTGCAAATATAGTCATTTTACCACAGATTACACGGATTCACACAGATTTATAGCTTATCTTTCGATTTATTTCCACTATAAATCCTCTTCAATCTGTGTGAATCCGTGTAATTTGCGGTAAATTAATCCTGATAATATACTCGTTTCACCCGTGTCGATATGCTTGTCAACACTTCATAAGGAATCGTATCCAGTTTATCGGACAACACCGTAATCGGCAGATCATCACCGAAAATAATAGCCTGATCGCCTTCCCGACAATCAATATCCGTCACATCAATCATGCAGACGTCCATACAGATATTCCCTACATAAGGAGCCTTCTTTCCATTCACCAGGCAATAGGCGTTGCCGCGTCCCAAGTGGCGGTTCAGTCCATCCGCATAACCGATAGGAATAGCTGCAATGCGGGAAGGACGTACCAAATGCCCCATCCGGCTATATCCTACCGTATCTTCTTGAGGAACATCCCGGATCTGAAGGATGGTGGTCTTGAGCGTACTTACATTATGTATGATCGAATTATCTATCGGGCTGACTCCATAAAGTCCTATTCCCAAGCGCACCATATCGTACTGTGCTTCGGGGAAACGCTCGATTCCTGCCGTATTACAGATATGACGGAGAATCTTATGAGAGAAAGCGGCCTGCAATTCTTGCGAACCTTTCTCGAACAATTCAATCTGTCCGCGGGTGAAAGCGTCGAACTGCGACGAATCACTTCCTACAAAATGAGAGAATACCGAACGGGGAATCACCGCACTCTGATTCTTCAGTCGACGGATAAGCAATGGAATATCCTCCACCGCAAAACCCAAACGGTGCATACCGGTATCAAGTTTCACGTGAATGGGGAAGTTGGTGATTCCTTCTTTCTCCGCAGCTTTGATGAGTGCGTCGAGCAGATGGAAATTATAGACTTCCGGTTCCAGTTTATAATCGAACATGGTTTTGAATGCGGTAAGTTCCGGGTCCATAATGATAATCGAAGCGGTAATGCCAGCCTTGCGGAGTTCGGAACCTTCGTCAGCGACAGCTACGGCCAGATAATCGACATGGTGTTCCTGTAAACTCTTGGCAATTTCATACGAACCGGCTCCGTATGCTGATGCTTTCACCATACAGATCATCTTTGTTTCCGGATGGCGAAGCATAGAACGGTAATGGTTCAAGTTGGCTACCATCGCTCCGAGATTGACTTCGAGAATGGTTTCATGTACCTTCAATTCAAGTGCTTCAGATAACAGATCAAAGTTGAACACGCGGGAACCTTTCACCAAGATCACTTCCGAATGAAGCGATTTGAGTATATTGGATGCAAGAAGTGCTTCTGTATTAGGGAAGAAGTAGCGTTCGAGATCATCATCAAAACGAGCGGAACAAGAAGATATCTCCTGCCCTACTCCAATCAGTTTATTAATACCTTTACTCTGCACCAATTGTGCCACACGCCGATAAAGCGTAGCGGTACTTTGTCCGGTTTCCAGTATATCCGACAGGATAAGCGTGCGTTTCAAGCCTTTCTTTTCTGAGCGGCGTACAAGGAAATCGAGAGCAATATCCAATGATGCCAAGTCTGAATTATAGCTATCATTAATCAGTACACAGTTATTCTTCCCTCTTTCACCTCCAGACGCATGGCAATCGGTTCGAGACGAGCCATCCGCTCGGTTATCTGGTCGGCAGGTGTCATCAGGTAAAGACAAGCTGCCAGGCAATTCAGTGCATTTTCAATGGAAGCGTCATCGATGAAAGGAATACAGAAAGTATTATCCATCTCCAGATAACGATAAGATATAACGGTATGATCTTCTTTCTTGGTCACACGGCTGATATACAACGGACGTTCGATGTCGGTAAGGCTCCAGGCAATCTCACGTGCCGTCAGCATTGATTTTGCGACACAATTACTAATTAACTCGTTATCACCGTTATAAATCACGACATCACAGTCTTTGAAAAGCGTCAGCTTTTCCATGCATTTCTCCTGCAAAGAGAAAAAGTTTTCCTGATGGGCACCACCGATATTGGTCAGAATACCAATGGTAGGCTTAATCATTCGTTTCAAAGCTCCCATCTCTCCCATCTCGGAAATGCCGGCTTCAAAAATACCCAGTTCGGCTTCTTCAGAAAGTTGCCACACAGAAAGGGGAACTCCGATCTGCGAATTATAACTGCGTGGAGAACGAACGATACAACGATCCGGGCTAAGTAACTGATGCAACCACTCTTTCACAATGGTTTTTCCATTACTGCCGGTGATACCGATCACAGGGATTTTAAATTCATCACGATGTGTTTCGGCAAGCTTCTGCAAAGCTTTCAGAGGATTGGGAACGATGAGGAAATTGAGAGTTGAGAGTTGAGAATTGAGAGTGGGCTGCACACCATCATGCTGCTCCGATTTCTCTATTTGCAATTCTCCATTCTCAATTAATTTAAAGTCTTCTTCCGTAATTACAAAATTACGTACGCCCCGGTCGTATAGTTCGGGGATATAACGGGCTCCGCTATTTCGTTTGGTAGTTAAAGCAAAAAAAAGAGTTTCTTCCGGAAAACTCAAAGAGCGGCTGTCTGTTAGCAACCAATCAATATTCGCTTTATGTTTGCCCACACGGCGGGCACCGATACTTTCGGCTATGGATTCAATCGCATATGACATAGTTCTGTTTCTTTTTGAAAATCTAAGTACGGGTATTTTCCGATAAGTCGTTCTATTTTTAACACTATTTGTCCTAAAAAGCGTTGATACGCTTCTGACTCGGGATGAAAGGGTTTGTGCGCCAAGTCCCGGCGGATGCCTTGCACAGCTACGATAACCTGCTTTGTTTCAATAGAAAAGAAGGTTTCGGAAAAGCGTTCCCACAGGTAACGAATCGCCAGAGGAGACGGATGCAACATGTCGTCGGCATAGAAGCGATAATCACGTAATTCGTCCAATATGATTTCATAAGAGGGAAAATAGAACACTCGTTCCGGGAACAGTTGTTGCAATCGGTCGATGGCGAGCAGCAGAGTCGATTTGCTTAACTGATTGGCATGCATCCCGTCGCGTATATGACGGATCGGGCTGACTGTAAACAGCCATTTCAGATCCGGATTCAGGGCTGACATTTCGGTGATGAGTGCTGTATAATCTTCTACAATTTCTTCAACAGACAGAAGCCTACGATTAAATCTATTCTCAGGCAGTTTATGACAGTTAGACATTACCTTTCCCGTTTCTTTCTGCTCATAAACATAAGCAGTTCCAAAAGTCAACATCAGCCAGTCAAGTTTTTGCATAGCCTGATGAGCTTGTAACAGCCGAATATTGATATTCTGCAATGTACTTTCCAAGGTGGGTCCAGAAAAAAGGCCATGATGCATAGGACTATGCCAAAGGTCATTATGGAAAAACAAGTCACCCTTCTTATATACTTTTCTTTTTAAGATTTCAATTAGAACAGCAGAAAGAGAAGAAGGATTGTAAAGAATACCAAAAGGATTCAAATCTAATTGAAATTTGGCATCTTTCAAAAAATTCCCTACATTTTGGACAAAGCAAGATCCCATCATGAGTATTTGTCCGGCATGAGTGATAGGCGGTAAACCAACAGGTAACTCTATTTGTGTACGGAAATCCATATTATTTTCTCTTTAAAAATTTCAAACTATTCTCCAAGCACTACCCAATACCCATATCGTTTGCTTCCTACTCGTTTTAATAAGCCCAACTCCTGTAAACGTGCCAGGTTATATTTTATACCATCAACTGTTATACCTTCAATATGACTATTTAAATCCGCTCGTGTAGCCTCCGGATATTCTCTTAGATAACTTAAAATCATATTTTGGGCTTCTGTTAAT
>OFFW01002125.1_pt1 | contig 11193 bp, 10 predicted proteins | sample 1521501 | NCBI WGS metagenome assembly OFFW01 (sample SAMEA3504107, study PRJEB24116) | mouse gut metagenome | biome: mouse gut; feature: mouse-associated habitat; material: faeces | place: Denmark | collected 2011
GAAAATTCATGAGCGTTTCTACAAAGGCTATCACACTGTTAAACTGCCGCATAAATTTAAAATTGCCACAGGCGGCTGCCCCAACAACTGTGTAAAGCCTGACCTGAATGATTTGGGTATTATAGGCCAGTTAATTCCAAACGTGGACGAAGACCTCTGTAATGGCTGCAAGAAATGTCAGGTGGAAACTGCCTGTCCTATGAATGCTGCAAAGCTGGAAGACGGCGAACTTGCCATTGATAAAGACAGCTGCAATAACTGCGGACGTTGTATTGAACAGTGCCCGTTTGATGTAATCGAAGACGGAACACCGGGATATAAGATTTACATAGGCGGAAGATGGGGCAAGAAAGTTGCTCACGGACAGCCTTTATCCAAAATTTTCACCACAGAAGAAGAACTTCTGGATACAGTGGAAAAAGCGATTCTGTTCTTCCGTGAACAGGGCAAGACCGGAGAGCGTTTTGCAGATACGATTGCAAGAATCGGATTTGAAGAAGTGGAAAAACAGCTTCTGGCAAATGATATTTTAGAAAGAAAACAGGAAATACTGGATGCACAGCTTCATCTGGTAGGAGGAGCAACCTGTTAATTTGGGAGGAGTTAGAGAGATGGGTTCAAAGAAAAAATATGGCGCCATTGCATTGTGCCTGGTGATTGGATATCTGGCGACAAAATCTACAGATTTACAGTCTTCCGTATTCGGGCGCGTGGTCATGGGCGGACCAATGGTTGCATTATTAGTTTCCATGATTATCTGTAATATTATCCCTTCTGTGGATAAGGATTTCAAAGAGGGAACCACTTACTGCAGCAAGCAGTTCCTGAACTGGGGTATTATCATGACCGGTGGAACACTGAGCTTTGCTGACATTATGGGAACCGGTGTAAGGGCGCTGCCTTTAATCCTGTTCAACATCTGCCTGTCCTTTGCAGTTGCAATGCTGATAGGTAAGAAAATCGGAGTTACAAAGAATACTTCTGTTCTGGTAGGCGGCGGAACCTGTATCTGCGGCGGAACCGCAATTGCCACATTAAGCCGTATTATCAAGGCAACAGACGCGGAAATTGCATTTGGTATGGCAGCGATTTTCCTGTTTGATACGATTTCAGCGTTCTCCTATCCGTATATTGCACCGGCAATTGGATTTACAGAGAATCAGTTTGCATTCGTGGCAGGAACAGCTATCAATGATACCTCTTCTGTGGCCGGCGCTCAGGCTACTTATCAGGCCATGATTGCCAATCCGGAATTCAGCGGCGCTTTGAATGTAAAACTGGTGCGTACCACCATGCTGATTTTTGTGGCTATTGTCTGGACTGTTCTGATGGCAAGAGATGCGAAAAAGAACGGCGAAGCAGGAAGCAACGACAGTATTCTGGCAGTAGTAAAGAAAACATTCCCCATGTTCATTCTCTGGTTCGTGGTAATGGCAGGACTGAATACTTATGGCGTATTCAGCGATGTGGGAAGCGATCTGCTGAAAGTGGTAAGCAAATTCCTGTTTGCTTCTGCACTGGCGGGGGTAGGATTTAAGATTAAGTTCAAAGATGTATTTTCCAAGGGTCTTAAGCCTATTGCACTGGGTGGAGTTACCTGGGCATGTGTGGCTGCATCCTCCTATATCTTTGCATTTATTTTTGCGGGATATATCGGATAAAGGTACCAGGGGAATAATTTATCTTCCTATATAACGAAAAATATGTTATGCTGATAAGGCATAAGCGGGGCTGCCGGATGTGCAGCCCCTTTTTTATCTTACAGGAAAATACGTTTTCCTGTAAGATAAAAAACAATTATGCACGTTCGTGCGAATAGAAGAAAATGAATGCAACAAGGAGATGAAGAAAACCATGCAGTTTGGTTTTTTGGGGATAAATTACAGGAATGCCCGGCTTGATGTGCGGGACAGGACCTCGTTTACAGATGCCATGAAGCTGGAATTTTTCCAGAAGGGGGAAAAGGTTGGAGTGGAACAGTGTATGGTGCTTTCCACCTGCAACAGGAGCGAGGTCTATTATTTGTATGAAACAGAACAGCAGCAAAGACAGATGCAGGAAATTTATGAAGGGATGTTTCCGGATGTGGAATTGAAGGAATATCTGCTCAGGCTGTCCGGGAAGGAAGCCATGGGCTATCTGTTTCGGATTGCCGCAGGCATGGAGTCGCTTGTGCTGGGAGAAGACCAGATTCTGGGACAGGTGAAGGATGCCCTGGACTATTCCAGAACCATGGGTTACAGCGGAAAAGAACTGAATAAAGTGGTGCGGGACGCCATTACCTGTGCAAAGCAGATTAAAACAGAATGGAAAGTCAGCGAAAAGCCCCTGTCTGTCAGCTATATCGGCGTACGGAAGCTGCAGGAGGATTACGGCATTGACGGAAAAAGGATTCTGGTCATCGGCAGCGGGAAAACAGCTTCACTTGCTCTGAAATACATATACGAATATCAGGGAATCCAGGTCACTGCCTGCAGCAGGACTTATTCTCATGCGAAAAAACTCCGGGAGGAATTTCCCCTGCTTGAGGTGATTCCCTATGAATCATGGCGTCAGGCCATCGGACAGTGCGAAATTGTGGTCAGCGCCACATCTTCTCCTCATCTGATTGTGCGGAGAGAAGATTTTTCTCCCACCGGGCCGTTGGCGTTTCTGGATCTGGCCGCTCCCAGGGATATTGACACATCCTTTGGGGAGGAGCCTCAGGTGACGTTAATCAATCTGGATACTTTGCAGGAAATTGCAGACCGGAATCAGAAAGAGCGGGAGCACCTGCTAAAAGAAAGCGGAAAACTGGCAGAGAGCAGGCTGCAGGAGACGGTGGACTGGTTTTTCCAGAGCCGTATGGACGCTACCATAGAATCTCTGCAGCAGCGGTGCAGTGAAATTGTGACAGACGGATACGATTACCTGAACCGGAAAATGGACCTTACTCCAAGAGAGCAGAAACTTCTGAAAAAAGTATTGAATGCTTCGCTGCAGCGGCTTCTGCGGGAGCCGATTCGGGAGTTGAAAAAACTGGATTCCGAAGAAAAGCAGGAAGAATATAAAAAGCTGGTGGGACAGCTTTTTCAGATTTAAAAGAATGGGAGAAAAAACATGAAATATATAATTGGTACGAGAGGTTCCAGGCTGGCTCTTACCCAGGCGGAATATGTATGCAAAAAACTGAGAGAATCTTACCCGCAGGAGGAATTTGAAATCCAGGTGGTTAAGACCAGAGGCGATTTGATCCTTGACAAACCCCTCCATGAGATTGGGGACAGAGGGGTATTTGTAAGGGAGATTGAGGAAAAACTGCTTTCCGGAGAAATCCACCTTGGAGTACACAGCATGAAAGATATGCCGGCCAGGCCTGCGTCCGGTCTGGCATTTACCAGAGCATGGAAACGGGAGGATCCCAGAGATGTGCTGATTCTGCGCGAAAAAAGCTCACTGGAGGAGCTGCCCCAGGGAGCAGTGATTGGAACGGGCAGCAAACGAAGGGAATTCCAGTTAAAACGTCTGCGGCCGGATTTGAACATTGTGGGCATCCGGGGAAATGTGGACACCCGGCTCCGAAAAATGGAAGAAGAAAAACTGGACGGGATTGTTCTGGCAGCCGCCGGGCTGCACCGGTTGTCCATGCAGGATAAAATCACACAGTATCTGGAACCGGAGGAGATGATACCGGCTCCTGCCCAGGGAATTCTTGCTCTGGAAATTCGGGAAGGGGAAGAAAAGCTGAAGGCCATGCTGGACGCCCTCAGCCATGAAGAGACTGCAGCGGCAGCGTTGGGAGAACGCAGTTTTCTTCAGGAAATGGGGGCCAGCTGCCACCTTCCGGTAGGAGCTGTTCTGAGAAAAGAAGGGGAAGAAATGTTCTGTTTAAGGGCCATGTTTGGGAATGAAAGCGGAAGCCGGCAGGCTTACGCGTCCGTATCCGGCAGGGAACCGGAGGAACTGGCCCGTGAGGAGGATCTGGGCTTTCTGTGCGGGCACTATGAAGGGATCGACGAGAGGGTGCTCGAGGAGGTCGTCACCGACCATGTGTCCATTGGGGATTACGTGCTGACCGGAGGGGAGCTTCCGGCCATGGTCATGGTGGATACAATCTCCCGTCTGGTTCCGGGAGTGCTCCACAACGACACCTCGGCAGAATCGGAATCCTTCCAGGACAATCTGCTGGAACATCCCCAGTATTCCCGTCCGGAGGTGTGGCACGGAAAACGGGTACCGGAGGTGCTTCTGTCTGGACACCACGCCAATATTCAGAAATGGAAAAGGGAGCAGTCGATCCTGCGCACCAGGGAGCGCCGTCCCGACCTGTTAAAGCAGTGCCAACTGACAGAGGAAGAACGGCGGCTTCTTGCAGATGAGGAATACACCAGGCAAAAAACGGAAGAATCTGTATGAAACGCTTGCATGTTGGCAGGAAATGTGGTAACATACAATAGTTGTGAAAAGAAGAGCGATGGTCCTCTGGCACGGGGAGATGGAGATAAGAAGCGTATTTCCCCACGAAAAAGTGTTAAGAACGTCAAATAAACAGGAGGTCACACAATGAACGATATTATCAAGAATCTTGAAGCAGAGCAGTTAAAAGAGAATGCTCCCCAGTTCCACGTAGGCGATACGGTGAAGGTATACGCTAAGATCAAGGAAGGTAACCGTGAAAGAATCCAGGTATTTGAAGGCATCGTATTAAAGAGGGAGGGCGGCAGCAGCCGTGAGACTTTTACGGTACGTAAGTTTTCAAGCGGCGTAGGCGTGGAGAAAACATGGCCCTTACATTCTCCGAACGTCGAAAAGGTTGAAATCGTGCGTTACGGTAAAGTAAGGCGTGCAAAATTATATTATTTAAGGGGACGCGTCGGAAAAGCTGCTAAAGTGAAAGAAAAAAAATAAACATTGCAGCGAATGCAATAAAGAGCCGTATCCTGTTTTGGAGAAATTCCAGGCAGGTACGGCTGTTTTTTAACGGATACAAAAACAAAAGACAGCATACAGAGGCAGATATGAGAAGAAAAAGCGGATTACATTTTGGCCGGGAAAAACAGAAAGTAAATATCCCTGTGATAAAAGAAGTAATTGCATGGAGTATTGAAATTGCAATTGTACTTGGGATTTCATTTGTATTTGTTTACTATATCGGACTGCGTACGAGCGTGGTCGGCCAGTCCATGATGCCGGTATTAGAGAACAGGCAGGAAATTTTAATCAACCGTTTTATTTATTTGCTCACCGATCCGAAGCCAAACGATATCATCGTGTTTTTGCCGAACGGAAATGAAAAATCCCATTATTACGTAAAACGTGTTATCGGCGTGCCGGGCGATACGGTGCAAATAAAAGACGGGGCCGTTTATGTCAACGGGGAGCCGTTTGAAGAGGCTGTGGAAACAGACGCCGTTTTGGATCCGGAACTGGCAGCGGAAGAAATTCTTCTGGCTGAGGATGAATATTTTGTACTGGGCGATAACCGCAATAACAGCGAAGACAGCCGGTATGCCAATATCGGCAACGTTAAAAAACAGCATATTATTGGGAAAGCATGGTTTATTGTGTCCCCGTATGAAGATTTTGGGTTTATCAAGAAAAAATAGGAATGGAGAACATTATGCAGTTTCAGTGGTACCCGGGGCATATGACAAAAGCGAAACGTCAGATGCAGGAAGATATTAAGTTAATTGATCTGATTATAGAACTGGTGGACGCCAGGATCCCTTTATCGAGCCGGAATCCGGATATTGATATGTTAGGCAAAAACAAAGCCCGTCTGGTGCTGATGAACAAAGCGGATTTGGCGGATCCCAAAAAAAATGAGGTATGGAGCGCTTACTTTAAGGAAAAGGGATATTTCGTGGTTTGCGTGGACGCAAGGAGCAGGGCCGGCATGAAAGAAATACAAAATACCATTGCAAAAGCCTGCAGGGAAAAAACAGAACGCGACAAAAGAAGAGGTATTTTAAACCGTCCGGTACGCGCAATGGTAGTCGGAATCCCAAACGTGGGCAAATCCACGTTTATCAATACTTATGCGGGCAAAGCCTGCGCAAAAACCGGAAATAAACCGGGCGTGACCAAAGGCAGGCAGTGGATCCGCTTAAACAGGCAGGTGGAACTTTTGGATACGCCGGGAATTTTGTGGCCCAAATTTGAAGATCAGGAGGTAGGGCTTCATCTGGCGTTCATCGGATCGATCCGGGATGAAATTTTAAATACGCAGGAGTTGTCGTTGGAACTGATCCGGTTTCTTATGCAGGAGTACCCGGGCAGCCTTGCCGCAAGGTATGGGATTGCGGAAGAAGAGGACGCCCCGCAGGCGCTCGGTGCGGTTGCCCGGATAAGGAACTGTTTGGGCAGGGGAGGAGAACCGGATTATGGCAAAGCGGCTGCGATTCTTGTGGACGAGTTCCGCAGCGGCAAAATAGGCAGATTTACATTAGAAGTGCCGGGCAGGAGCGGATGAACAGATGGAACACAAAAGTATCAATGAAATCAGGACAGAATTTAAGGCAGCATGTGAAGAAACGCTGCCTTCTTTTATTGCGGCTTATCAAAGCGACGCGCGCCTTGGCGTGATAAAATTAGTGGAGCAGGCAAAAAAGCGCATACAGGCGCAGGAAGCAGAACGGGAGCGTATCGAAAGCTTAAAAGTTTATGAAAAGCAGTATGCCCCGTTTGGCGCGGTGTGCGGGATTGACGAGGTGGGGCGCGGCCCCCTTGCAGGGCCAGTTGTGGCGGGCGCGGTGATTCTGCCGAAAGACTGCGGTATTTTATATATCAATGATTCTAAAAAGCTTTCGGCAAAAAAGAGGGAAGAACTTTACGACGTGATTTTAGAACAGGCTGTGGCTGTGGGAATCGGCATGGTAAGCCCCGCCAGAATTGATGAAATCAATATTCTGCAGGCAACCTATGAGGCCATGCGGCAGGCTATTCAAAATTTATCCCTGACGCCCGATATATTATTAAATGATGCTGTGACTATCCCTCAGGTTTCTATTCCTCAGGTTCCCATTATCAAAGGAGATGCAAAAAGCATTTCCATCGGAGCGGCAAGCATCATTGCGAAAGTAACCAGAGACAGGCTGATGGTGGAATACGACAAAATTATGCCGGAGTATGGATTTGCCAGAAATAAAGGATACGGCTCCGGAGAACATATACAGGCGATTCAGACTTTTGGACCGTCGCCCATACACCGTCAGACCTTTATTAAAAATATAGAAAGGCAGTGATGGATATGTCATTTTTAGAGGGCGTTCATCAATATCAGGCCAATACAGCCTCCAATACCCAGACCTTAAACAGTGTAAAAGAAACAGCAGCGGTGCGTCCCGCCGCCCGGCTTCCGGAGATGGTTCCGGGCAGAGTGTTTGAGGGAATGGTGACGGACATCAAAAGCAACGGTCAGGTAACCCTGGGACTGAGCGACGGAAGTACCATACAGGCCAGAATGGAGGCAGGAGTCACACTGGAAAAAGGGCAGCCCATGCTGTTTGAAGTGAAGGGCACCACAGAAGAACAGATTTCCATCCGCCCTGTGACGTTAGAGAGCGCTCAGAACCCCACCCTGTTAAAAGCGCTGGAAGCAGCGGGGCTGAAGGTAAATCCCCGTAATCTGTCCATGGTAAACCAGATGATGATGGAGCAGCTTCCCATAGACAGAAACAGTCTGATGCAGATGGCCCGGGCAGTGGCAGGCTTTCCCCAGGCAGACATGCAGACGCTGGTGCAGATGCAGAAACTGGGATTTCAGATTACGGAAAATTCCCTGAATCAGTTCCAGAATTACCAGAACGGCCAGCAGGCAATCCTGCCGGATCTGCAGAATCTGATGGATGGTCTTGCCAGTCTGCCGGAGCAGCTGTTCGGACAGGAGGGACAGGGACTTCCGGAGAATTTTATGCTGGGAGGCAGCGAACAGAATATTGCAGCGGGAGCCGGCGGGCAGACAGGTCAGATTCCCGTAATTCAGCAGCAGATTATGGAAATTCTGCTGGGAGAAATCCCTCAGGGAGAGGGAATGGTTTCAGGAGAAGCACAGACCGGGGCAGCAGATCAGACGGTACAGAATCCGGAGCTTTTCCGTTCTGCCATGGAGCAGGTACCGGAATCCATGGCAGAAGGAAGTGATATTCTGAATCCTGGGCTGCAGGAAGGAACTGCCGAAGGAACCATGGCGGCGCCGGGAACCGGGGCGCCGGAAAGCCTCACCGGGAAAACAGGTGCGGAGTCTCTGATACAAAGCGGAGTGGGAGTTTCCCCGGAGACGCTGGAATCTGCCGGACAGGACAACAGCCTACAGGGCCAGAATTCCATAGACAGGGTTCTGACCGGGGAGCGGCAGGAAAATTTGGCTTCCTTGCTCAAAGAATTTTCCGGTGCGGCAGAGAATCAGCAGCTTCTTCCCCAGGGAAAACTGAATACGGCTTTGTCTGCCGGAGTGCTTTTACAGCAGATGATGAAGCTGTTGGAAAACAGCGAACATGCAGACGGAGGGGCCATGAAAAAGCTGTTTTCCTCAAAAGAGGTGAAAAACCTGATGAAGCAGGCCATGACAGAGCAGTGGATGCTGACGCCGGAAAAATTAAAGGAAGAAGGGGCGGTAAAGGAACTGTACCAGCGTCTGAACCGGCAGATGACGGAGCTGCAGCAGGTTCTTTCCCAGGCAGGAAAGGAAGGAAGCGCTCTGGCAAAAACGGCCCAGTCCGTCCGGAATAATCTGGATTTTATGAATCAGTTAAATCAGGTGTACACCTATGTACAGCTTCCTCTGAAGCTGCAGCAGCAGAATGCTCACAGTGATTTGTATGTGTATACCAACAAGAAGAACCTGCGGGAGAAGGAGGGAGATCTCTCTGCACTGCTTCACCTGGATATGGAACATCTCGGCTCCACAGACATTTATGTGAAAATGCACGGACAGTCTGTGCAGACGGATTTTTATCTGGCAGACGAGAAATCTTACCGTCTGATTGCAGGATTTACAGACAGGCTGTCTTTGGGACATATCGCAAGGCACTGCATACACTGAATACATTCCCTGGAGACTACTGCGTCATTTTCGGGTATCTCGATTCCCATGCTGCATGATCTTGTACAAAGTCCACAATTCGTGCAGGAATCACTTTGGCGTCTTATTTTATAGAGCCTCTTTCCAGATACTACAGCAAGCAACGCCCCCAGCGGACACAGATACCGGCAGAAAAAACGCTCCACAAACAAAGAGCCGGCAGCTATTGCTAAAAGCAGCGCAAATCCCACCGTAGGTATAGATGAGGAGACGAGAGAAAAATTTCCTGAAACCAACATCCCAAACACGCCCCAGGGATTCCACGAAGAATCTACAGGCAGAGCCAGTAACCACACGCCTGCCGTTATCAATACAAGGATCACATATTTCAGAAATTTCATTATGTAGTCAAATCGTTTTGGAATCTGTACTTTCTTTAAAATAATCCGTTTTGAAAAAAAGAAAATAAGCTCCTGAATCATTCCAAAAGAGCAGAGAAAGCCACAGAAAAAACGTCCCCATAGCATAGTAATCAAAAATACCATGAAAACAAGGATTATCTGTGGAAACAACCCGTTAAAAGAAAAACTGCCATCCATAAATGCTGTCAGTAAATCTCTTACTGCTGAAAACACCATGATAAACAATCCCGGAAACAGGATAAAAGCGGCAAACTGAATCAGGTGCCGGATCAATTGTGTGAAAAAACCTCGCTTCTTACTCAAAAACAACTACCTCCCAAACATAATTCATTTACTCTTCAAAAAAAATTTCTCTTGCAATCCGCATGTGATCTTTATCTCCCCGCTGCTGCTTATGAAAACAGCCTCTATTCCATGTTTTTCCAAAAGAGGCAGACCGCTTTTCTCACCCAATACGCATATGCCCGTTGCCAGCGCATCCAGCGCCATAGCGCCGTCTCCGACCAAGGTTAGGGACAGCAGCCCTGAATCTGCCGGCCAGCCCGTGCGTGGATCAATGATATGATGGTACCGCCTGCCGTCAAGAAAGAACCCTCGCTCATAAGTGCCGCTGGTTATAACAGCCTTGTTTTGTACCACAATATCAGCCATCGGCTCGCCGTTTTTTTGATATGGGCTTTGAACGCCGATCCTTTGTTCCCTGCCGATGGCAATCACAGTTCCACCAAAATTGACAAGGGCGTTACATACCTTGTATTTCTTGAGAATTCTCAACGCCTCATCAGCCGCATATCCTTTTGCGATGCCCCCAAGATCGATCTGCTGGCCTTTGCGGCGCAAAAATGCAGTGCCTGCTGCCTTATCCAATATCAAATCTGAAAGCCCGATTAGCCTGCGACATTCTATGATATCCGATTTTAACGGAATTTTAGCGGAACGGATCGAGTTTCTCCAGAGTCGGTCCATCGGACCCGACGTAATGTCAAACGCTCCCTGTGTTTCTTTCCCATAAGCTAATGCACGGAAAAGAACAAAAAAAGTATCTTGATGAACAGCCACCGGTTTTATACCTGCCTGCTGATTGATTCTGAAAATATCGCTTCCTGGTTCAAAAAATGAAAAACGCCGATGCAGCTGCAGCGCACGTTCTTTTACCTCTTCTGCTATATCTGGATCAAAATTGCCGTAGAGCGTAACCATGTTGACCGTGCCAAACGCTGGAAAAATTTTTTGTAACACTTTGTCTCTCATATGATTCTCTGATTTATTCAAAACCCTAAGAAAAACCTATTATCAACAGTAACATTGCGAAAAACATAAAGCAACTTGAATAACGGAATCTCAAAAATGATTCATAAGATGATGCTACTTATATTATCAGATAATTATGTATTAGTTGTGTTCAGATTTAAAAAAACGTTGTTAATCGTATTTCAAGTCTACAATCCATCTGATAAGAAAAATATTTTTACATTTTAGTGTCGAACGGTCTTTGCTATACAATAAAACAAGAGGCTGTCGCACTAAGATATCTACTTGTTCAAACGGTTTATATCGCAAAGCAATGTAAACAAATATCTTAGTGCGACAGCCTCGCACCTATCTATGTAAAAATAATTTCTTAAAAATTCTGAATTTGCATTATTGGTTCCTATTTCTCAAAAACAACAAAACCACATTCATAAGGATGATCACAATACATACTTTCTTTCTTTTCCGTGCGGTATAACAAGATTTTCAGTAGAATCAGAAAATCTCCACCACCTGAAA
>OFFW01002128.1_pt1 | contig 11191 bp, 11 predicted proteins | sample 1521501 | NCBI WGS metagenome assembly OFFW01 (sample SAMEA3504107, study PRJEB24116) | mouse gut metagenome | biome: mouse gut; feature: mouse-associated habitat; material: faeces | place: Denmark | collected 2011
CCTTTTGGTTGGCGATGGCGATGATTTGCGTGTTCAAGATAATCACCTCGTTTCTTGGTATGAAAAAAGGGAGAATGTGACCGGAATCAACATTCTCCCTTAGAAACGATATGTGATTGTGCAATAATCTGTCTTTTGTGAGGTTAGCTTTTGAGAGCCATCTCGCCGCAAACCCGCATGAATACTGGATTTTTGCCTGTTTGCTTTCCCTTTCCCCAATAACCTGTGTTCAACGAGTGGTACGCAAAGGACATCAGCCGCAAGGTACGCAGTTCAAAAAAACTGCGCGGCAACGCTGGCGACCCCATGTGCCCGCCGCCCTATGGCTACAAAAAAGACCCGGACAATCCCCGGAAATGGATCATCGACGAGGAAGCCGCCGAGGTCGTCCGCAGGATTTACCGGCTCTGCGTAGAGGGGAAGGGGATCGAAACCACGGCCCGCTTGTTGCAGGAGGACGGCATCTTGACCCCCACACAGTATTGGGAGAGCAAGGGCATCCGTAAGGGCGGCAAAAAGAGCCAGGACACCCCCTGCAAATGGTGTAAGACCACCATCACCAAAATCCTGACCCTCCGGGAGTACACGGGCACCCTGGTCAACTTCAAGACCTACTCCAAATCTTTCAAAAATAAGCGCCGCCTGGACAATCCCGAAGAAAATTGGGCTATCTTTGAGAACCACCATGAGGCCATCATCGACAAGACTACATGGGAGCAGGTGCAGAAGCTCCGGGAGGGGACGAAGCGCCGGAAGCCCAAGAACACCGAGAAGAATATGTTCGCCGGTCTGCTGTATTGCGCCGACTGCGGCCACAAGCTGCATTACAACATCAACCACCCTAACAGCTCCATTGAGTATTTCAACTGCTCCAACTACCGGGGCAATCGGGGCACCTGCAACGAAACCCACTATATCCGGGCCGACTCGTTGGAGCAGGTGGTATTGCTGGAACTCAACCGCATGGTCAGCTACCTGAAAAACCACGCCGAGGAATTTGCCGAGCTGCTGGCTCAGAAAACCACCAAGGACTATGAGAGGGAGAGCCGGAACAGACAGCAACACCTCCAGGAGTTGATGGCGAGGAACGAAGAGGTTGACCGGCTGTTTGAACGTATCTATGAGGACAATGTATCGGGTAAGCTGACGGATGAACGCTTTATGAAAATGTCCCAGCGGTACGACGAGGAACAGCAGCAGCTCAAAAAGGACATTGAGGAATTGCAGCGCCAGTGTGACAGGGAGAATGACCGGGCCTTTTGTAAGGAGCAGTTTTTGAAAGCGGTGCGGAAGTTCATGGAGATGAAAACGCTGACGCCCACCATCCTCCATGAGCTTGTAGAGCGCATCGACGTGTATCAGACCCAGGGCAGAGGAAAGAACAGGACGCAGCGCATCGTGATCCACTATAACTTTATCGGTGTCCTGGACTTGCCGGAGGTAGAGGAATACCCGGAGAACGTGGTGCTGGACAGCCGCCAGGGGGTGGCTATTGAGTATCTTGTCGGCAAGGCCGGGTAAAGAAAACGGAGCGGCCCGAAAGCCGCTCCACCGGGGCAGACCGCCCCATAGAAATAGCAAAGGAACAGCCTTTCGACTGTTCCTTTACATACGAGTGTTCAGTTGCGTTATGAACACTCGACATGGTCCACCGACCGATTTCAAATCCGAACCATTTATATCGGCAAAAGGTATTGAAACTTCCCCTTCCTTATAGTTAAAGGTAATTAAAATGTAATCGTCAAATACAGTTACAGAATTGACAAAGCTGTCAATCAGTCTCCGCCGTTCCTCCAGTACCGAAACATCCAATGTGCGGAACCTGCAAAGCCAGTATGTCACGTCCTCGCGGGATAGTAGAGGACGGCTCATTTCCTCCTGGATAATCTGCAACTCAATGTCCTTTTTGGCCTGCTCCAACTGGTCAAGCCGCTGCTTGATGGATTCATTGAACGCGCCGTTCTGGATAGCGTTCAGCAGATTGTTGATTCCCCGCTCCGCTTCGCTCAACTGCTTCCGCAACGCCGGAAGCACGCTGCTCTCCTGGCTCTGAATGTCCATCACTGTATCAGCAATATACTCAATAAAACCATCGTCCATGATTTTTGCCATCGCCGCATTGACAACGGCATTTTCAATGGGAACCTTCCGCACACTTTTGTGCTTCGCTTTACAGGTCTTGTGCTTTTTGCTGTTTATGCAACGGTAATAGTGATACTTCCGGCCCTCCCTGGCACTGGTGCCGCTCTCGCCTACCATCATAGCTTTGCAGGTGCCGCAGAACAGCTTGGTTGTCAATAAATAATCGTCCTCCGCTTTATGACGGGCGGGGGCGCGTTTATTTTTTACTAATTTCTCCTGCACGCGGTCAAACAACTCCTGGGAGATGATCGCGGGTATTCCTCCCGGCGTTACAATTTCCCGGTAACTGTATTCGCCAATATATTTCCGGTTGTGCAAAATTGCCGATACAAAATTTAGGTCTATTTTCTTTCCCCGTACAGTAGTCACCCCGGCTTCATTGAGATAGTCGCGTATCTCCTTCATGGTTTTGCCGCTGTCATATTGCGCAAAAATATCCTGCACAACAGGGGCCAGCTCCGGGGCGATTTGATAGCGCATATCTTGGCCTATGTGATAACCGAACGTAGGAGTTCCCCCGTTATATTTGCATTTTAGCGCATTCTCCGTATGGCCCCGGATAACCTTTTCCGATAGCTCAGCGGAATAGTATTCCGCCATCCCTTCCAATAGCGATTCCAGAATAATTCCTTCCGGCCCCTGGGAAATATTCTCCGTGGCCGACAGAACTTTAACATTGCATTTTTTCAACTGTGCCTTATAGCGGGCGCTGTCGTAACGATTTCGGGCGAAACGGTCCAGCTTCCACACAATGATAACATCAAACAGCCCCTTTGCGCTGTCTTTGATCATCCGTAGAAATTCGGGCCGGTTGTCTGTCTTGGCAGATAGGGCGCGGTCAATGTAGGAGCGCAGGAGCGTAATTCCGTTTTTGTCACAGTAGGCCGTGCATTCCCGGATTTGGCCCTCTATGGATTCTTCCCGCTGGTTTTCACTGGAATAACGGGCGTAGATTACCGCTTTCATTTCTCCCCTGCCCCCTTTAGCATATTAAACAGGGCTTCTTTCAACCGCCCATTGACGGGAGAATTGGGGTCAAAACACATTTCAATGAAATCCTTCATTTCCTGGTTCTCTCTGGCCCGTTCCATCAACGCTTCCGGCTGATACTGATACAGTTTGCCCCTGGGATTGTCCGTGCGGCAATACAGATAATCCATGGACACGTCAAAATAATCTGCATACCGGACAAAAATCTCCGGACTGGGGGCGGATTGTCCCTGCTCATAGCGGTTGATGGTAGATTGCTGGGTGCCTAGAGCTTTGGCAAGCTCCACCTGGGTCAAGTGTATCCCTGTGCGCAAATCCCGCAGCCGCTTTCCAATCTGTTCCTTCATGTGGATGCCTCCTTCCGAATATCCACATTGTATCGCAGAAAAGAATTTATGTCAATATCAAATCAAGATATTTTGGTATCTCGTTTTTGAAAGTGCATTTTCAAAACTCTTTATTCTGAATTTCCAAGAGAAGATCAATCTGTTTCATTACATAATCCTGATATACGGGCTTTAACTCATTGAATGCAGCGAAAGCCAGCTTTGCCGTCTCGTCAGATTTTTCGCAAAACATACTTCCATCACCAGTCCTTAGCCATTTCTCGCTTACATGGAACGTGAAGCAAATCAGCTTGATGATTCTATCGTTCACACGATTATGCTCCAATTCAATGCCTGCGATATAGCCGTTTGACATAGACAGTGCTTTTGCAAATTTGGCCTGAGACAGCTCTAATGCCTGCCGTACTTCTTTCACTCTCTGATTGATTGGCTCCATTCATCCGCCTCCCCTCTGAATGAAAGTATCTTATCACAAACATGCTCACATTACAAGTAAAAAGTGTTGAATTATGGCTTGACTTACTCGCATAAAAGTGATAATATACTCACATAACAAGCGCAAGGGGGGTATCAAATGGACAGAGCTGTCACAGCCAATGAATTTACCGCTAAGTTCAATGAATTGAATGAACCTAACCAGCGGTACATCATTGCAATTCAACAGGCGTTGCTATATGCGCAGAAACAAGAGGAATTGGAAAAACAGAAGGGAGCTGACAAAAAGAAATGAAATGCTTCAACCATGAGGACCGCGAGGCGGTCGCGTCCTGCCAGAAATGCGGGAAAGGGCTTTGCAAGGAGTGTGCCAGCAAATACACGCCCTGCCTGTGTGACGAATGCTTTGCCCGTATACAGCAGCAGTCGGCACAGCAAGCCCAGGCCGCAGAGGAAAATCGAAAGAGAAAGTATATAGCTTCTCTTACATATACCCGTGGAGAATTTTTCAAGACTTGCCTTTATGGTGTGCTGCTTGCCGGGGGTCTGCTTGCGTTTACTGCAATGGGCGAAACTCCTTTTGAACAAATCTGGAAAGACTTTAAGATTATCTGGCCCTATCTTTTCTGCATCCCGTTCGGCTGGCGTGTGACTGGTGCTTTCAAGCAGAACGCGCCGTTGGTCCTCTTGAATAATACCTGGGCCATGCTCGCCTTTTACGGCGTACAGATTGCTATTGCGTTTACGCTGGGGATTCCGTGCTTCATCTATATGTTCGTAAAGATGCTCCTGGCCCAGCGCAAACTTTCAAAAACGAAAAATAATCAGTAGAGAAAGGCGGAAATTCTATGCGAAAGAAATTATCCCTGGTTCTGGCACTCCTTTTAGTTTTTGGGCTGGTTCCTAAAGCTGACGCAAGTAGCTCCCCGTTCAGTGATGTCCCCACAAGCCACTGGGCCTATGACGCAATTCTGGAGGCATATGAGGATGGCGTGGTGCAAGGGACGGGCCATAATGTTGACGGCGCGGCCATTTTTAACCCCAGTGGCAAGGTCACGATTGCCCAGTTCAACGCGATCCTCACCCGGGCCTTTTATCCAAAAGAGATCAAGTACGCCGAACCGGATGACTGGGCTATTAAAAATTATGGCGAATTAGCAAGGAATTTTAAGGTCGGATTTTCTCACGGCCTGTTCGCTAGTTTGGATACATTACCCCATGAGCTTTCGCGGGTAGAAATGGCTGAAATGATGTACCATCTCCTGGAGGAAGAGGGAATACCATATCCAGACCGTCAGGAACTGGAAAAAATAAAGAGCAAGATCCCCGATATCAACACCACAACCCATGACTATGCGATATCCTACTGCTACTGTTTCGGCCTTCTTACCGGCGTGGACATGAAGGGCAATTCTGACCCCATGGGGACTGTGACCAGAGCACAGACGGCGGTTATCTATGTCAGGCTGAAGAATATCATTGAGCCGGTGCGCGAAGCTGCCGGACCCCCGACTTTGACAAACGGGCAGCTTGTAACGGAAGAAAATGTTCTAGCTCTAATGGAGGAATACCGGAATGGAAAGGAGCCAGGGGAGAGGGCGAAGCAGGCAGGGTTTACATCGTATATGGACAGGGCTGCGTATGATCCGTATAACCCGCCATATTCGATAATGAAATCAGATTTGGGAAGCGGAACAGAATGCGCCAAATTTGCATTTGCTTTTTTCGATGATATCTTTGGAACAGACGCATTCATGCATAAAGTAGCGAGCTATGCGGATATCCGCCCTGGCGATCTGATTCATTGGGACGGCCATTGGGCGATTGCGATGGAGCGTCCCTATTATGAAATTAATTTTGATGGTGTAGGGCATTGGGTTGTACACCATGTAGGTGGTGGTGGCCATATATCCGGTGGGTCGATTGGCTGGGGTGGAAATCCCTGGTCAGTCGATGGTGACAATATGATTGCCGCTTACACCCGTTATCCCGACTAAACAAGCAACACCCCCGCCCAAGGGAGAGGTAACGTAAGGAGGTTACCTCTCCCTTACTATTCGTAGACAGCCGAATGTGATTGAATTACAGGGATATTCAACACTTTGGAGGTAATTATAATGGAAAAGACTACATTTGAGCAAATGGGTGTAACCTATCGTCAAGAGGGAGATTATTTTCTCCCAAATCTCACTGTACCGGAAAGAGTTCCCGCTGGTATTTGGGGACAGCGCAGGCGGCAGTATCTACGAGAGCACAGGAAAGCCCTTTACAATGCCTTGCTACTTAGTGGGAAGCTGGATATCCTGCTGGCTGACATCGACCAGCAGGTGGAAGATATGTTTTTTCAGCTTGTAAAGCAGATGGCAGAACAGGAGGGTATCACCGAACAGCTTAAAACCGACAGTCAGATGGAATGGGTAGGTCGTATGAACAATATCCGAGATCGAGCAACAGAAATTATAAATGCAGAAATCATATATACGTAGATAAATAGTGTTTGCCCATACGGCGGGCAATTTGCCTTCCGTATGGGTTTCACTTTTTATTTTTCTAAAGATTAACGCCATATTGCGGAAAAGATACTCATGTGATATACTGGCAGTGTCGATATATGCGGCAACACGCTTGATATGGTTTTACAAGAATTGCAAAATAGGGGGTGAATATCTTGGCAGAACAGGCCATAAAGAAGCAAGCTATTGTCCCTGCAAAGCCAATTTTGAAATGGGCTGGCGGAAAAACACAAATGTTAAATGATCTTCTGCCCAAGGTACCATCCTCTTATGGTCGTTATATTGAGCCGTTTTTCGGTGGCGGGGCACTATTCTTTGCATTACAACCTGAGAATGCAATCATATCTGACAGTAATCCAGAGCTTATCAATATGTACCGTCAAGTTGCTGATTTCCCGGATGAGGTTATACAATGCCTAAAGCAATATGAAAATACAAAAGAGATGTTTTATAATGTTCGTAGCCAAACGTGGGAGGCCCTCCCCAAAGCGGAAGCTGCAGCAAGAACCATCTTTTTGAATCGGACATGCTTTAATGGCTTATACCGTGTAAATAAAAAGGGGGAGTTTAATGTCCCCTATGGGAAATACAAAAATCCAAAGATTTGCGACCAGGATGCGCTGTACGTAGCTTCCGATGCGCTGAAAAAAGCGGAGATTCTGTGTGGCGACTACATCTTAGTATTGGAACATTACACAAAAGAAGGCGACTTCATTTTTCTTGACCCCCCATATTTACCTGTTTCGGAATATTCCGATTTCAAACGCTATACTAAAGAACAATTTTATGAAGAAGATCATATTGAACTGGCAAAAATCATCGTGCGGTTGCATGAGCGCGGATGCCACATTATTTTGACAAATTCCAATCATCCGCTGGTACATGAATTATATTCGCAATTTACAATTGACGTTGTAGCTACAAAACGCTACATTTCCTGCCGTGGAAGTAGCAGGAAAGGCGAAGATGTAATCGTCACAATTCCCCCGAAGCAGAAAACATTGATTAAACTTATGCCGCAGCCGTTGCCAAAACAAGTAGCAGCGTATCCTCCCACACGTTTTATGGGCTCTAAAAGCAAGTTGCTCTCGGAAATTTGGTCGGTTGCTTCACAGTTCAAAGTTGATACTGTAATAGATCTATTTGCCGGTTCCGGAATTGTTGGATATATGTTTAAGGCCCAGGGCAAAAGTGTGATTAGTAACGACTATATGGCTATGTCTGCCACCTTTGCAAAGGCCATGATTGAGAACAATTCTGTTATCTTGCCTATAGAGGAGGCAAAAGAATTGCTAATAGAGCGCAAAGAATCCGACCATTTCGTTGCCGAAACATTTCAAGGGCTTTACTACAAAGATGAAGAAAATGATTTGATTGATATACTGCGTACCAATATTGCCACAATTCAAGATCAATACAAACGTGCGATTGCTATGGCTGCGCTTATCCGAGCCTGCACCAAAAAGAGACCTCGCGGCATTTTTACTTATACAGGTGAACGATACAACGATGGCCGAAAGGATTTGCAGAAATCACTTGCTCAGCAGTTCTTAGAAGCGGTTGATGCGATTAATAAAGCTGTGTTTGATAATGGAAAACAAAATCGAGCGAAACGCGGTGATGCCATGGAACTCCGTGTTGAACAGGCTGATCTTGTATATATAGATCCCCCCTATTATTCACCGCTCTCTGATAACGAGTATGTCCGCAGATACCATTTTGTTGAAGGTTTAGCGAGAGATTGGCAGGGCATCGAGATTCAACAGCATACGTTGACAAAAAAGTTCAAGTCATACCCGACCCCCTTTTCTACACGCAACGGAGCAGCAGATGCGTTTGATCGGCTGTTCAAAAAGTTTGCTGGCAGCATCTTGATTGTTTCCTATTCATCTAACAGTCTTCCTGCACAGGATGAAATGGTTGCGATTATGTCGAAATATAAGAAACACGTTGAAGTCATTCCTGTGAACTATAAGTATTCGTTCGGAAATCAAAGCAAAGCAAGAACACACAGGAATTCTGTGCAGGAATATCTATTTGTTGGCTATTAGGGAGGCGTAAATCGTGGAGTTTTGGCAACTTGGCAATACATCGGTGAGAAGTGCAATGAGGATTAAAGATGGCCTTACTGCATACTCAGCGTCCTCCATTCAAGGTAATATCCGCCGAGGCGATGGAGATATTGCTTTTCGCCGCCTATTAGGACAATGTGGAGTGGTTTCTCTCGGAGAAGACGCCACACATAGCGTTGGTCGAAAATGGCGTTCTGCAATGGGAAAACTTGGCTTTATCTATCCAGAGATAAAACGTGGTATGGGCTTTGTCCAGACTGATCTGGGGCAACTCGATATGATTACACCAGCGGGATGGAATCTGGTTCGGGCAGAAACAGTTGCTGCTATGCAAGAATGTTATTTGCGTTCCATGGTAACACCACTTTTCCTTACTGATGATGAACAGATGTTTTCCCCTTTGTGCTGGACATTGGCAATTCTTTTAGAGTTGGAGAACAGAGGTGAAGAAGCATTTATAAATTTTATTGAGATGGCACTGATTGTCCAAACAACAACTCCTGTAGATGGGCTGTCAGATACCGTTGATCGCATTCTTGATTTACGGAGCAAAAGAAACTCAAGCAATTGGAAACGGGTATTTGACCGCAACGAGTACGATCATGCCGCTGAAAAAATCGGTAAAGTTGCAAGCACATTTCGGGATTATGCTGACATGAATATGCGTTATCTGAAAGCTACAGGTATGGTACAGTCAAAGGGCAAGGGCATTGCCTTAATTCCGGAAAAGCGAACTTTAGCTGTTGAATTGACAAAGGAACTTTTGTCGCGCAAGCCTTTATTGGAATTATACTGCTCTCTATGCAATGGAACGCCTCTTCCAACTGACAACGCCGCCATTGCTAATCAAGTTCTGTCAGACTTACTGATACAGATGCAGCAATATGGCATTGCCTACTCTACCGTGGGTAAGGACCTCGACACTCCGGCGCATATCAATCAAGTACGCTATGAAATCGAAGAATTGATTGCCGAAAAGAAAGAGGAAGCCTATGCGGCACAGCAGGCTAATCAATGGCAGGAGATTGCCGCTTACATGGATTTGATTGCCTCTCGCAAAGAACGTATGCGCATCAGTGAGGACGAAGAAATTCGCATTCCCAAAACCGAAGCGCCTGCCTATTTAGAATGGAGCCTTTGGAGAGCGTTCTTGGCTATTGATACGCTGGCAAATAAACCTTATGAGGTTCGCCGTTTCAAGATTGACCAGGATTTTATGCCTGTCAGCACAGCGCCAGGAAATGGCCCAGACTTAGTTGCAGAGTTTGACGATTATGTAGTAGTCATCGAAGTTACACTTTCCGAGAGTTCCCGGCAGGAGGCTATGGAAGGTGAGCCTGTCCGTCGCCATGTTGCTGATTTGATGCAACAGTATAACAAGCCTGTGTATGGGTTGTTTATTGCCAATCGGATTGATTCTAATACTGCTGAGACTTTCCGTATTGGTGTATGGTACACGAAAGCGGACCAAAAACTTGATCTTCATATTGTGCCTTTTACTTTAGCACAGTTTAGCTCCTTTTTTAGGGCGCTCTTTGCGTTTGGCTGTGCTACTCCCCAAGCAGTTGTTAATCTTATATCTGAGTGTGAAAAATATCGCTATGAGTGTGAAGCACCTGCATGGAAAGCGGCAATTTCCCAAGTGGTATCGTCACAATACAAAAACTAAGATAGAGGGTGAAAGTGTGAACTATATAGCAGATTTTCAAGCAAGAACGGATTTAGTATCTCGGTATGGAAATAATGCTTTGATGCTTTATGCCTTACAACTCCGATTTGATATTTCAGATATAATATCCATTGCAAGCGATGCCTTAACTGATGGAGGTAATGACAAAAAATGCGATTTGATTTATGTGGATCAGGACGCAGGTGTTGCTGTGATTGCTCAGGGATACATGAAGCAAACCCCGAAAGATACGGATCTTGCGCCAGGGAATAAAGCTTGTGATCTTAATACTGCGGCTGCGTGGGCATTTGCCCAAAATCCAGATGATGTCCCTGAGCAAATCAGAGAGCAGGTAAGATTACTCCAATCGTCCATTGAGAACAATTCTATAGGTACCATTTATTTTTGGTATGTTCACAATCTAAATGAGCAAAATAATCCTCAAATTGCAGAAGAACTCTCTGCCATGCAAACAAGTGCCAGAATTTTGTTAAAAAGTCTTTTCTCTGGCAGCGAAACAGAGGTTTTTGCTTTTGAGGTTGGTAACGAAACAATAGAGAAATGGTACAATGCATCAAGCAAGCAAATTAATGTAACTGGTACATTTGAAGTGGAAACTCCGAAAGTAGGCTTTGAGATAATTGGAACTAGGTAGTGTTCACATAAGTGGGATTGTGATATAATCAAAGAATGGAAATAAAGAAAGAGCAATACGAGCAAATCAAAGAGTGCTTTCCCAAACAGCGGAAACCAGCCAGAATCAGCAACCTGGACGTATTGAATGCAGTGCTATACGTAGTGGAAAATGGGTGCAAATGGAGGAGCTTGCCCAAAGAATACGGAGATTGGCATGTGATCTATGTTCGGATAAACCGCTGGGCGAAAAAAGGCGTTTTGGAACGAGTATTTCTGCGGTTGCAGCAACTGGGAATCATTCAAATCCAAGTAAATGTGATAAGTTTGGATTCCACCTGCATAAAGGTTCATCCGGATGGAATGGGCGCTTTGAAAAAAACGGGACGC
>OFFW01002129.1_pt1 | contig 11181 bp, 13 predicted proteins | sample 1521501 | NCBI WGS metagenome assembly OFFW01 (sample SAMEA3504107, study PRJEB24116) | mouse gut metagenome | biome: mouse gut; feature: mouse-associated habitat; material: faeces | place: Denmark | collected 2011
CGGGGGAAAATAACGAAGCCCTCGCCACGGTCATTAACCCAGCCGTTCCTGCGGGATAACTGGAAGCGATTGAGGAGGAAGGTGTAGGTCACCTTGGCGTCCAGGCTCATGTCCGCATAGCGCGGGTCGGAGAACAGCCATCGAGGCATCTGCATGTGGTAGATGCTCTGCACATCCGTCTGCTTCATCAGGGCAAAAGTTGGGCGCTCTTTCATTTCTGCTGCCTTCATGGGAAACCTCCATATTCTGACCGCATACCGGCGGCCATTTCCGCTTGATATTCCGATAAAATTATGATAAAATATAGCCATCTAAAAGAAAGGCGGGATACGAAATGATGCAGATTCGGCCGGTTTCTGATTTGAGGAACAAATTCTCGGAGATAGAAGAAACGGTTTTGAAAAACGGCGAGCCGGTTTTCCTTACCAAAAACGGCTATGGCTCACTGGTCGTCCTCAGTCTGGAGCAGTACGCAGAGCTGACAGACGATCTAGAGCTTGCCTTGGATGAGGCAGATAAAGCCGCCAGTTTGTCCGATATGCGCTATTCCAGCAAAGAAGTGTTCAGCCGGGTGAGAGGACGTATCCATGATCGGAAAGCGTTATGAGCTGCGGATTCTCCCGCTGTTTGAGGACGACCTCAATGAGATCGTAGACTACATCGCCTATCGCCTGCGAAACCCGGTTGCGGCGGAACGGCTGGTGGATGATGTAGAAGCGGCCATCGAGGAGCGGCGGAGCTGTGCGGAGGCTTTTGAGCCATATCCCTCATCCCGCAGACGGGAGCACCCGTATTACCGCATCCAAGTCCGCAATTTTACGGTTTTCTATGTGGTCATAGATGGGACAATGGAAGTCCGCAGGATACTCTACAGCCGGAGTGATATCAGGAAGAAGCTTTAATGGACAGTCCGCCGGGATCATCTCCCAGGCGGACTGCCTTCATCTTCTCCGCACACGCCGTCTATCGTGAATTCCACCATTCCAAGGTTTACGCTGTCGGATTGTGCCGCTGCCTCTACCTGGTACTCCAAATCCTCCGCCGGGTTGATCTCAGATGGCGGAGCCGCTGCCTCTTGCTGCTGGTTGGGGGAAGAAACTTCATCTTCCCGCTGCTTCCATTTCGGCACGTAATCTATAACCCGGCAGGTCTTGAGCTTCCCGTAATCCGGAAACTCCTCCGGAGTCAGCTTGTAGAACAGCGCCGGCTTACGCCCCTGAAACAGGGCGATGCACTTCCGGCGATCCAGCCGCAGGATCTCATCCGGCAGCATGAGGTCCCGCTGGGTATTGCTGCGGGTCTGAGAGTAGGGCCGAGTGCTGGTGTAGACCGGAGAGAACAGGGGCATGAGGGGCATCTGGTTGTTGGTCACGGAGATTGTCACCTTGCCGCACTTCTCTGAGATGTACTTTGCCGAGGTGAGATCATTGCAGCCCATGTAGAGCGTCTGATCGAAGGTGGCCAGCTGGTTCTCCCATTCTTTCCCCGGATATTTTTCCTGCCACTGGGACAGGCTCTGCACCACGATCTGACAGGCCATGTTAAAGCCGCGAATGCTGTTGAGGGCGTCGGCAATGCCGTCCATGTAGCCGATGTTGCAGTATTCATCCAGGCAGAAGTTTACCAGCACCGGCAGGCGGCCGTTCTCCCCGTGGAGCCGGGCGTAGTCCGAGAGCCGTGGGATGGCCAGGGAGAAGAAGAGCGAGCTGAGGAAACGGTAGGCGCTGTCTTGGGCAGAGATGATGACGAAGTAGGCGCAGGGCCTTTTTCCCGGCAGCAGCAGGTCCACGTCATGGTTCCGGGTGATGGTGTCCACCAGCCTATTCTGGAAGATTGCCAGCCGGTTGCCCAGGCCAATGGCGATATTGCCCCAGAGGTTCTCCCGCGCTTTCAGAAACAGGCCGTGGTGCCCCTTGGCCGGGTGCTCCGGCGGCAGGGCCGCCAGGGTGCGGTTGATCTCCTGGATGCTTTTGTTTGCCATGATCTGGTACACATCCCCCAGACCCCGCTGCTCAATGGGCAGCAGGTTCCCGCTGGCGTCCTTCAGGTTGCAGACATAGTGGATGAGGGCCATGAGCAGGTTCAGCTCCGCCCGGCTCCAGAAATCGTCCGCCTCCCTGGGGCCGGAGGTGTTCTTGATGATGGTGTTGGCTACGGTCTGCACCAGATGGGTCTCCGTATCCAGGGAGTAGAGGCAGTTCCAGCCGTCCGAATGGGCCATGTCCAGGAAGTTGACCGCTTTGACATAGTGGCCCTTTTCCGCAAAATATGGCCCCAGTTTTTCAAAAAGCTCCCCCTTTGGATCTGTTATGTACACAGACTCCCCCCGCTGTGCGCAGCCTATAAGGAAGGGAATGATGAAACCCCGGGATTTCCCGCTGCCGGGCGCGCCGATGCAGAGCAGATTGTTGTTGTCGCCGGGGATCATGCGGTGGGCGGCATAGACAGCGTATTTGTCCGGGTCATCCCCGTGGGCCTTGTACTTTCCCAGCATCATCCCCTGTACCTTTGCCGCCTCTCCCAGCTCCAGAAACTCCCCCATCTCCTTTTTTGTCAGAAAGCCGGAGGAACCGTGGGTGGCGTCCGGCAGAATGTCAAAGCCCCGGGGATCGCGGGTGTACTTGTAGCCGGAGAACCAGATGTAGCCTTTTTTTGTGATAAGGCAGATCAGCAGGGCAATCACCGCAGATACGCCCAGACCGTGAGGCGTAAATACCGCCAGCCAGTTTTTGAAGGGGTTGAGCACCCAGATGCTGTGGACCTCCCCATCGCCGGAGGCGTGGAAGGTGGCGGCTGTGCCCAGGGCCAGGGAGTTGAGGAACATGCCGTAGAAATACCAGGCCGTCAGACCCAGCGGGATATAGAGGGGCAGCTTTGCCTTGTGGCGCGCGTACCATGCGCCGCACTTCTTTTCAACGTAGTCCTCCAGTTTTTCCAGCAGCTTGGATGGACGGGGCATCGACAACATCTCCTTTCGGTGTGAGGAATTGTGTGCGGGGAGGGATATAGGGCTCTGGAGGCCGGGCGGTCACCTGGGATACGGCGTCGTCTGTGAGAACGAATACCCGGGCGAGGCCGGTATCCCGGTACCGGGAAAACAGCGCTGCCTCCGCCTGTCCCCGCAGAGCGGCAACAGCAATCCGCCTCACGCCGCGCTCATGGGCCGATTGGAGCGCGGCGTCAATCCGCCGCAGGTCCATATCCGCGGCCATGACAAAGGGCATCCCCTGAAAGAGGGCGTCCCAGGCAGGCGTATCCCCAGGCGGGGGCTGGTACTGACTTTTTAACGCCGCCTGTGTCAGCCGCCGCCGGTAATCCGGTACAGACATGATTTGCAGCTGTACCGCGCCGGTACTGTCGCAGGAGAGCAGGTGTACCGGCAGATGTAAGCAGCGGTAGGCGTCGCCGTAGCGGATCAGTTTTGTATCGGCGCTGCCGCCCTGTTCCAGCTCAGTAAGAATATCAGAGTAACCGCCTCCGGCAAAGATAAAGGCCCGGCGGGTGTCCCGGAACCGGGCAGTCTGGTTGGTAAAGGCGGTCAGCTCATCCGTCAGGGACAGCTTGCCAATGCCGGGGCAGACACAGTGCATGGCATAGAGGGTATCCCCCAGGTGAGCAATGGCGGCAATACGGGTGCTGCCCCAGGGGTTGGAGCCGCGATTTCGGGTGAGTGCTGATAAAAACAATGCAGGGGCCTCCATCAGCCCATCCGTATCAGATATAAAAACATTCATTCCGCTCTGATACGCTGTCAGCAGAAGCGGAGCTGTCCGCAGCCGCCGCTGGATGATATGGGCATGGTAGGAAAAAGCAAGGGGCGGTAAGGCGTCCGGAAAGAGCTCAGAAAGGAACGACGCCCCTCTGTTTGCCGATATCAGCGCCCCGCTCTTTTCATGAAGCCGGATCATTCCCAGCGCCATAAGATTGTCTATCTCCGTCTTGGTTGACATACGGAGCAAATCCTCCGGCCGGACATATTGGCACCAGTAAACCAGGCGCAGCAGTTCCACATCCCGTTCACTGAAAATCACACATACCGCGCCTCCTTCCGTGTTCCTGCCAGCGCCGAAACCGCCCTTCCGCCGCTCCCGGCGGAAGGACAATTTCGGCGCTTTTCCCGCCGCTATGTGGAGGCAATGTGATGCCTCCACATAGTAGTCAGATTTTTTGCGCGGGAACGGAGTGCAGACTGCGGAATGATCTTGTATTTGCAAGGTATTCCAAGGGCATACACCCATCAGAAACGCTTCAGGCTGTAAGCTGCGGAAAATGGGTGGAATCTGACGGCTGTATGATGGGTGTCTACTGGCTCCAAGTCCCGCTGTAGAAGTCCGCTCTTTCATAATCGCCGGAGTGCAGGGCAAAGAAGTCCGCCGCGTCTGCCTGGTCCAGCAGGGTGATATGGCAGGTATTCAGCTCGCTTTTTGTGGACAGCAGCGCCAGCGATAGGGTGTACTGGTCATCATCAGGAATCAGCCTGCCCTTGATGGCGTTGGAGACGGCCTTCCAGCCCTTGTTGTCCTGATCGAAGATATGCCTGCCGTCAATGCCGCAGTGTTCGTCAATCACCAGCAGAGCCCCGGTGAACCAGGGCAGCTCGCTCCCTCCGCTCTCATATTCGTCCAGCAGCCGGCGGATGGTATCGGTCAGCCACTCCGGGGTCTGGAAACGGCAGTGGGGCAGCAGCGTATTGAGCTGGATATGCAGCCAGCCGTAACCAAAGGTCTCCACCAGTCCGGATGCCTCCATCACCGGCGCGGCCGGACGCCGTAGCCTCCTGCACCGGGACTATGCGTCTCGCACAGCCTCCGCAGCTCCAGAGCGGCCCGCTCAAGCTGCGCCGCAGTCTGCTCCAGCGTCTTTTGCAGACGCTCCGTGTCCGGCTGCCCGCTGCCGGCCAGCACCGCCAGTCCTCCCGCCTGCTGGAAAGCCCCGGCGATCAACTCCTGCATCCGTGCAACATCCTGTTTCAGGCTGTTCATTCCCCACCTCCAGTCCGTCTCGCGCGCAGATCAGTGGGCGAGGTGGTGATGGCGTCGTACTCCTTCCGGGTGGCGTGGAACTGGATGGGCACATGGTTATAGCCGATGCACAGCAGGCCCTCCCCACGCCGGAACCGGGTGATCTGCCGGACTTCATCCTCGGAGAGGTTGAGCACGCCCTGGATGAGCCTGGCCTCCTGTTCCTCCATCTGCATCACCAGCTTGATCCGGCTGGAGTCCAGGATGCCCTTGCCATATTTTCCGCCGTCCAGCCCGAAGAGATCCTGCATCCCCTGGGTGGAGGTGACGGCGATCCCCCCCAGGCCCCGGATGGTCTTCACCATCTCCTGGACAAAGCCGGCCGCCAGAGGATTGGAGTTGGCCCCCACCAGGCTCCACAGCTCATCCGCAATCAGGGCGGAGAGGTCAGAGCCCGCGTCCATGATGAGATCATTGGCGATATCGGTTGCCCAGAAGATCCCCGGCAGCAGCAGGTCATCCGGCATCCCGGAGGTGTCCAGGACGATGTATTTGTTGTCCAGATCAATGCTGTTCCGTGCGCCCATAGCGGAGGCGGAGCCGGTAACGTACCGGGCCAATACCACCGCCAGGTGCTTTGTCTCCGCGCTCTCCTGGAGGACGCCGTACCAATCCGCGACGACGGGCATTTTTCGGAAAGCGCCGTCCTCGCCGGTGACAGTGTCGTTGTCAAAGGTAATCCCGTACCGCCGGTAGCACTCCACTAGGGATGAGTCCAGATGATTCTTATCCTCATCCGACAAATCCCGCTTTTGTAGGGAGTACCAGATGATGAGCCTAGAGATCTTGTCGGCCAGCACGGAGTCATCCCGCACCGCCAGATCCCGCAGGCCGGAGTAGGCGTCCAGGGACCTGCGGCGGATAGCCATGATGTTGGGGCAGTCCCTGGAGGAAGGGGACATTTTCAGGTACAGCCCGCCCAGCAGCTCGCAGAGCGGCCGGAACTCGTGGCCCTTCTTCGGCACGATGAAAATGACCCGCCGCCCCTGCTGCCGCAGCCGTCCGCCCAGGCATTGGAGGGTGAAGGTCTTGCCGGCCCCGGAGGAACCGCCGATCCAGCAGTTGCCGTTGGTGTACTTATAATCGTCGTAGGGGTCCAGGAATACCGGGGAGCGGTTGTAGAGGTTCAGGCCCAGGAACACGCCGTTGCGGTCACTGAGCTCGTAGGAGGCGAAGGGGAACGCCGCCGCCACGCCGCTGGTGAGGGCGTTGCGCCGGGACTTCCGCTCAATATCCGCGTCCAGCGACAGCAGGGGCAGGGCGGAGAGGAACGCCTGCTCGTTTTTGTAGTCGCAGCGCCGGGCAATCATATCGACAGACACGCACAGCTTCTCCACAGCGGTGACGCGCTGCTCCAGGGTCTCCGGGTCCTCCGCCGTCACCTCGATCAATGTGTGCATGTAGTAGAAGTCCTCCCCCTGGCGGTTCATGGCGTCCTTCAGGTAGAGGCCGGAGCTGATGGCGCTGTCCAGCTCCTCGTAGTCCTGCCGGGTGTCGCCCACATCCCGCATCCGGGAGCGGTTGACCATGGTGGTCTGTGCAATCCTGGAGAGAATCTTGTCCTTGGACTGCCGCTTGCAGGTGAAACTGAGGCTGACGCCTTCCCCGGCCTCCACCAGAGGGGACAGCCAGCAGGAGCCCACCGTGGTGGCGTAGCCGTAGCCGGCCACGTAGAGGTAGGCGTGGTATACGCCGTCCACGATGATGCAGTCCCGGCTCTTGGTGTTGACTGCGGTAGGGGAGAGAATGTCCAGAATGGTGGTGGACCCGGCCTCCAGCTCGGTGAGGTCCGGCTTCTCCTCGCCAAACAGCAGCCGCTTGAGGCCCAGCTGCTTCGGCCGGGCGGGGGGCGTTTTCTTTTTCGCCCGCGATTTGGCGGGAGCGGACTTTGCCGCTTTCTTGTTAGTCCTCATTTTTTCACATCCTTCACTTGAATTTAGCTGAAAATTGCATATAATAAAGATAGAAGTGACGGCAATAGGGGAGAAAGGAGTTCGCTATGATCTATACATTGGATGAAATTGCCCAGCGTATACGACCTGTGGCGGAAAGGTACCGGCTCCGGGCGGTGTATGTCTTTGGCTCTTACGCTCGGGGTGAAGCCGGGGAAGACAGCGATGTGGATCTGCTGGTGGATACAGACGGAGCGAATTTGAAGACCCTCTTTGCATTGGGGGGACTCTACAGTGATTTGGAGGATGCCTTGGAGAAAGAGCTCAGTCTTGTTACTGTAGATTCTCTGGAGCAGCCTTGCAGAATGGAGAGCGATATCTACTTTCGTGAAAACGTGACGAGAGAGCGGAGGAAGATCTATGCTGTCGCCTGATTTGCAGCGCATTTCCAGGATAAGGGAGTATTGTTGCCCATGATTATGGAAGCGTAAATCGAAAACGGATATGGACAACGGCAACAGACGACATTCCCGCATTGCGGCAGTTTTGTGACAAGCAGCTTTCAGCCGCAGAGCATAGTGAGGAACCATGACACTGGTTCCTCACTATGCTTTTATTCAAAAATTCCATGAACCGCAGTGGTCATATCAAACACGCCCTCGGGCAGCTTGACGCGGAGACTGGTGCGTTTATTGATGATCTCATAGAGCAGCTTCAAAACAAAGTCGTCTGAATACCTGGGCTCCAGCACCTCCAGCTCGCACACATCCAGATACCGCCGGGCGGTGTCCGCTTCCTCGTTGAGCCGCTGAAGGATGGCGGCCACGCTGCCGCCCTTGGACTTCATGTGGGCCTCATACTGAAAGATAAGGAAGAAGCGGTGCCGGATAGCGTCGCTGGCCACACCCTGGCCGATCTCCTGGATGTTGTCCTCAATCATCTCCCGGCAGGAGGGGTTCTCCTCCTGCTCCGCATACTTTTTCATCCGCTCCACATACTCCGCCGTATCCGCCGGCAGCGTCCTGGCCTGGAGCATAATATCGTTGGGCGCGATCTTCAGGTAGGCGGCATAGCTGGAGATGATGTTCTGCCGGTCATTGGGCGATTTGAGATAGATATTGACCGGCAGCACCTCCAGGATTTTGATAAAGCGATTGTCCCGGGTGATGACCACGCCGCTGACAATGTTCTTGATCGGGAGCCACGCCTGGATGCTGTCCCGGTAGGCTCCGTTGGCAGCGGCAGGCTTTGTACTGCCGCCAAAAATCAGTTCTTTTACATTCATGTAAACTCCTTTCCGGGGTATCGGAACTCATCCCATTTACAGGAATAGAATACGCTCTTCTTGTTGACCCAACGGGCAAAGGCCCGCTGCTCCGCTGTGGGCTCGCTGCCGTCATAGTCCCGGTAGGGTTGGGCGAAGGGCGTGATCCCCATATCCCGCAGCGCGGCGACCCTGCGGTGCGCCTCATCAACATCCCGCACCAGAGTGTAGGCCCACAGCCTGGAGGGGGCAATGCCGGCCTCTTTCAGATAGGCCGCAGCCTGCTTAACGGTTGGCAGCAGCTCAGACGTATCACAGGACAGACGGACAAACCGTATCCAGCGGAGCCTTGCCAGGAGGCCGGCAATCTCTGGCGTTATCAGCCGGGCATCCAGCCCCTGGTTGAAGTCCACCCACAGCGGCCTGCCGCCCATGCGCCTGATCTGCTCTACGCCGAACTCCGAGGCCAGGACATTGTTATCCAGAAAAATAATCTCCCGGCTGTCCGGCCGCCGGATCTCATCCCAAGCGGCGGCCGGGCGGACCGTCCCCTCCTTGCGGGGTACAATACACCACGCGCACCTGCGGCAGCAACCGCGCGTCATGAAACCCAGGGCGCGCCTGAACTGCGGATAGATGGCGTAGTCCGGGGACATGGCCTCCACCTCCGGCGGGAGGCTGCCATAGTCCCTGTAGCCAGTCCCGCCGGTGATGATTTCATCCGCACGAATGACCGTATCAATGTCCGGTGTGAAGGTGAACACCTTGCTCATGTATACCCTGTCGTACTGTGTAAATCCGTTCCACCACTCCACGCTGTCGCTGCGGGCCTTGTGCCATGCGGACAGGCGCATGAGCGCGAGATTGGGGAATCCGCTGCGGCCGTCCACCGCAATGAGGCCGATTTTCAACGCAGCCCCTCCCCTCGATAGGTGATAAGCCGCCGTCCCCGCCGCCAGCGCCACCAGCAACCCAGCCACCGGGTAAGGCTGTCGTCGCTGACGCCCAGCAGCCCGAAGCCGCCTATTGGCACGACGATGGTAAGCGTAACGATGATTTTCGGCGTCAGCGACAATGGGAGCAGGGCGATGCAGAGATAGAGGATGGGCATGGTGAGCAGCACCGCCTCAATCAGATTGCGAATCTCAAACAAGCCCATGATACGGCCCGCGTCTGTAAAATTTGTTGGTATGTAGTAAAGTTCATTCATGGCTTTCATCCTCCGCAGGCTCCAGGAGGCGGCCCCTGTATTGCAGGAAGTCCGCCTCCAGAAGCAGCAGTTTCTCTCTCCGGCTGGCAATCATCAACTCCACAATCGTGTCCATTTTCCTGGATAATCCAGCGGTAGCACTGATGGTTCCCAATTCCGCGCAGCTGATATACTGATTAGAGACGCCAGAGACCGCCTCCAGTTCTCTGAGTGTGATCTGATGCTGAAGGCGGAGCCGGCGCAGATGACTTTCCCTCCACATGGGGTTATCCCTCCATATAGTCGATATACGGGATTTTGCACCAGCCGGACCAGCCCCGTCCGGCCACCTCCGTTTTGACCACGCCATATTTGGTGCCCATGGCCTCAATCACATACCCGCCGCCGATGTAGACGCCGATATGCCCGGGCTTCCAGACAGCCAGGCCCACAATCTCCGGCATGGCGTCCATGGACCCGGACTCGTTGGCGGATTGGTACATCTGGTTCGCGCCATAGTCCGGCATCCCGTTTGTGCCGTACTCAATGGAAAGCGTCTCCGCGTTCAGCCAGCCGTAGCCCTTAATCAGTCCCACGCAGTCAGCCGTGCGGCGGTTCAGCCAGTTGGCGCGGATGAAGTCCGCATACTGGCCTACGCCATCCGGATATTGCTGGAGCTTGTAGTCAAACAGGGACTGCGACAGGACGTTGCCATAGGTGCCCCAGACATACCCCCAGCCGTTTTCCCAGGCTTGGATGGCATAGGCCGCCAGATCCAGGTTGTTTTTCGTCTCCGGACTGACAAAGCCGGAGATGTCAATGGCGTTGTCCCCTGTGCCGCCAGGGGTGACACTTCCGCCTCCGCTGGGGACGTCGCCGCCGTAGCTGGGGCGGTATGCCTCAAACTGATCCCTGTACTTTTCCAGAGCGCCGCTCTCCGACAGCACCTCATACAGAGCGCCAGCCCAGGTCCGGGCCTTATCATCAAAGCCCAGGCTGTCCATAAGCTGCTCCGGGTCCAGCCGCTGAACCTCCACCTTTAACGTAATCGTTATGGCGTCCCCCTCGCCAGAGGAAACCAGCGAGGGGGTATAGGCCAGACGGGAGAGGCAGAAGGCGCGTACATCCGCTGCCGTCATCTCATCCAGATTTTGCTGGTGGAGCACAGCGTTAATGGCAATCACCCAGAGCAGGTCATCCGCCTCCATGTTATTTGTCAGCTCCACCCGGTCTATGGTGGTCCCGCCGCGCTCATACTCGTTGACCATACCAGTGATGACGGCGTCAATCTGGGTTTTCTCAAAATCCTCCAGACTGAAATAAGCGCCGCCCAGGGCCTTGGCCTGCTGCGTCATACGGACGAGCGCCGCATCCCCGGAATGGGCAAAGCCCCAGAAGATATTAGGGATGGCCGTAAACACCAGAGCAGGAAGTAAGATCAGCAGGAGCAGAATGCCGCCGGTTCTGGAGACGCCAGATTGCCTACTGTCCATCCGCCCCACCTCTTCCGCTGCGGTCCGGCGGTTTGGGCCCAGTCTTCTTTCCTCCAGCGGCGGGAGGCGTCAATGGCCGCGCGGTGTGCGGCTTCATCCCCGGAGGCTCCGGACCTGCCCCGGACTGCTTACCCGGTTTTTTCGCCGTCTGCCGCCTCTGCTGTCCAGAGAAGATCTCCGGCACAATTCCTGCCGTGCCGGGGTGCGCGGGCGGCCCACCAGCGGCCGGTGCGGGTTTGGCTCCTGTATAGGATTGGCGTGTTTCCTGCCCTGCCTGGCTGGAGCGGGCCTGCTTGGGCGGCTGTACACCCGCCGATGGCGG
>OFFW01002130.1_pt1 | contig 11179 bp, 12 predicted proteins | sample 1521501 | NCBI WGS metagenome assembly OFFW01 (sample SAMEA3504107, study PRJEB24116) | mouse gut metagenome | biome: mouse gut; feature: mouse-associated habitat; material: faeces | place: Denmark | collected 2011
GCAGATATCAGGGATGCCAAGATTCTGGTATCCGGCGGCCGTGGCGTTGGAAGCCCGGAGAACTTCAAGATTCTGGAAGACCTTGCGGAAGTGCTCGGCGCAACGGTAAGCTGCTCACGTGCAGTTGTTGACGCGGGCTGGAAGCCGAAAGATTTACAGGTTGGCCAGACAGGCAAGACCGTTCGTCCCAACGTATATTTTGCAATCGGAATTTCCGGCGCTATCCAGCACGTAGCCGGTATGGAAGAATCCGACATCATTATCGCCATTAACAAAGACGAGACAGCTCCTATCTTCGATGTGGCTGATTTCGGAATCGTTGGCGATTTGAACAAGATTGTTCCGGCTCTGACAGAGGGACTTAAGGCTGAGATGGCAAATAAGTAAACTTACAAATAAGTAAACTTACAAATAAATAAATTTACAAATAAGTAAACTTATTTATTGAAAGACAGAAAAAAGATAGAAGTGTCCGGTTGCGGCATTTCTATCTTTTTCTGATAGAAGCTGTTGTCAGACAGGGAAAGGGCAGGTATCGGTTTAAATGAAAAATATACTGGTAGTAGAAGATGACAGAGGTCTTCGGGAAGGAATCGAGCTTGCGCTGCGCAGGGACGAGTTTGCATTTACCCTGTGTGAAAGCATGGGAAAAGCCAGAACAGCGATTATGGGCGGGACGGCGTTTGATTTGGTGCTGCTTGACATTAATCTTCCCGACGGCAGCGGCTACGACCTTTTAAAAGAAATAAAGGAAAATCACGATGAGATTCCGGTGATTATTCTGACCGCCAATGATTTTGAGATGGACGAGGTGCGCGGCCTGGAGCTTGGCGCGGAAGATTATATTACGAAACCTTTCAGCCTGATGGTACTTCGGGCAAGAATTGATAAAGCGCTTAAAAATGCGGGAAAAGGAAGAAAGGAAGTTTACCGTTTCGGGGAATTTTTCTTTTGTTTTGAGGACATGCTGGTAAAGCGGGGCGAGGAAGAAATTGTGTTAAGCAAAACGGAGCTGAAGCTTCTGCAGATTCTGGTGGAAAATAAAAATATAGTGCTTGGACGGGAGCGGCTGATAGATAAAATCTGGACGGACGGTGCGGAATATGTGGATGAAAATGCATTGTCCGTGACGGTCAACAGACTCAGAACAAAGCTGAATGAGAGCGGAGAAGGGCATTTGCAGACGGTGTATGGAAAGGGATACGTATGGAAGATATGAAGATGGATAAAGATGAAAAATATAAAGACAATATATTGAAATTATCTTTACAAAATGATATTATACAATTGGAATAGGAAAGGAGTGTTCAAATGGCACAGACATTGGTAAATATTCGTATGGATGAAGAGTTAAAGAAGAACATGGAGAAGACTTGCCAGGAACTTGGAATGAATATGACTACGGCAATTACTATATTTGCAAAAAAGATGACAAGAGAAAAACGGATTCCGTTTGAAGTGTCTGTTGACCCGTTTTATTCGGAAAGCAACCTGGCACATTTGCGCAGAGGCGTGGAGGCTCTCAATGCCGGACGGGGTGTGGAACACGATATTATTGAGGCGGATGAATGAAAAAAATATGGTTTGATGAGGCCTGGGAGGATTATATCTATTGGCAAAAGCAGGATAAAAAGACATTAAAGAGAATTAATATGCTGCTTAAGGATATTGAAAGAGGATATTTTGACGGTATTGGAAAACCAGAACCTTTGAAAGGGGATTTGAGCGGATTTTGGAGCCGAAGAATTGACGATGTGAACAGGTTGGTATATAGAATTACGGATGATGTAATGGAGATACTTTCCTGCAGGGGACATTATGAAGGATAATCGAAAAAAGGATGATAACAAGTAAAACCAACATGAAAAACAAGTCAAAGTACAGGACAGGATTTAAATTTCCAGGAAGACGCACAGATATCGTGGAGCGGCTGGACGCTATGTTGGAGGACGCTATCAACGACACTTTTGAGGAGAGCCATTATGACGAGAGCAGACTTTCCCGGCTGGAGGTAAAGTGGAAGCGGTTTCTCACATCTTCCCTGGCCTCCAAACACAGGATTTACGAGGAGCAGGAGAGGATAAAAAGGCTGATATCGGATATTTCCCATCAGACCAAAACGCCCCTTGCCAATATTCTTTTGTATTCCCAGATTTTGCAGGAAAAGGAGAAGGATTCGGAGCTTGCGCCCATCGTCAAAAATATCAGGGAACAGTCGGAAAAACTGGATTTTCTGATTCGCAATCTGGTAAAGGCGTCCCGGCTGGAGAGCGATGTGCTTGCCCTTAAGCCAAAACACCAGAAAGTGGCGCCTGTGATTGAAGAGGCGGTCAACACTTCGCAGGAAGCCGCTTTGCAAAAGGGAATCAATATTTTCTTTGAAGAGTTTGCGGGGGAGGCTTACTTTGACAGGAAGTGGACCCGGGAGGCGTTAGAGAATTTAATTGACAACGCCATAAAATACAGCCCGGAAAACAGCGAAATACAAGTCCGGGTAAAGGATTACGAAATGTTTACGGCGGTCTGCGTAACAGACCAGGGAATCGGCATCAGCGAGGAGGAACAGAGCCGGGTTTTCGGACGCTTTTACAGGAGCCGGGAAGTGACGGAGGAAAAGGGGCTTGGCCTTGGCCTGTATCTGGTGCGGGAGATTGCGGTAAAGCAGGGCGGGTACGTGAAGGTGAAATCAAAGCCTTTAAAGGGCAGTACCTTTTATTTTTATATGATGAAGGAAGAACGATGAGCCGGTGAAAACGCCGGCTTGTTTTGCGCATACAAGAGGAGGAGATTCTTTCAAAACTGTTAGATTTCTGAAAGGAGCAGGAAAGTCTTATCTGTTATATTAATTTCCAGAAACAAATAGGAATGAGAGGTGTTAAGATTATGATTATTTTGGAAACAAAAGGACTGAAAAAATATTATGGCGCGGGCGAAAGCCTTGTGAAAGCGCTGGACGGAGTTGATTTGCAGATAGAGCAGGGAGAGTTCGTGTCGATTGTGGGCACCAGCGGAAGCGGCAAGTCAACGCTTCTTCACATGCTGGGGGGACTTGATTACCCCTCAGAGGGAAAGGTACTGGTGGACGGAAAGGATATTTCCGCATTGAAAGAGGATGCGCTGGCAATTTTCCGGCGCAGAAAAATCGGATTTGTTTTTCAGAGTTATAATCTGGTGCCGGTGCTCAATGTGTATGAAAACATTGTGTTTCCCATTCAGCTCGACGGCAACGAGGTTGACAGAAAGTACATTGATTCCATTGTAAAGACGCTTGGACTGGAAAACAGGGTAAACGCGCTGCCCTCCCAGCTCTCCGGCGGCCAGCAGCAGAGGGTGGCAATAGCAAGGGCGCTGGCGGCCAAACCGGCCATTATTCTGGCGGATGAACCCACGGGAAATCTGGACACAAGCACCAGTCAGGACGTGCTGGGGCTTCTTAAGGTGACGGCAAGAAAGTTTGAGCAGACTATTGCCATGATTACCCACAACGAGGAGATTGCCCAGATGGCCGACAGGATTATCCGGATTGAGGACGGGAAGATTCTTAAAGGGGGTAGCGGTAAATGAAAAATGTTACAGGCAGATATGTTGCTAACAAAAAAACTATCCAGACCCTTACATGGCGAACAATAAAAGAAAAGAAGTGGAAAAATCTGATTGCCATTCTGGCCATTGCCCTCACGTCGGTACTTTTTACCGCGCTTTTTACGGTGGGCGGCTCCATGATTACCAGCTTTCAGGAATCCACATTCCGGCAAATCGGCACCAGCGCCCACGGCGGCTATAAGTACCTTTCCATGGAGGAGTATGAGAAAATAAAAGCGGCGGGCGGCTATAAGGATATTTCCTATGATATTGTGGCAGGCTTCGGAGCAAGCCCCGAGCTTAACGCCATTCAGACGGAAATACGATACAGCGAGAATATGGCGGCAAAATGGAGTTATTGCTATCCGGAAAAAGGAAAGATGCCCCGTGAGATGAACGAGTGTGCGGCCAGCAGCAAGGTACTGGAGGCTCTTGGCGTTCCCCTTAAGGTGGGGGAAAAAGTACCTGTCAGTATCAGAGTGACAGATAAAGACGGGAGCGAGAGGGAGATACATGAGGAATTTGTATTAAGCGGCTTCTGGTATTCCAATGAGGCGTCTCATGCGGAGGAATTATGGATTTCAGAGGAGTGGCTTCTTGCCAACGTTTCACTTCTTGATGAAAACTATTACAAACGTATGAAAGAGACAGGGCTATATCATGCAAGTGGCACGGTTCAGGCGTCTGTAATGTTTGATTCCGCTTACGATATTGAAAAGCAGATGGAAGAGCTGACGAGCCGGGCCGGATTTTCGGAGGATGAGGTCAGAGCCAGTGTAAACTGGGGTTATGCCGCGCATAGCGTAGATGTGACGTCAGTAATGATTGGAGTTTTTATTCTGGGAATCATTATTCTGTCCGGTTATCTGATTATTTATAATATTTTTTATATTAACGTGACTGCGGATATCAGATATTATGGCCTTTTGAAAACCATAGGAACAACAGGCCGGCAGCTCCGCCGGATGGTCCGGGGACAGGCATTTTTACTTTCGGCGGCGGGGATTCCGCTGGGGCTTTTGCTTGGCTGGTTTGTGGGAAAAGGAGCGCTTCCGACTGTTTATGCCGGACTGGAAACGGGAGGCGTGCAGAATGTGTCCATTAATCCTCTGATTTTTGTGGGGTCCGCCATTTTTTCTCTGTTAGTGGTATATTTGAGCTGTATAAACCCCTGCCGTCTTGCGACGAAGGTTTCGCCCATAGAGGCAGTGCGATATGTGGAGAATGTACAGTATAAAAAGAAGGAGAAAAAATCGGCAAAAGTATCCATGACCAGGCTGGCAATGGCGAATATGGGAAGAAACAGGCGAAAGGCGGTTCTGGTAATAGTGTCCCTGTCCTTAAGTATGATTTTGATTAACGGCACCTACGCGCTGATAAAGGGCTTTTCCTTTGACAAATATGTACAGAGCTATCTTCTGACAGATATGCAGGTAAGCCATTTCAGCATGAGAAATCTGTCTTCGCAGGACCGGGATTTTCAGGCTGTGACGCCGGAGATTATTTCGGAGCTGGAAAGATTTCCGGGCGTAGAGAAAGTTCGTACCCTGAAAATGGGCTATGTAATGACCGAATTACCGGAAAAGCTGACCGAAAATTATGTTTCCTTTTTTAAATCCGAGGAGATGGCGGAGTATAGCAGCTATATGGAAGAGATGCTGGATGAAGTAAAAAAGAGCAGGAAAGTTGATTCGCATACCTACTGGATGGAGGACGACCTGCTTCCTTATATCGATATACTGGAGGGGGACTTTGATAAGGAAAAATTTGACCAGGGAGGTTATGCGGTTCTGTTCAAAGATTATTTTACAGGATGGGCGGCCGGCAGCGTAGGAGAAAAAATCACTTTGAAAGGTTTGAAAGAAAGGGAGGGCGTGGAAAAGGAACTGGAGATTATGGCAGTGGCGACGCTTCCCTACGCGGCAGGCACCCGTAGCAGCGCGCTTGGTTATGGAATGGTGCTTCTTGGTAAAAAGGATTTTGAAGAGCTTTGCGATGTAAAAGGCGGTCTTCACGCGTTTCTGGATGTAGAGAAAGGAGCGGACGAACAGGTAATAGAAGCGATTAACGGATGGATTGAAGCCGGGCATACAGATTTGGTGCTGACATCCAAGGAATATTTGAGGAAGGAATTTTCCAAGGAAATAGGAATGTTTTCCATTATAGGAGGGCTTTTGGGAGCGATTCTTGCGCTGATAGGGATTCTCAATCTGATTAATGCCACAGTTACCGGCATTCTGGCAAGACGGCAGGAATTTGCCATGATGCAGGCGGTGGGAATGACCGGGAAGCAGCTTGAGCAGATGCTGACCATGGAGGGAATCTGGTACGGCGCATGGACGCTGGGAATTGCCGCTACCCTGGGAAACGTGGTGAGCTATGGGCTGATTTATATGCTGGGGAAAAATATGGCGTATTTTGAGTGGAGCTTCCACATTCTTCCGCTGGTTCTCAGCATTCCGGTGATTGCGGCGCTGGCGTTGGCGATACCGGTGTGCTGTTATCACGGGCTTTGTAAGAAGAGCATTATCGAGAGGCTGCGGCTGGCGGAGGTATAGAAATATTTTTTTGGCGGGAGCAGAGAATCATTTCCGAAGAAGTGATTCTTTGCTCCTTCTGTGTTGCAGAAATACCGGAAATGGTGTTATTATGAACTTACAGCAGTATGACAGAAAATTACGTAAAAGGAAGAAAGCCATGGAAACAAAAACTTATAAGATATGGGAAGAGAATGAATACCATTACGGCCACGCATGCGGATTCGTGCCGAATATTGTGTCTTACCTGCACGGAGACGGGGAAAAACGTCCCTGCGTGCTGGTAGTTCCGGGGGGCGGGTATCGCTTTGTATCTCCCTCGGAGGGAGAAATCGTGGCGCTTAAATTTTATGAGATGGGTTATCAGGCATTTGTGCTGACCTACACCATCAATATGCTGCAGCTTCTGCCCCTTAAAAAGCAGCCGCTTATGGACATTTCAAGGGCGGTGCGCTATATCCGTAAGAATGCGGAAAGCTTTGGAGTGGAGCCGCATAGTCTGGCAGTCTGCGGGTTTTCGGCAGGAGGCCATCTGTGCGGAAGCCTGTGCGTCCACTGTGAAGATATCCCGGACAATGAGACTTATAAGGAGATTTCCAACCGTCCGGATGCGGCGGTTTTATGCTATCCCGTAATTACCTCCGGTGAAAAAGCCCACAGAGGCTCTTTTGACGCGCTTTTGGGGGAGGGAGCTTCGGCGGAAGAACTGGAATATATGTCTCTGGAGATGCAGGTGACAAAAAATACGCCGCCCTGCTTTGTGTGGGCCACCGTCAGCGACCAGGCGGTTCCAGTGGAAAATACCCTGATGTTTCTGCAGGCATGCCGGGAAAAAGGGGTGCCTGTTCCCAGCCATATTTTTTCGGATGGGGAGCATGGCCTGTCTCTGGCCGACGAGGACTGGGTAAACTGGAGAAAGCAGAGCGACTATACGCTGGAACAGCAGGTAAGAATAGTGGAAAAAATAAAATCCGGGGAGCTTATCATACCGGAGGAGGTAAGAAAAGCCCTTGAGGAGGAGGAAAAGGCACAGACACAGTTGCAGCCAAGGAGCGTTCACCCTGAGGTGGCGGCATGGCCTGAGATGGCGGACGACTTTTTGAAAAAGTATTTTTCAGGGGAACTGAGCCGCCGGAGAAAATGGAGGACTAAATGATGTGGTTTATATTTGCGCTGTTGTCGGCGGTTTTTGCGGCGCTTACTTCCATACTTGCAAAGGTGGGGATTGAAAATGTATCCTCCAATCTTGCCACGGCAATCAGGACGGTGGTTGTGGTGATTATGGCCTGGGGAATGGTGTTTCTCACGAACGGACAGAGCGGACTTGCGCAAATAGGCAGGAAAAGCTGGCTGTTTCTGATTCTGTCGGGGCTTGCCACGGGCGCTTCCTGGCTATGCTATTATAAGGCGATTCAGATAGGGGACGTATCGAAGGTGGTTCCCATTGACAAGCTCAGCGTTGTGATTACCCTTATACTGGCCTTTGTGTTTCTGCACGAGCAGTTTACGGTAAAGTCACTTATTGGATGTATTTTGATAACAGCGGGAACAATGGTTATGGTGCTGTAAATTATCAGGCCAGGGAACACAGCAATAAAAGATTGGAACCGGCATAATCGACCAAAGGAGTCAATATATGAAACAGATGCAGGAATGCGGGGAAGAACAGCAGACGCCGAAGAAAAAACACGAGTGGTTGGAAAACGGCTATGAATGGCTGAAGGAGGATAAGGAAAAAGCGCGGTTAAGCGAGCGCAAACGCCGGAAACTGGAAAAGAAGAAGAGAAAACAGAAGCAAAAGAGAAGAAAGCGCGTAAATGCCAGGATAGACAGGACAGTGTCCGCGCTGGCAGTGGGACTGTGCGTAGCCGCGTATTTGACTGATGTGGTCAAAAAGCGCGGGAGCGGTTTTTGGAAGAGAAAAAAGGGCTGAAGGAGCAGAGGCCGGCGTGAATACAGAAACGGGAAGCGAGGAGAAAGTATGAGCAAAAATATTATGGAATACGAAACAGTGGAACTGGACGAGCAGGAAGGCGGTATCCTGATTATTGACCAGACCGGTCTGCCGGGAAAAACAGAGATTATCCGTCTGCGTACAGCAAAGGAGATATGGGAGGCCATTTATCTTTTAAAGGTCCGGGGAGCGCCGGCGATTGGCGTGACGGCGGCTTTTGGAATTTATGTTCTGGCAAGGGAAATTGCCGGGGCGGAAAAAGAGTCTTCGGGTGGAAAATCCGTGGTCTTTGAAAACTTTTACAAAAGATTTAAGGAGCAGAAAGACTATCTGGACTCGGCAAGGCCCACTGCCGTGAATCTGTCCTGGGCGCTGAACCGGATGGATACGGTTTGCAAAAAGGCCCACGAGGACGGGAAATCTGTGGAGGAAATTCTGGAAATACTGCACAGGGAAGCAAAAACAATAAAGGAAGAGGATATTCTGGTGTGCAAAGCCATCGGTGAATACGGCTTAAGCCTTGTAAAGCCGGGAGACGGTATTCTCACCCACTGTAACGCGGGTCAGCTTGCCACCTGTAAGTACGGCACCGCCACTGCGCCCATTTATCTTGGTCAGGAGAGAGGATATCATTTCCGGGTATTTGCAGACGAGACAAGACCCCTGCTGCAGGGAGCAAGGCTTACCGCTTATGAGCTTCACAGCGCAGGCGTGGACGTGACTTTAATCTGCGACAATATGTCTGCCATGGTGATGAAAAACGGTTGGGTCAATGCCGTTTTTGTAGGCTGTGACAGGGTGGCCGCAAACGGAGACGTTGCAAACAAAATCGGGACTTCGGTGGTGGCTGCCGTTGCGAAAAGATATGGCGTTCCTTTTTACGTGTGCGCGCCTACCTCAACCATTGACCTTGCGACGCCTACGGGCGATAAAATTAAAATCGAGCAAAGACCCGCGGAGGAAGTGACGGAAATGTGGTATAAGGAGCGCATGGCACCGGAGGGCGTAAAGGTGTTTAATCCGGCATTCGACGTGACGGATAATGAGCTGATTACGGCGATTGTGACGGAGAACGGGATTGCGCGGGCGCCTTTTGGGGAGTCGCTTAAGGAGATGTGCGGTTAAAACCCCATCCCCTTAAGCTCCGCCACAATTTCCACATAAGCCTCCACCACATCAAAGCCCTTATAATCTTCCCGCTTTAAGTCAATCATGTCACCGTGGGAAATTCCCCGACGGCCGGCGCTGACAAAGGTTTTTCGGAAATTTCCCCATTTGGCGGATTCTGTGGTCACGAGGCCGTCGTTTCTGGACGCGCCGGCAAGGAACATAAGCAGGTTGGGAATGCTTAAAAGCCCGTCGCCTAAGGTGTGCTTTACACAGGAAGCATAGCTTTGATAGTAGACCTTTGGGGAATCCGGGTATTTTCGGTTAAATTCCATACAAAAATCCGGGGAAAGCTGTTTGCTCGCATGGTAGCAGTCGGGGTTGCTATCGCCGAATCTTGCATATGTCCAATCAAACAGGGAGGATACGGACCGGTAGATACCGTCGGGGAGTTTGTTCAAAATATTCAAAAGCTCTGAGCCTTTGTGCGGGGTGGATATGGTGGTGAGGGAAGCCACCTTATCCTCCATATGCATGGCACGAATCATATAGCGCGCGTCCAGTCCGCCTTTGGAATGGGCAATGATATTCACCTTTTCACAATGCGCCTCCCGCAGTATTTCTTCGATTTTCCCACGGATAATTCCGGCGTTTTCCTCAATGGTTCCCCAGGCCTCCTGATGTCCGTAATAAACCACGGCGCCGTTTCGCACAAGTTCTTTTGGAATTCTTCCCCAGTAGTTAAAATAGCGCAAATCCCGAAATCCGATTCCGTGAAGCAGGATAAGGGGATATCGGGTGGCGCATGCGCCGACGGGGCGGGAGAGTCTGTTCTCAAACCGGCATCGTTCAGCGTCGTATTCCTCGTAGGCTCTTTTCATTAAATACCTTGCCGGAAGCAGATGAAAGACGGGTATCCACAAAAAGAACGCGAGCAGGATTCTTTTCCAGACGCCAAGGCTTCGGCAGGTACACAAAATCCGGACATATCCGTTTAACACAAGCAGACAAAAATGGAAAAACATAAAAATTCCGTCAACTATCATCACAAGGGGCCAGCTTTCATCTGCCGCGACATAAGCGGGCAGTTTCAGCAGATAGATAAAGAACTGGGCAAAAATTCCCCAGAAACAGAATTTCAGGATTCGTCTGCCGCCGTACATAATTCTGATTCTGAAAGGCAGAGTCCGCCCCTCCTTCCGGGACATGCAGGGCATAATATGTAAAAGGCAAAGGGTAACTATATAGAGAAAAACCAGTAAAATCCGCAGACAGACGGAAAGCCCGCCGGCAGAAGAGTTCCGGTAAAGTTCCAGATAAGTTTTGTCCGATAAAATCCATAAAATGATGAAATGAGGAAGCAGTAACATTTGTGGCCTCCGCAGATTATGTATATGTTTATAATGCGCTCAGCATCCGCTCATGCCTGTTAATATAAATTTCGTGTGTTTCCTGTCTGGCTTTGATTTCGGTTGAAAATTTTATAGATTCATCCAATTTTCGCGACAAATCAAGATGACCTTCCGCAATAATTTTAATATTGCGGTTAGTTTCATTTTCGAGCAACAGATTAGTTTTGATAACTTCAGATTTAAGGGATTCCATATTGTGTTCAAGCAAAGAAACCCTGCTTTCAAGAGAATCTACTTTGCTTTCAAGAGAATCTACTTTGTTTTCAAGAGAATTCAATTTACTTTCAAACGAATCAACTCTACTATCAAGCGAATCTACTTTGGTGTCAATTAAAAACACTTTGTCAAGTAATAAATCAAGCTTTTGGCTGTCGGTCATATAAATCTCCTTATATTGTAAATTTCCTGTTAATGGTGAGTAATGCAAGTATACCATATGCGGCCAGTAAAGTCTAATAAAGAAATTATTAAAAGGTTATAAAAAAGAAAATGAATATACAGAAAACCGAACAGAGTATCCTGAGATTAAGCGGCGGAAAGCACGGAAATCAATTTTCAGATTCCGGTGAGAGTATGCAGAGTCAGAA
>OFFW01002137.1_pt1 | contig 11151 bp, 6 predicted proteins | sample 1521501 | NCBI WGS metagenome assembly OFFW01 (sample SAMEA3504107, study PRJEB24116) | mouse gut metagenome | biome: mouse gut; feature: mouse-associated habitat; material: faeces | place: Denmark | collected 2011
CAATGCCATTTACCAGAATCTGGAATACATGGAGAGTTATCGCCCTGAATATGTATTGATTTTATCCGGTGATCACATCTATAAGATGGATTACGAGATTATGTTGGATTTTCATAAGGAGAGCGGTGCGGAAGTGACCATAGCGGTGATGCCGGTGCCCATGGAGGAAGCCGGCCGGTTCGGCATTATGACCGTGGACGAGCGGAACCGCATCCTGAAGTTTGAGGAGAAGCCGGCGTGTCCGCAGAGCAATCTGGCCAGTATGGGAATCTATATCTTTAATTGGAAGACGCTGAAGAGAGCGCTGCTTACCATGGCGGGACAGCCTGCCCTGGATTTCGGGAAGCATATTATTCCCTATTGCCATCGGAAGGGAACCCCCATGTATGCCTACGAATTTACGGGATACTGGAAGGACGTAGGGACGCTGCAGTCCTATTGGGAAGCCAATATGGAGCTGATCGACATCGTACCGGAGTTTAATCTATATGAAGAATACTGGAAGGTTTACACCAAGAGCGAGATTCAACCGCCGCAGTATTTTTCCTGTGACAGCGTGGTGGAGCGCAGCATCATCGGCGAGGGGACGGATGTCTTCGGCAAGGTGTACAATTCCGTCATAGGCTGCGGGGTTACCATAGGGAAGGACACGGTGGTGCGTGATTCCATCATTATGAATAACACGCAGATTGGGAATCAGTGTGAACTGTATAAGGCGATTGTGGCGGAGGAGGTCCGGCTGGGAAACCATGTGCGCCTGGGAATCGGGGAAGAGGCGGAGAATGATACCGCCCCTCATATTTATAATCGCGGAATCGTTACGGTGGGTGAGCGGAGCGTGATTCCCAACGGCATCACCGTGGGAAAGAATTCGGTTATCTTCGGCGTCACCACCGGGGCGGATTACCAGGATTGTGCTCTTCCGGGCGGCAAGACTTTGATTAAGGCAGGTGAGCAGCTATGAGAGCAATCGGAATCATTTTAGCCGGCGGCAATAACCGGCGGATGGGGGAGCTGTCGCGAAATCGGGCGGTCTGTGCGATGCCGGTGGCAGGCAGCTACCGCAGCATTGATTTTACCTTAAGCAATATGTCCAATTCCCATATCCAGAGGGTGGCGGTGCTGACTCAGTACAATGCCAGCAGCCTGAATGAGCATCTCAGTTCGTCCAAGTGGTGGGATTTCGGGCGCAAGCAGGGCGGGCTGTATACCTTTACGCCGGTGGTGACTGCGCAGAACAGCAACTGGTACAGGGGGACGGCGGATGCCATTTTTCAGAACCTGAATTTCCTGAAAAACAGCCATGAACCGTATGTGGTGCTTGCTTCCGGGGACGGGGTGTACAAGCTGGATTTCAATAAGATGCTGGCGTATCATATTGAGAAGAAGGCGGATATTACGGTAGCCTGCCGTGAGATGGAAGAAGGCGCGAACCTGGAGCGTTTCGGCACAATCAGGATGAATGAGGAAAGCCGTATAGAGGAGTTTGAGGAAAAGCCCCTGCGGGCCAAATCCAATGTGATTTCCTGCGGCATTTATATTCTGCGCCGCCGCCAGCTGATTGAGATGGTGGAGAAGTGCGCGGAGGAGGACAGATATGATTTTGTGCGGGATATTTTAATCCGCTATAAGGATGTAAGGAGGATTTTCGGTTATCAGTTAAGGGATTACTGGAGAAATATCGCCTCGGTGGAGGATTACTACGGCACCAATATGGACTTCCTGAAGCCGGAGGTGAGGAATTATTTCTTTAAGCAGTACCCGGACATCTATTCCAGGGTTGACGACCTGGCTCCCGCGAAATACAATGTGGGTGCCAGGGTGAGGAACAGCCTGATTTCCAGCGGCTGTATCGTGAACGGCCTGGCGGAGAATTCCGTGATATTTAAAAAAAGCTATATAGGAAACAACTGTTGTGTGAAAAATTCAATCATACTGAATGATGTGTATATCGGCGACAACACATGCATTGAAAACTGTATTGTGGAGAGCCACAGCACCATTCGGGCAGATTCCCACTATGTGGGTGAGGGTGGTCATATCCGCATTGTACTGGAGCGGAATGAAAGATATACAATGTAACACGGGGCGGTCTTAGATTCCTGAATAAGGGGGTTTTGCAGATGCAGGTTACAGATGTACGCGTACGCAAAATTGCGAAGGAAGGCAGGATGAAGGCTGTTGTATCGATTACCTTGGATGATGAATTTGTAGTACATGACATTAAGGTAATCGAGGGAGACAAGGGTTTATTCATCGCAATGCCCAGCAAGAGGACGGCAGATGGGGAATATAAGGACATTGCCCATCCCATCAATTCCTCTGCCAGAGATGCAATCCAGAAGGTGATTCTGGAAAGCTACGAGAAGGCTCTGTTGGAGCCGGACGGGGAATAGGACGTGACAGCATTGGTATTGACATTAGAATCCCCCAAAAGCCATGGCGAAAAAGCCATGGCTTTTTTTGGACAAATTTGTTTATTTCATGGCAGCGGTAAAGGACAATCCATATTCGTTTTTAAAGGGGAAATTGGTGCTTCAGCTACTTGACACCCGGAAGGTAAAGCATTATGATAAGGTAACATGTGGCAGATATTGTAAAGCCTGAGGGAAATTGCCCGTATACCGGTTTCTAAAAAAGCGATAAAGGAGGTAAACAGCAGCTAAATGAAGGAAACAATCAGGCAAAGGCTGGCAAAAGCCGCAAAAACAGGGAAGAGGGCGGTCATTGCCATAGTCGCGGCGGCCGTATTGCTGGGCAGTACATGCTACGCCGAAGCGGCAGGCATAGAAGACGTTTTTGACGAACACTACTATGCGGATATGTACCCGGACCTGAAGGCCGCATTCGGCTATGACAGGGCGTCTCTGTTAAGGCATTTCAAAAGATTTGGGCTTTCAGAGGGCCGGGTAATGAACGAGATGATTGATGTAGTTAAGTACAGGGAGATGTACCAGGATCTCCAGGATGCGTTTGGGGACGACTGGGATGCCTATATTGAGCATTATCTTGTCTACGGAGCCTTTGAACACAGGGACAGCGGCACCGGCTTTGACCCCGTGGATTATCTCGGAAGGTACGAGGATTTGAAGGAGGCCTTTGGGGATGACATACTGGCTGCCTACAGGCATTACAGGGAGTACGGGAAGAAGGAAGGCAGGGAGGCAAGGAGCGAGGCCGTGGTGAGAGCCGAACAAGGATGGGCGATGGAATACGAGGAAGAGGACGATGATGAGGAGCCTGCACCTACGGAAGTGCCTGTACCCACAGAGGAACCTGCACCTACGGAAGCGCCTGTGCCTACGGAGGAACCCGCGCCCACGGAGGAGCCTTCAACGCCGGGGACGGAGGAATTTGTGATTCAGAGTGTGGAGGTTATGGGCAGCGGCCGTATCCGGGTCACCTTGAACCGGAAGACGGAACAGCCGCTTGCGCTGGAGGCGTTCAGCATCATATGCAACAGCGGCGGTTCCGACATGACGATTCTGTCCGTGTCTACCGAGGACAATATGGTTTATGACCTGTCAACGACCTATTACAGGGATCAGGAATACGATTTACAGATTACCCTTGCCGACGGTACGGCAATATCCAAGGTGTTTACCTACAGGACGGACTGCGCGCAGATCGCGGGCATTAACGCTGTCCGCACCAGTGCAACTGAGGCCACGATTACCTACAATTCCAACGAACCGGGTTATTTTTATTATGTTCTGAGGGAAAACGGGCAGAGTGTGGCGCGTGCGGAGGCTTCTCTGGTGGAAGTCAGCGAAGCGGCGGAACCTACGGAAGCGGATGTTATCAGTGAGGGTATCAAAACGGAGATGAAGCAGCATGTGAATGCAATCACTGTAACCGGCCTGTCCGACGGCATGTCCTATACCATGTATTATGTGGCCGTCAATACGGAGGGGGCATCCACGCTGGTACACAGCCTTTCCATTGGCAGCAATGTCCATGAGGAGACGGCGGGTGCGATCAAGGGAGCCAAGGCGTTTGCGGAGAGGCTGAACGACAGCGAATTTCTCTATGGTTTTGAGGTAGAGCTGGAAGCCGCTACTTCGGAGGCACTGTCCCTGGAGCAGTTTCATATAAGCTGCCCGCTGAACGAGACAGAACTGGGAGAAGTCAGGACCTCGGACAACAAGACTTACCGTGTGTATATGAAGAGGGGAACCATACCCAAGGGCAATAATACCTATACCATATTGATCAATATGAAGGACGGGACACAGCTGAAAGGTACGTGCTATCTGGATTTGGAGGCGCCTCAGGTCAGCATTTGGGGATTTGAGTGGACAGATACGAATACGGTGAAGGTCACTGTGAACTCCAACGAAGCGGGCTATCTCTATTATGCGATTCAGGATACGGTAGAGGGAGAGGGTACCATCGAAGGCAAGGATCCCTCTCAGATTTATGCCAACGGAACGAGAATCGAGATGGGATACGGTAAAAATTATATCACCGTCCAGGGCGTCCGTGAGGGGCAATGGTTCTGCTGTGCCTCGGAGGACAACATGGAAAACAGGGAGGATTTTTATACCTACGAGAAAATTCCCCCGTATACCGCCCCGGATCCGGACGAGGATAAATGGCCCCAGATAAGCAGTGTGACAGTCTTGAGCGATAAGTCGCTGAAGGTGGTATTCGACAAATCGCTGGATGGGTTTTACTATGAGAATAATGAAACACAGATCAGCGGGCTTAGCGGAAAACCAGGGATTAGCAAAACTGAAGGATCCGAGGGAGGTTTGGAAAACAATGTGCTGAACCTGTCTATATACAATGGTATTACCATACCTGAAGGCAAGCATACTCTGACAATTGTTCTATATGAGCTTGATGAGGAAGACTATATTATTGAGACAAAACGCAAGGAATTAACTTATGATTTCACCAGGTAGGGCATGACTACAGGCTCATTTACAATCTGTCCCATGGAGGCGGCAATTTGACTTGGAGGGGCCGTTTTCCGGCTTTGGAGATAAAAAGCGGCGCGGCATGAAAAGCTGCCGAATCATTGGCTTTTGCGGAAGGATATCGGAAAAGGCACGATATCTTCCTGCAGAAGCCTTTTTATACACGCGGAAATCCCTTCAACCGATTTAGGCACGGAAACGGTTATGCCGGAATATTTTCGCAACGGTTCAGACAGGGCGCTGAATTGTTACATATTTTCAACGGAAAAACTGAAGGGGATTACTTGACACATTCCGGGTTTGATTGTAGATTGTAATAGGGAGATCCCGAAGGGCGAAGCCATGGCGGCTTCTGCGGTTTTGCAGGGGGCTGCGGTATGTCGCTGCTGCCGCCCTGCAGGCGTTGGCGGGATTGTTAACAGCGTAAGGACAGGAGTATAAAAATGTATATTATAGCAGGACTGGGAAATCCGGGCAGAGAATATGAGAATACAAGGCATAACGTTGGCTTCTGCGTCCTGGAGAAGCTGGCGGAGGAGGAGAATATCTCCGTTCTGGAGAAAAGGCATAGGGCAATCATCGGAAAGGGGATGGTGTCCGGGCAGAAATGCATTTTGGCCAAGCCTCAGACATATATGAATCTAAGCGGCGAGAGCATACGGGAGCTGGTGAATTTTTATAAGGTGGACGAGGAGGCGGAGCTTATTGTCATTTCCGACGACATCAGCCTGGAACCGGGGCAGATACGCATCCGCAAGAAAGGCAGCGCAGGCGGGCATAATGGGTTGAAGAACATCATAGCCGTTCTGGGGCATGATACTTTTATCCGGGTAAAAATGGGAGTGGGAGAGAAGCCTGCGGGATGGGATCTGGCGGACTATGTGCTGGGCCGGTTTTCTGCGAAGGACAGGGAGTCCGTGGACGAGGCGGCGGAGAGGGCTGCAGATGCCATCCGCATGATAATTGCGGAGGGTCCGGACGCAGCCATGAACCGGTATAACGCATCTCCAAAGGGAGGCAGCGTCCCGAAGAAGGAGAAGAAAGCGGTGCAGGGAGGCAGGGCTGCCGAAAGCGCGGAAGTGCATAAGGGAGAGAGCAGGAAACCGGAAGCGGGCGTGCCGCAGGGCGGGGAGAGCAGAGCCGTTGAAAGCGCGGAAGTGCATAAGGGAGAGCGCAGGGAACCGGAAGTGAGCGTGCCGCAGGGCGGGGAGAGCAGGAACGTCGAAGGCAGGCGTATATGACGAAGGGGAGCAGAAACCCAAGGGACAGCGCTTCCCAGTGAAATCTTGGCAAAAGGGCAAATTTGACTCCGGTATGTCCGGGTTAGGAGGCAGACAATGCAGGCATTACTGGCGCCGCTTCAGGAGCTGGCGGAATACGGCAATATCAGGGAGGTTATCAGGAAACGGGCGGGAAAACCGGAGAGCCAGGGGGCGGTGGCGGCTGTTACCGGATGTGTGGACTCTCAGAAGCTGCATATGGTTTATGGGCTGGGAGACGGCTTTCGGATTAAGGTTATCGTGACTTACAGCGATATAAAAGCAAAGGAAATTTTTGAGGAATACAAGTTTTATGACAAGAATGTCATGTTGTATCCCGCTAAGGACCTGATTTTTTTCCAGGCGGATATCCACGGAAACCAGTTGGTGAAGGAGCGCGTGAAGGTGCTGCGCAGGCTGATGGAGCGCAAGCCTGTCACCATTGTCACTACCTACGCGGCGCTGATGACGCCTCAGGCCATGTGGGACAGGGAGCGGGATGTCATCGATGTGGAGAGAAGGGGGACCCTGGAGGAGGGCAGCCTGAGCAGGCGGCTGGTAGCCATGGGTTATGAGAAAAGCTACCAGGTGGAAAGTCCCGGACAATTTTCCGTGCGGGGCGGAATCGTGGATATCTATGACCTGACGGAGGAGAATCCCTACCGAATCGAGCTGTGGGGGGATGAGGTGGACTCTATCCGCAGCTTCGATGTCTTAAGCCAGCGCTCTATCGAGAACCTGGAGAGCATCAGCATCTTCCCGGCCACGGAGTTTGTGCTGGAGGAAGACAGAATCCGCGGAGGCTTGAAAAGGCTGGAAGAGGAAGGGAAGAAGCAGGAGAAGGCATTTCGCACGTCCTTCCGCACGGAGGAAGCTCACCGGATAGCCGTCCAGGTGAAGGAACTGAGGGAACAGCTGGTGGAATTCCGGGCACAGGTGAATTTAGAGGGGTATATCCGGTATTTCTGTGAGGATACGGTGACACTGCCGGAATTGCTGGTGCGGATTGCGCGGGGAGGAGACGTGGGTTCCAAAAGCGGCGCGGCCTCAGGCGGGGGAAATGTCCGAGGCACGGGAGCAAATGCCGGTCCCGTTTTTTTCATAGACGAGCCAAACCGCGTCAGGGAGCAGGCGGAGGCGGTGGAGCTGGAATTTCGGGAGAGCATGGTCCAGCGGGCGGAGAAGGGGTATATCCTGCCCGGCCAGATGGACATTCTTTACAGCGGGGAACAGGTGGCTGCGGCACTGCTTTCCGGAAGCGTCATTACCCTGTCCACGATGGACACCAGGGGTTACTTCAAGGCAGATTTGCGCACAGACGCATCCTCCCGGAATGTGGCACCTTACAACAACAGCTTTGAGTCGCTGGTGAAGGATTTGAAACTCTTCCGCAGAAACGGCTACAGGGTGCTGCTTTTGTCCGGTTCCCGGATGCGGGCAAAGCGCCTTGCGGAGGATTTGCGGGACCAGGAGATTTCGGCGGTGTACACGGAGGATCCCTTAAGGGAGGTGCTTCCCGGGGAGGTGCTTACCTATTACGGCCACGTAAACAAGGGCTTCGAGTATCCGCTGCTTAAGTTCGTGGTACTCTCGGAGACGGACATTTTCGGGAAGGTGAAGAAGAAAAAAAAGAGAAAACTATACGAAGGACGGAAGATTCAGGAGTTTTCCGAGCTGAAACCGGGAGATTACGTAGTTCATGAGAATCATGGGCTTGGAATCTATCAGGGAATCGAGAAGATTGAGGTGGATAAGATTTCCAAGGATTATATGAAGATTTCCTATGCTAAGGGGGGCAATCTCTATATTCCGGCGACCCAGCTTGATTTGATACAGAAGTATGCCAACGCAGATGCAAAGAAGCCAAAACTGAACCGTCTGGGAACCCAGGAGTGGAACCGGACGAAATCCCGGGTACGGGGCGCCGTCCGGGAGATTGCAAGGGATTTGGTGAAACTGTACGCCGCAAGGCAGAAGCAGGAAGGCTACGTGTATGGGGAGGATACGGTCTGGCAGAAGGAATTCGAGGAAATGTTCCCCTTCGAGGAAACGGAAGACCAGATTCATGCGATTGAAGCCGTGAAGCGGGATATGCAGAGCAAAAAGATTATGGACCGCCTGATATGCGGCGACGTAGGCTACGGAAAGACGGAGATTGCCATTCGTGCGGCGTTTAAGGCGGTACAGGAAGATAAGCAGGTGGTGTACCTCGTGCCCACGACGATACTGGCGCAGCAGCATTACAATACGTTTTTGCAGAGAATGCGTGACTTCCCGGTGCGGGTGGATCTGATGTGCAGATTCCGCACGGGGGTGCAGCAGAAAAAGACGGTGGAGGACTTGAAAAAGGGACTTGTGGATATCGTGATCGGAACCCACAGGGTGCTGGGAGATGATTTGAAATTTAAGGACCTTGGCCTGCTCATCATTGACGAGGAGCAGCGTTTCGGCGTACAGCACAAGGAAAAGATAAAAAAGATGAAAGATAACGTGGATGTGATGACGCTGACGGCGACTCCTATTCCACGGACGCTCCATATGAGCCTCATCGGGATCCGGGATATGAGCGTCCTGGAGGAGGCCCCGGGAGAGCGGATGCCGATCCAGACTTATGTCATGGAATACAATGACGAGATGGTGAGGGAGGCCATTGAGCGGGAGTGCGCCAGGCAGGGGCAGGTGTATTATGTATATAATCGTGTGGAAGATATCAAGGAAGTCACGGCGAACGTGCAGAAGCTGGTGCCGGAGCTTACGGTGGCATACGCTCACGGGCAGATGAGGGAGCATGAGCTTGAGCGGATCATGTGCGATTTCATAAACGGCGATATCGACGTGCTTGTGTCCACCACTATTATCGAGACAGGGCTTGACATCTCCAACGTGAATACAATGATCATCCATGACGCTGACCGTCTGGGTCTGTCGCAGCTCTACCAGCTCAGGGGAAGGGTGGGGCGCTCTAACCGCATGGCATACGCGTTCCTCCTTTACCGGAGGGATAAGCTGCTAAAAGAGGTAGCGGAAAAAAGGCTTGCGGCGATCAGGGAATTTACAGATCTTGGCTCCGGGATTAAGATTGCCATGCGCGACCTTGAGATCCGCGGCGCGGGAAACCTTCTGGGAGCGGAGCAGCACGGGCATATGGAGGCGGTAGGGTACGACCTCTACTGCAAGATGCTGAATGAGGCGGTGCGGTTCCTCAAGGGGGAATCGGAGGAGGAAGACTATGCCACCGCCATTGACCTGAATGTAGACGCGTATATTCCCGACAGCTATATTTCAAACGAGTATCAGAAACTGGACATCTATAAACGGATTGCGGCAATTGAGACAGAGGAAGAGATGGAGGATATGACGGACGAGCTGACAGATCGTTTCGGAGATATCCCAAAAAAAGTGGAAAAGCTCCTGGAAGTGGCGGTTTTAAAGGCGCAGGCTCACCGGGCGTATATTACGGCGGTGGAGCAAAAGGGAGACACCTTTACATTTGCCATGCTTGAGAGCGCGAAAGTCTGCCCGGAGAGGATTCCCGGGCTGATTGAGAGATACAGGGGGGCGCTGACCTTAAAGGCAGGGGATGGCGGAACCTGCTTTGTGTACCGCGAGCTGAGGAGAAACAGCAAAAACGGGCAGCAGGATGCGGTCCGGGTTGTGAAAAATGTGTTAAATGAAATAAAGGGATTGATTGAGTAGCGGAAAAAATGTATAATGAATTAGTTAACAGGTACCAAGGAGGATAGGTTGTTATGAAAAAAAGATTGTTGTTGATTGCCGCGGCAATGATGCTCTCCACGGTTTCCCTTGCAGGATGCAGTTCGCTGAAAGCCGGCGAAGTGGTTCTTAAGGTAAATGATTCGGAACTTACGGCCGACGTGGCAAACTTTTACGCAAGATATACGCAGGCTCAGTATGAGACATATTATGGCGCATACATGGGCGAGAATATGTGGAATACGGAGGCGGAAAAAGGAAAGACTTACGAGGAATCCGTAAAGTCGTCCATTCAGGAGGATCTGAAGAGGATGCTTGTTCTGGAGCAGCATATGGAAGAGTACAATGTGGCGGTTTCCGATGCGGAGAAAGAGGTCATCCGGAAAGCGGCAAAGGAATTTGACGAGGACAATCCGCTTGAGAATAAGGAAAAGCTTATGTCCGGCACAGAGACCGTGGAGCGTGTGATGACGCTGATGGCGGTCGAGCAGAAGATGCGGGATAAGATCATAGAGGGAACAGACCGGAACGTATCTGACGAGGAGGCAAACCAAAAGAGCATGGAGTACGTAATGTTCTCCTATCAGAAGACCGGGGAGGACGGCAGTTCTTCCGATATGACGGACGACGAGAAAAAAGCGGTAAGGGAGCAGGCAGATGCGTTTGCGAAGAGCGCAAAAGCGGATCAAAAGAAATTTTCAGAGCTTGCACAGGAGCAGAGCCTGGAAGTAGAGACGGCCAGCTTTGACGCTGAGGCGACGGTTCCAAATGCAGAGCTTGTAAAGGCTGCGGATGCACTGAAGGAGAAGGAAGTGACGGATGTCGTCGAGGCGGAGGCAGGATGCTATGTCGCCCGGGTTGCGAGCCTTCATGACAAAGATGCCACAGAGTCGAAAAAACAGGAGATCATCACTGGCAGGGAGAACGACCTCTTTGCCGAAGTCACGGAAGAATGGATGGATAAGGCGAAGACGGACGTCAATAAGAAAGCATGGAAAAAGATTGACTTCAACCGTCTGGGAGTTACGATGAAGCAGTCGGAAAAGGATCCTTATGCGGATGACGTGAAGACGGATGACCAGGCAGAAGACAATGCATCGTCCGGCAACTGACGGATGCAGTGACAGATGAGTATAAGACAAGCGCATGCCGGATATGGCATGCGCTTGATATCTGTAAGGGAATCAGCTGAGATAAGTGGTAAAGATGTCATTTACCAGCTTGCCGTCAGCCTTTCCCTTTACTTTTGGCATCAG
>OFFW01002141.1_pt1 | contig 11137 bp, 8 predicted proteins | sample 1521501 | NCBI WGS metagenome assembly OFFW01 (sample SAMEA3504107, study PRJEB24116) | mouse gut metagenome | biome: mouse gut; feature: mouse-associated habitat; material: faeces | place: Denmark | collected 2011
GCCATCACTGGAAAGAGAGGCCCATTGGACACACAAACGTTATATGCCCCTGTACAGGGGAATGCCAGGGCCAAAAAATGGGAATGGGTGGGTAGGGAAGTGGTGGGGAGGGTATGGGGGAATTTTGGGATAGCATTCTAAATGTAATTGAGGAAAATACGTAATAATAAATAAATAAAATGATAATATAAAATTAGATTCTTAAGTATAAAAAAAAAGAAAAAAAAAGAAAAGTAATTTGGCAGGTTTTGTTGCTGTTGTTGTTGTTGTTGTTTTCTGAAAATTAGGAATAGTTCTACCTCAAGACACAGCTATATCACTCATGGGCATATACCCAAAAGATGTTCCACCATACCATCTCAATAACTGTTGCTCAACTCTGTTAATAAAACCTTTATTTGTCATAGCCAGAAACAGGAAACAACCAAGATGGACTTTAACTGAAAAATAGATGAAGAAAATGTGGTATACCTACACAGTGAAATATCATTCCACTGCTTAAAACAAGGAATCCATGAAATTTGCAGGCAAATGGGTAGGCTTTGAAAATATCATCTGGAGTGATGTAATCCAAACCCAGAAACACAGGCATGGTATGTACTCACTTAGAATGAGTACTTTTTCAGACATAGTACAGGATAATCATGCTAAGATCCACAGACTTAAAGAAGCTAAAACACGAGGGCACAAAAGGAAAATGCTTGATTCTCACTCAGAAGGGAAAATAAAATAGACATTAGGATTTGATTTAGGGAGGGAAATTTGTGGGAGATGGAGAGGGAACTAAGGTGGGGAGCAAGAGTAGTGTGGTATCAGGGAGAAGAGATACCTGAGGAGAGGCACCTCTGTGATGAAACAAAGACCAGGGACTGTGGGGGCTCTTAGGAATCTATAGGGGTGAGTCAACTAGCAGCAGGTGATATGGAGCCCTAAGCAATCTTCTCCTGTAGCCAGAAGGGACTTCCAGTGGAAGGAGGGGAATACCAATGCCCTCACAAAAACATCAACCCAAAATTTATCCTACCTACAAGATATTCAGGGATTACAATGGAACAGAGATTAAGGGAATCGCCACCCAATAACTGGCCCAATTTGAGACCCACACTGTGGGAGAGAGCCAGGCTTTGACACCATTAATGATGTTCTGCTATGCTTGTAGACAGGAGCCTAGGATAACACTTCTAAGAGGCTTCATCCAGCAGAGGATGGAAACAAATGTACAGAACCACAGACAAACATCAAGGGGAGTTTGGAGAGTCTTGTGGAAGAGTTGGGGAAGGACATTGAACTCAAAGGAGAACATTGTGACTGAGGGGTCAGGGACACCACAAGAAAACCTACACAATCAAGTAGCCTGGGCCCATGAGGGCTCACAGAGATTGAACCACCAATCAAAGAGCATGCATGGGCTGCACATAGACCCCCTCCCCATATGTAGCAGATGTGCAGCTTGGTCTTCATGTGGGTTCTCTATAAACTGAAGGGAGGACCGCTTCACACTGTTGTCTGCATTTGGATTCCTTTCTGCTAGTTGAGCTGCCTTTTCTGGACTCAGTGGGAAAGAAGCTTAATCTCTACTCTTCTTTAGGGTAATAGGACTGGCTACTATATACCATATTTATATTCACTATAAAAACCTTACCTTCATTGAACCTGACATGCTTCACTTCAGTTCTCTGAGCTGACGATCCAGTACTGTGACATAGATTTTAAAGTTAGCATTATTGTGCTATTCATAAGAAAAATATTTAGCAAGTGTTTTAAGTACTTTATATTTGTGTCCCTTCTGTATCTTACTTTAGATGTTTACAAACAACATTTTTTTGAATCAGGATCTCACTATGTATCCATGCTGGTCTGAAAACTGCTCTATGGAGCATGTTGGCCTTAACTCACAGAAATCTGTTCATGTCCTCCTTCCCAAGTTCTGGGATGCAATCCATGGGCCAACAAGACTAGACAAAACGTTGAATTCACTTTTCAGCAATTGACTATGATTGCTGACTGCTCTCCTCCCACCTTTTCTCAAGAGAAAATATGAGGAATACTTAGCTCTTAATTAAAACACAAACAAAGGTGCACGCGCACGCAAACACACAAACACACACACACACACACTAAAAAGAATTAAAGACAAGATCGGGCATGCTCAGGGTGGTTTGGCTGTAGACACTTATGGAAGTCTAAAAGGAAGGATTCCAGGCCTGAAGGAGATAGGAACTCCAGAGAATGACCAACCACCAGAATCAAATAACATGAACCCTCAGGGCACTCAGAGATGGAACAATGAAACAAAGAACAAACATGGGTTGGACGGATATCTCCGAGCACCTATGTAGCAGAGGGGCAGCTAGGTCTTCACATGGGTCCCAATCAACTGGAATGGGGGTATCAAAAAAAGCTGTTCATCCTACCTCAGTTTTATTCTTCTAGCTGAGCTACTTTTTCTGTCCTCAGAGAGAGACGAAGTGCCAGGGTTTGGACATACAGGGAGTCCCAAACTGCTCAGAGGTGAAGTGGAGGAGGGGCAGGGAGAGACTGTGGGACTGGGTGACCAGGAGGGGGTCACTGAGCTAGATGTAAACATAAGAAAAAAATTAAATTAAATTTTTACAGAAATCATTAAAGTTTTGAAATGTATCTTCAATCACAGAAAGAACTGTTATTTGGAAATAATGGCTCAACATAAACAACAGATATACATGTCTACTAAACAGAAAATTTCAGCATAAACAGATGTATTCCATATGGAAAAAGCATGTGGCATTGTAAGAGCAAACTCTTTCAGAGCTATATATTCACAGAATTCAGTACAAGATTTATAACGCTAATTAAAGTAGTAGACTCTGCGGAAAGAAATGAACTACTTATATATCCACTATGAAAGCTCCATCTGAAATGGGGAAGAAAAATGTCTTGAACTGCCGAATCACCAAAGTTGCTGGGTACCTGTGCTAGGACAGTTTAAGAACATCTCCCAGTGAAAGGTAGTTTTCTGCTGACTTGGACATTTCAAGACTCAAACATCATTTGGAAACACTGCTTGGTACCTGTGATTACGTATGGTATAATTCTAAAGAAATGGCTTATGCTGTCATCTTTGAGGTCACAGGTTATAAGTTTTCAGACTTAGGGACTGTGGGTGTTTATCATGGTAGAACACTTGCCATAGACACCTATGGCTCTTAATTCAGTGACAAACACTTTCAAAAGTAAAAATACAATGGCTGTGGAGCAGCAACCGATCTTTGTTATCCTTTGGCTTGGTGGATGGCTCATGAGGTGAACTCCTGAACTAGGCAGTGATCCCTACTGCATGCTGTTCTTTGTTGTGGTGAAACTGTCTCTTTTCCAGCTCCCACTTCATGTGTGCTAAGCTTCCTAACTATGCCTCTGAGTTGCTTACAATCTCTCTATCATTTTAATACTCCTGACTTAAGCAATTGTCACCCTCAAGAGCAGCACTAAGATTGAAGAAAGGAAGAAACTGTACCTTTTTGCACACTTTGCTGCTAAAAATTCTACCATTTCAGGTTTCTGTTCAAATGTTGCAAGTTGCAATGGTGTCAAGCCATACTATAAAGGAAAAAAATAATGCATTTTACAAAACTACTTGTTTCTCAACAATCTGCTCATCACCGATTTTGTGAAGATAAGTAGACAAGAAAAGAGTCACAAGGGATCATTCATCCTACAACACCTGCTGCACTTTCCCACACACAGCTGTCTTTTCCCTTTGACACACCTTTTCCCTGTCCAACACTGCCTATAACACCACTCCCTTCCAGAACTCTCCCCAAACACTCAAGGATTGCAATCTTCTTAGCTCCGTGGAGTGGGGCCTCCATTGCCACAGCCCAGAATACAGAGTACACTGTGCTATGCCCCTGTTGAAGGAGTGTGCTCAGGAGGGGTCTGGGGCAGAGTTTCTCAACCTGTATTTCAAATATATTTCTTTTCTAAACTAAGAATTTATCTCACAAGCTGGACAGCATCTCCCATGTACACCAAAACTTTTTAAAACTTAAATAACATATTTGGCATATTTTCTCCAATGACCAAATTTCTTCATTTGCCTGTTACCTCTCTCGTTTTCCAGTCTACCCTTATCCTAAGCCAAACACATATCAGTACCTTCTTTGCATCAACACATTTCTATTTATTCTACAATCACTTAACTTGAAATGAATTTATTTTTATTGTCTGTGCGTATGTGATGTTTGTGTGGTCCTAAATCCTTTATTTTTGAATTTTAAAATCAAGGCCAATTCTGAGACAAAATACACTATTTTTTTTGAATGAACTACCAAAAATATGAAAAAACATATTTGGTGAAAATAAAAGTGTTCCACTGAACAGATACAGTGAAAATGCATGAGCTTCTGTGTGTAGAAAATAGATGTGCGTGTCACTGCTAGAGGTGCCCTGGGAATGAAGTTGAGTGATCTTTACCTCTGTTTTGGCTTCAATGTCTACGTTGTGCTCAAGGAGCATTTTTACAATCCTTATGTTACCCCTGGATATAGCATGGTGGAAGGCTGTGTTCCCACTGGAATCTATCAGATTTGGATCCGCATTGTGGGTGAGCAATACGGAAGCACAATCCACATTGTCTCGTTGGGTGGCCTGTAAAATTGTACAAAGAAATACATCTTAAATTCAAGGAAGTCAAGAGAGATGTTTTCTACCATTGCACTGAATAGTTTCCCTAAAATAAAACATAGAGTTCCACTTCTGCATATTATCACTCTCTTTAGACACAAGGTCTTTCAAGAACCCCCAGGCTTGCTTGCCTAACTTTATAATCTCCCCACCACATCTCTTTCCCAGTGGTAGAGTTTAAGGATTCTGCCAACACACCTAGATATTCTAAGAATTCAGGCTCTGTGCTGGTTCGTTGTTGCAGTGCAGAGATTAGTTGTTTGGTTAGGTTTTTTGTTTGTAGGTTGGTTTTGTTTGTTTGTTTGTTTGTTTTTCTTTTTGCCAGTGTAACACAGGCTTAACACACCTAGAAAGATTCTCACTTGAGGAAATGCCTCTATCAGACTGGCCTCTGGTTAACTATGTGGACTTTTTTTTTTTTTAATTTTAAATTGAGATAGAAGTAGGAAAGTCTAGGTTTTAGGAGTTGGGGCATGCCTGGGACAAAGTCCTCAATTTTGTTAAAAAACAAAAACAACAACAACAACAAAAAGTAAACACCTGAGCAAGGCTTGGTAGAAGCCATGGAAAAGCTGCATTCTCCTGTGAACTCCAGTTCAGTTCTTCCCTCCAGTTCCTGATTTGAGCTCCTGCCCTGGTTCCCCTTGAGAATGATCTGTGATGTGTAAATGTAAGCCAAATAACCACTTCCTTTCCTGAGTTGTTTTTGGTCAGTGTTTTATCACAGCAAGAGAAACCAAACAAGGACAACCTCTATCCATTTCATGTCAAAACAGATGGCCAATAGCTACCTTAATCAAGGGTGTGCAGCCTTCATCATCCCGGATGTTAATGCTGGAATTATTTTCTAATAATAGTGTCACCACGTCTGGATGGTTGTGGGCACATGCATAATGCAGCGAAGTCCTGCAAATGGAAAGGACATTTAGGGACATTCCCAAATGCTAAATAAGAGCCCCATCTCCTTTAAGCACCACATACTATGAAGCAAATTTTCTTCTGATGTAAGAAAATAACTGGAATTGCCTTATTTATTTATAACTACTCAAATGTTCATTTACTGTGCTAGGGATAATGTGCATGGCTGTGTCCACATAAGGCAGGTGTTCTCTCACTACCTTCATCTTTGTACAAAGCATCATAGAAAAGTTCCCAGTAAGTTCATCTCAGCATGAATTCAAATCCTACTCTAATATCTGGTACTCACTAGTGACTACTTGGGATTTCTATGAGCTCCATGACTCCATTTCCAGATCCAAAGAATGGAGATTAAGCATAGCTGTTATCTTACCCGGGGCTGCTGGGAGGCTTCAGGTTGGATGAGCAAGTACTCTGCTAGAACATTACAAGCATTTACAGCTCCTGAGAGTTCAGCATTTGCTCATCATGATAATGATTTCTCTTCCTTGTTATAACAAACACAACATTTCAGTGAAGGTAAAACAGGATTCTATCAACAGTACACATATAAAACTTTTCTAGTCAAGGAAGTTTACATGTCTTTAAAAATAACTCTTTTTCACCAACCAAGTCTTGAACATGATAATCCTCCTAACTCATCCTAAATAGTGGCCAGTGACACTGGGCTCACTGTCCCTTTTCATTCACATTTTAGCCTCTCTAACATTGGAATGTCATTCATCATTTCTATTATTTAGCAACTATAATTGCCAATATTTTTAACTTTGTTTCTCTACAAAATAAAGGGTTATCATGAAACCCATTGTGCCTTACATTGAACAAAATATGGCACAATCCACAGGTAAATGGCAATGATACAGATCACTTGTATCTATGTAAATTCTTAAAAACAAACAAAACTCTAAGACATCAGCCATCAATTCTTTGTTTGTTTGTTTTTCATTTCTACAGTTCATTTTTTTATGCCCATGAGTAGTGTTTCCATTCCTGGTAGCAGGGGGAGCACAACCTAGTCCTTAGGTAATAGATACAGTATCCATGGTAATCCAGGCACTAAATGGTAGCAAAGGAGGACCTCATGCTTTGCCATAAAATGGTCAATGTGCTCCTGGACTCACACCAAAATTGGGTCAATATCCCTACAAGGTGATAACCTATGCCATCCTAGCTCCTATGCTTGATATTCAAAAGGCTATAAGCACAATGAAGCAAGGGTTCCAATGAGCATGCTTCAGTTCATTTAACATTTAAATTTATAGAATGTAAGGAAGCTTGACTGGGCAGAGAAACATAATGGTATAAGACTGGAAAGATCTGGAGAGATAGCAGAATGTGTATTCTACACAGTAGATATCTAAGTTATGTGTGGGGAACGAATGGGCTGACAGAATGAAAAACTACAGTTGGACAACTCAGTGTTTTTAAAGAAAACATTCATTAAGCAAACGAATATCCTCAACTATAATTTATAATTTATTCATCTATTATTTATATGAAGTTCCAACTTCAAGCATCTTTGAACTACAAAATACTCAAAAAGCTTGTGGACTACAGAAAGAAAATCTACAGTTGTGTCATTGATTCCCCTTCATAACCTAGTATGACCTAAAAATAGGAAATAAGAATGAGGGGCTGGGATGGTTTGTAAAACTCAATTGGTAAAACACTTGCCCTGGAAACCTGAATGCAGATGTGGCGATATGGGAATCCCCAAACCTTACTTGCTTACAAGTCTGAGAATTAGTGTGCTCCAAGAGAGTAAATCAAACATACCATGGGATTTGGGTGAGTGAACATGTCTCTAAAACTGAGGGACCATTGGGTGGAACCCACCAGGGGCCCTGATGGCCAGAGTTCAGTCCCCAGAACCCACAATGTGACAGAAGAGAACTGTCAAGTGGCTATTTCTCTGATCACCCCACACTTAGTTCCACATGTGTGGGACACAGAAAAGTGAGAGGAAGACAATGTCAGTCCCTTAACATGTGTATCAATGCACAAATAACATGTACATATGATGAGAACCGGGATTGGTGGTGGTGGGGGAATGTATCATTGTTCCAGTTCAAAATGTCTTTGATCCATTATAAAAATGGGTCATATTGATCTAAGATTTCATAGTGATTTTTTCCATTTCAGTTGATGATTTATCTTATGATAAATTTTTCAGTGTTGTATATTAGTGCTAATGTTCTATATATTGAGACAAATCTAGACAGGCAGCTTGGCAGTTAACAGCTCTAGGTATGTTTTCTAGAGGGCTCAGCTTTGATTGCTAGCACCAACATGGCAGCTCACAACTGTGTATAGCTCCACTTCCAGGGGACCAAGTACTGATTGTGTCACACATGGTTCAACGAAAATGCACATAGAAAAAACCTTTGTGCGTGCATGTGTGTGTGTTGCTGTGCATGAGTGTCTTCAAAGTTTTAGTGTAACATAAAAATAAAATGATGTAGTTTGATCAAGGCCTAGGACCTGTTGTTTCAGGGTATGCAGGTCTCATATTACTAAGAGCATTAAACACAATGTAGGGGACCCCAGTGGAAATGACCCTAAGCATGACATCTCTCCTCCATTAGGATGTGGCCCTGAAAGTTGATTTTTCTGTTTATCTCTGAGTACACCTGACAGATCCCACCCACCTCTGTGTACCCCCCCACCTTCACCAATTTCAAGCCCCATTACCTTTTCCTCCTATCAGATTCATCCACATGATGTTGACTGGAGTGGATTAACTTCTCTGTTGTATCAAGGTCACCCACGCTGGCCGCTCGTTGTAATGGGCCTATAGGATCATAGCCAATCAAGTAGAGGGGATATTTCTTCTTTTTCTGAGGATGCATGCATCTAAGACCCAGACATGAACGCCACAGGTGAGTGTACCAGCGTCTCCTTCTGGGGATGTTCATTGTCTGGGAATCATAGTTGATTTCTTCCTCCATTATTGGAGCCTAGGGTAGCCCACGAACCTTCTTCCCTCTCTTCCCTTCCCTTTAACTGATATCTGACTCTCAAATTCTATAATTAAAGAAAAAAAAGGCAACTCTTGTATCTAAAAAGCAGGAGAGCACAACCAGTTCAGTGTGAAGTGAACTGTACTTCAGCAAGTAGCAGCAGCACAGCCCTGCTAGCACCACCACAGTGACATGCTCTGAGCACACAATGGTGCTATCTATGATGCGTGTGTTCTATGCATTTCTTCCTCAGAGTGCAGTGGCAGGAGCCCACCCTCCTGGGTGCCTGGGCAAAGCACTGTCAGTTTTGACTCTGCACTAGATCTACGTGCATGGCCTTCAAAGGGAATACTGAGGGCAGATAGGTGATGGTTTAGATACTTTGCAACCCTGCAGCCCTGCCAATATGTGGACCTAACTGGCCTGATGGGGCAAAAATGATCATCCTGTGTTGCCAAATCCAGACCCAACACCACAAATATGTTATGTGGCCTCTTTTAAGGATGTTAGTGGTTAAGGATCTGAGATGAGAACTATGATCTAAATAACCGCACAGGATTAGTATCTTGTAAGGAACCAGTGGGAGAATGCTATCTCCCAAGGAAGAGCAAGTAGTGTAGAGTGTTATAAAGAGAGACAGAAAATCTAGAGCAGGAGGGTTTAATAAGAGGCAATTGGGAGAGACAGGTAGAGGCATGGGGTACACCCTTCCACAGCCCTCACCTCTTTCAGGCTCCGTTACCTGCCCCTCCTATTATATTCATCAACATGATATTGACTGGAGTTGATGAGTCTCTCCATTGTATCCAGGTCACCCTTCTTGGCTGCCCAGGGATTCCTACCTGAAAATGTAGAGGGTCAGTTTCCTTTGGTTATACAAGCACCCACAGCCCTGGCATGCAGGCCTAGCTAAAGTAGGAAATAAGGGGAGGGACCACAAACACTAAAGGCCTTTTGAAAAGCTATATGGAAATCAGCTACTCTAGCAGCTTCCTATACATTTATGCAAGGGATCCTTATGGAGCCAAAAACTGACAGAGGAGACAAGGCTCCAACTACACATCCTGTGCCACCAAGTTACACCTCCAGTAACAGGAATGGGTTGCAACCTGTTGAGTCATTAACCAAAGGGTCCTACATTAAGCCTCAACTATCAGCACAGGCTAGTGCCAAGAGTATTGGGTGGTCTACACAATCTGATGGTTAGGACTGATTTCTGAAGGTCACCTTTCTGTCATCACAGTGCAATAGGTTGAGCTGGGTCTAACTAGACTCTTCACCCTACTAACCAGAGTTCATAAGATTGGAAGGAAACCTGTTACTACTGGAGAACAAAGGAAATCCTCAATATCTGTCAGCTACAAACCCTGAAACCTACAATAACACCTACAAGGCAGCTCACAACCATCTTCAAAGCCAATTATAGGCTATCCAAATCCTCTTGCATTGTCACAGGCCCAGACATGCCCACAGTGCACACACATACATGTAGGCAAGACATACATACACATGAAATAAACATAATTTATCTTTCAGTAATAATGGGTTTACAGGTATGTAATATACTTATGTTTAAGTTCATTCTAAGAAAGAATACAATCTAGTAGTGCTTTCTTAGTATGTCATTAAAATTATGCACCCATCACTCTGTTTTAAAAACATTTTTATCTTTAAGAAGAAACCCTAGCAATGTATCGAATCATTTCTGCATCCCTGGATGAAGTGTACTTGATCATGATGGGTGATGTTTTTAATGTGCTGCTGTATTTGTTTTGCAAGTCTTTTCTTGAGTATTTTTTCATCAATGTTTATGAAAGGAATTGGTCTGAAGTTCTCTTTCATTGTTCAGTGCTTCTTGGTTTAGGTATCAGGGTGACTGTTGCTTATACCATGAGTTTGGCAGTGTTCCTTCTGTTTCTATTTTGTGGACTAGTTTGAGGAGTATTAGCTCTTCTTTGAAGTTCTGGTAGAATTCTGCACTAAAACCATCTGGCATCTGGCCCTGGGCTTTTCAGTTGTGAGACTTTTTTTTTTTTTAGTATAGAATGGAGCTCATGGGGAGGGGAGTTAAGAGGGTAGCAGAGGCAGAGAAAGGCAGAGAGAAGGAAAGAGTAGAGATGTAGAGGGTGGCCATGACTACATGGAGAGGGAGGGGAAGGGAGTGAGAGAGGGGGGGCACAAGAGGGAAGAGAGAGGCAAGAGAGCAAGAGGGTAAGAGCTGGTTGTGAGGCTTTTAATGCTTCTACTTCTTCAGGGATTATAGGACTCTGAAAATAGTTTACCTGGTCTTGATTTAACTTTGGTAAGTGGTATCTGTTTAGAAAAAGAAAGTCCATTTCATTGAGACTTTCCAACTTTGTGAATACAGGTCTTTCAATAAAACCTATTAATTCGTTGAATTTTCTGATTGTCTATTGTTATGTATCCTTTAACACTTCTGATTTTTGTTTATTTGGATACTGTCTCTATGCCTTTTAGTTTGGCTAAGGGTTTGTCTATCTTGTTGATTTTCTCAAAGAACCAGCTCTTGATTTTGTTGATCCTTTTTGTTGTTTTCTTTGTGTCTAATTGATTGAGTTCAGTCCTGATTTGGATTG
>OFFW01002142.1_pt1 | contig 11136 bp, 9 predicted proteins | sample 1521501 | NCBI WGS metagenome assembly OFFW01 (sample SAMEA3504107, study PRJEB24116) | mouse gut metagenome | biome: mouse gut; feature: mouse-associated habitat; material: faeces | place: Denmark | collected 2011
TAAAAAGGGCTGTTACATGGCCTTTTAACTTTTACACAATTATATGGACTTTATCTGCATAAATTAATTGACTTCGCCATTGAAAGTATACTTTGTATCAAAAGGATAGTTTTTAATGTTCAAGTTAACGTAATAGAAAAATACGACTATGAGAGCGAAATTTCAAAAATTGCAAAGGCTATGGAATTTTATAGTGATCATCAAAATAACGAATAAAAAGATAGATTAATAAGAAATTATATTAAATAATAGACAGTCCAAAAAGAATCCAAACTCTAATTCAGATAGAGTATAGTTTGGATTTTTTTGCTAACTCCGAATTATGTATAATAAAATGCTATTTCACCTTAAACTGTTTGCGATATGCAATCTAGCTACTCCAAATTTCTCAATAAAAACATATTGACACCCATTTCCCAAAGGGTTATTATATTAAATAATAATTAGTAAATGCAAAGAAAAGATGAGTAACTGAGGAATCGTACTTCAGAGAAGTGGAGAAGCTGCGAACCACGTATCGATGAATCAGTGAAGATGGTCTTGGAGCATTCAAGCTACGAGCACGGTGAGTAGCTTGCGGTCGGCCCCGATATCAGGCCTGATGTATGCTAGTACCTGACGAGGATGATATTGTGAAGTATCATTAAAAATGGGTGGTAACACGTTTAGGAAATGACGTCCCTAGATGAGAGTGGTAACTCTGATCTAGGGATTTTTTGTTTGCAAAGGAGGAACATTATATGAAAAAAATCACCTTAGTATTTTTGAGCTTATTTACGATCTGTCTTTTAGGAGCTTGTGGCAATAAACAAAAAACGGCTAGTAAGCAAGTTTTGACTTGGACAGAAACGAGTACGTTAGCGACCCAAGACCAATCGCTTGCAACTGACTCACTGTCGTTTCAAACATTGTTGAATACACAAGAAGGGTTATATCGTTTAGATAAGCAGCAAAAGCCTAAATTAGCGTTAGCAAAATCAGTTAAGATCTCAAACGATGGCAAAACTTACGACTTTATTTTACGCCCAAATGCTAAATGGTCTAATGGCGATCCTGTCACAGCAAAAGATTTTGTCTATGCCTACAAACGAACAGTTACGCCTAGTACGAAAGCTTCGATGGCATTTTATTTTTATCAGATCGAAAATGCTGAAGCGATCAATAAAGGTCAAAAAGATGTTAGTGAACTAGGGGTCAAGGCCCTTGCTAAAGATCACTTACAGATCAAGTTGACGCGACCAGTTAGTTATTTTAAACGTCTCTTAGCTTTTCCACTCTTTTTTCCACAAAATGAAAAGATCGTCAAAAAATATGGTGATCTATACGGAACACAAGCTAAGTATACCGTCGCAAATGGCCCCTATATTTTAAAAAATTGGACTGGAACTAATAAAAAATGGACGCTAGTTAAAAATAAAACTTACTGGGATGCTAAAAATGTCAAATTGGATCAAGTAAATGAACTTGTTACTGAAAGTACGACGACAAGTTACAATTTATACAATTCAAATAAAGTTGATGCAACTGGTTTATTAGGTCAACAAGTTGCTGCGAATAAAAATTCCCCTGCTTATCATGAACGCCTAGCTTCAGCCATTCAACGCTTAGAGCTAAACGAAGAAAAAGTACCTGCCTTTAAAAATAAAAATATTCGTCAAGCCTTTTCCTATGCGATCGATCGCAAGAGTTTAGTCAATGATGTTTTAGCGGATGGTTCGGTCGCCGCCAAAGGTTTTGTTCCTTCGGGAATGGGAAGTAACCCTCAAACAGGCCAAGCATTTCAAGATGAAGCTTACGTTAAAAGCGCTGTTAGCTATGATCTAAAAAAAGCCAATGCGTTACTTGAAAAAGGTTATCAGGAAACAGGAATAACAACGCTCAATGTTGAATTATCTGTCTCTGATACCGATAGTGCCAAGAAGATCGCTGAATTTTTACAAAGTTCGCTTGAACGTTTGCCAAATGTTAAAGTTACGATCACTTCGATCCCATATACGCAGTTGATCACGCGTCAAGCAGCTAAAGACTATGAACTTACTGTAAAAAATTGGCAAGCGATCATCGCCGACCCGATCAACTTTTTAGATGTGTTTGAGAGTGATTCAAGCTATAACAATAGTGGTTGGAAAAATGCTGAGTATGACCGTTTGTTAGACGAAGCTGAAAATAAATACGGGGCTCAACCTGAAAAACGTTGGCAACTGCTTGTCAAAGCTGAAAAACTTTTGATGGAAGACCAAGGAACGATCCCGTTGCTCCAAGTCGCTAAACCGCAACTATTACGTCCATCAGTCAAAGGTGTTTACTTTAATCCGACTGGGATCCCATATGATTTTAAAACAGTTTCGTTAGCAGAAAAATAAGGTGAAAATATATGAAAGAGCTCGAAAAGAAATACTTAGAAGAATTATTTGTCGAATATGCTAAGGTAAATACGCGGTCAGATGCGACTAACAAGCAGAATATTCCAACGACACCAGGACAAAAGGTCTTAGCAAAAAAGATCGTAGCCAAGCTAAAGCAGATCGGGGTTGATGATGCTTATTACAATGAAGCTTCTGGTTTTGCGATCGGATATTTAGCAAGTAATAGTTCTGATAAAGCGATAACAGGGGTCGGATTTATTGCCCACCTTGATACTGCCGATTATCCAGCTGAGAATATTTCTCCTAAAGTTCATCCTAATTATGCTGGCCAACCGCTCACTTTAAATTCAGATAAAAATATTGTTTTAGATCCTAAAGATTTTCCAAAATTAAAGCAATTAGTCGGGCAAACATTGATCACAAGCGACGGGACGACATTACTTGGAACTGATGATAAGGCAGGGATCGTTGCGATCTTGGGTGCACTCAAATATTTTAAAGAAAATCCTGAAGTCGAACACGGTGACATCTATGTAGGCTTTGGACCGGATGAAGAGATCGGACTAGGGGGGAAACGTTTTTTAGCTACTGATTTTGATGTTGAGTTTGCCTATACGCTTGATAATGGGCAAGCCGGTGAATTGCAATATGAAACTTTCAATGCTTCACAAGCTACGATCGAGATCGAAGGAACAGCAGTCCATCCTGGCAATGCTTATAAAACGCTAGTAAATGCAGTTTTGATCGCTCGGGATATTTTAAACGAACTTCCCAAAGATGAAGTACCTGAAAAAACAAAAGAGCGAGAAGGGTTTATTTTAGTGACTAAGGCCGATCTTCAGCTTGATCGAGCCACGCTTGAGTTGATCATTCGTGATTTTGATCAAATTAAATTCAGGCAAAAAGAAGAACTTATCCAAAAAATAGTTGCGCAGTGCAATGCAAAATTGGATCGTCCTCGGGTCAAAGTTACTTTTGAGCAGCAGTATGAAAATATCGCTAATACGATCACAAAGCATCCATATGTCGTCAATTTAGCTTTAGCGGCGTATAAAAAATTAGGACTCACCCCAAAGATCGTTCCTTTTAGAGGTGGCACAGATGGAAACTTTATTACACAAAAAGGGATCCCAACACCTAATCTATTCAACGGCGGTGGCAATTACCATGGACCCTACGAATACGTCACAAGTGAGCAACTTTTGTTAACGGCAAACACAGTCGTTACGATCGTTAAAGAACATGTGCGACAAACAAAATCTGGGCGGGATGAACGATCCTTAGATAATATTTGAATAAGAAAAGCACAACGGATATGTTGGGCTCTTTGTCAACTACTGTGTAAAGAGTAAATATTTTTAGAGAAGCTCTGTGAGAATAGTTTAGGCTGTTTTCACAGAGCTTCTTGTATCTTCTAAAGGACGTTATTATAGTGACAGTATTTTGTGGTCCTAATGCTGTTAGAGTGGTAATAAGAAGACCCCTAATATAGATAAATGTTATATTAAAATAAATAATAGATTAAAGAGATGATCGAAATGCGAAGAACAGATAGAACGAAGAGCGATAGAAAATATTTAAAAGCAAATATTTTAGGCTTTTCGTTTAAGATACACAAGACTGTAACTATCTTATTGAGTATTATGATTTTTATTACGTTAACTGGTTTAGCACTTGCTAAGGTTTATAACATGAAACAAAGTCAAAATATCACAGATAAAGCAACAACACGAAAAATAACGCAACAAGAAACAAGTACACGCAAAAAAGCAAGCAGTACGCAAATTGAATTGCCAGAAGAAACATACACTCAAACAAACGAAGAAGAGTACGAGAATGAATCAACAGCAAGGGAAAGCTATGAACCGCAAGAAGAAATAGCAGAAGCGGAAACAGATGCTACACTATGCCCAGAATGTGGAGAAATTAATAAAGCGGGACATTACGAAAATAAACATGTAAACCAAGATGCTAATTTAGAAACAAGAGGAATGCCAAAAACAGTTCCATTTGCTGATAATCCTGCATGGCTCGGTGATTGTATTAGAAAAAATCATGATTGTGGTTGGTCTCCTGGCGTTCATGGGCATACTGCAACTCCATTTTGTCTAACGTGCAATAAGACAGGAGAAACAGTAGATGACCCAAATAGTTATCCTTGCGCAATGGGGACACATCCTACCCCTGATTACTTAAATGAAAATCAAAGAAAAGACGTAGAATAGTATTATTATGAAGGAAGTAGACAATTTTTAGTCGCTTGCTCCAATTTTATTTTTGAAAAATTAATGTTACAAGTAGTTATTAATTGAACTAAATAAACTCCAGCCCCCTAGATCAGATGCTAGCCCTGATTTAGGGGGCTGATTGTTTTCTATAAGTGAGCATCACTCTAAGCACATTGGAAGTTTTTAGAAATTATATTTCAAAAATGTAAAAATAAAACAAAAAATTTGAAATATAAATCCATAGGTCATATAATGAAAGCGTAAACAAAACTAAGTGAAAGGAGCGCTGACCGTGAACGGATTTTCAGTTTTTATGGATAGAGATATTGATGCGGCTACGGAACTATATATTAAACAGATGGCAAAAGCAGGCTTTGACGGGATATTTACTTCATTGCATATCCCAGAAGATGATCCTAAACAGTATAAAAAGCGACTCGCTAAATTAGGAACACTAGCGCAAAAAAATCATTTGGACTTAATGGTCGATATTGCAGGTGATGCGCTATTTAAAGCTGGTTTTTCGCTGGAACAGATCTCAGAGTTAAAAAAATTAGGCGTTACGGGGCTACGCGCTGATGACCAACTCAGCTTACAAACGATCGCCCAAATTTCACATGAAATATTTATTGGTTTAAATGCAAGTACCTTGATAAAAGACGAGCTTTTAAAACTTAAAGAACTTGATGCTGATCTAACGCAGATAATAGCGTGGCACAATTATTATCCACGTCCAGAAACGGGGTTAGATAACAGTTATTTTTGTAAACAAAATGCTTTTCTAAAACAAAATGACTTACAGGTAGTCGCCTTTATCCCAGGAGATGATCGCTTGCGTTATCCACTTTACCAAGGCCTACCTACCTTAGAATCACAGCGCTACTTAAAGCCACTGCTTGCTTATCTAGAATTAAAAGCTTTAGGCGTCGATGGCGTCTATATTGGCGACAGTGGATTATTACCAGATAGCCAAAAACAGTTTGCGAGTTTGCTAAATGCGGGCCTGATCGTGTTACATGCTACGCGTAAAACAAATGACTTTTCCCGGGTTATCGGACAACATCAAAATCGAAAAGATGTTGCCCGTGACGTGATCAGAAGTGCGACTGCCCGCTTAAAAGTTAGTGAGCCGATCTTGCCGGAGAATACGACTTTTAGAGCTAAAGGCGCACTTACGCTTGATAATTGTGACTATGGACGCTATATGGGTGAATTTCAACTCGTCAAACATGAGCTTAAAGCTGATCCTAGAGTCAACGTTATTGGTCAAGTCATTGAAGCTGAGTTAGAGCTTTTAGCTTATATCGGAGCAGGACAAAGATTTGAAATAGTGGAGGTAAAAAATAATGGATCTAACGAATTTAACAACTGAAAAACGCAATGAAAAAACAACAGATCTCGATAAGATGAGTATTTCGACAGCTTTAAAGCTGATGAATCAAGAAGACCAGCAAGTTGCTAAGGCAATCCAAAAAGTTTTGCCTGAGATAAAACCAGTTATCGAAGCCACGATCACAGCCTTTAAACATGGTGGGCGTTTGATCTATCTTGGTGCGGGGACAAGTGGACGGCTGGGAGTCCTTGATGCAGCTGAATGTGTTCCCACGTTTGGGGTCTCACCAAACCAAGTCATCGGCTTGATCGCTGGCGGAAAACAAGCTATGACATTAGCAGTCGAAGGTGCAGAAGATGATCTGACTTTGGCCCAAAAAGATCTGAGTGCCTTGAAGCTAAATGATAAAGATGTAGTTGTTGGGATCGCGGCTAGTGGACGCACACCCTATGTGATCGGGGGCTTAAAATATGCACGCGACCTAGGAGCAACGACAGCAAGTATTGCTTGTAATTTAGACGCTTTGATCTCCCAATATGCTGAATTTGCGATCGAAGTGGATTGTGGACCAGAATTTTTGACTGGATCGACGCGTTTGAAAGCTGGGACGGCTCAAAAAATGATCTTAAATATGCTCTCAACGATCTCAATGATCGGGATCGGTAAGGTCTATCACAATCTGATGGTCGATGTAAAACCGACCAACGAAAAATTAGTTGAGCGTAGTAAAAGGATCATCATGCAAGCAACGGATTGTACCTATGAAGTTGCTGAAAAGACATTTATTGAAGCTAAACAAGATGTGAAATTAGCGATCGTGATGCTATTAACAAATTGTTCAGCCAAAGAAGGGAAAGAAAAGTTGCAACGTGCCCAAGGTTTTGTGGCCAAAACATTGACCAAATGAAAGGAATGAGTTGACATGGCTGAGGAAAAAATAACTCGGATCGCACGTGAGATCTATGAAAATGTTGGTGGTCCCGAAAATGTCAAAAAAGTGATCCATTGTATGACACGCGTCCGTATGACGATCATCGATGAAGCTAAAGTGGATCTTGCGGGTTTAAAAGCGATAAAAGGTGTTTTAGGTGTTATTGAAGATGAGACGCTTCAAGTAGTCATCGGACCAGGTACGGTCAATAAAGTAGCCCAAGCAATGGTCGACATGGTCGGGGTAAAACTAGGCGAACCATTTCCTGATACTTCGGATTCACTGGATGAACTGATGGCTAAAACGAAGGCGAATGCTAAAGAAAAGTATAATAAACCCTCTAAATTCAAAGTAGTCTTAAACACGATCGCAAAAATATTTGTTCCGTTGATCCCAGCTTTTGTTGGGGCAGGGCTGATCGGTGGGCTAGCTTCAGTTCTTAGCAACTTAGTGACTGCAGGGACACTTGATCTTGCAACGTGGGGACAGATCATCACAGTGTTAAAGATCATTCAAGGTGGGATCTTTAGTTATCTGGCGATCTATGTTGGTTTGAATTCAGCCCAAGAATTTGGAGCAACGCCTGCATTAGGGGGTGTCATTGGTGCAGTATCGCTTCTTTTAGGGATGGATCCTAATGCCCCTTTGAAAAATGTTTTTAATGGCACTCCTTTATCAGCTGGCCAAGGTGGGATCATTGGGGTGATCTTTGCCGTATGGTTATTAGCTATTTTTGAGAAACGTTTGCACAAATTCGTGCCCGAATCACTCGATATCATCATAACACCAACGCTAAGTCTCTTAGTGATCGGCTTAGCGGAGATCTTTTTGATCATGCCAGTTGCAGGTGTCATTTCTTCTAGTTTAGTTGGAGCGATCAACTTTATTTTAAGTGTTGGTGGCGGGATATCAGGTTTTGTTTTAGGTGCGTTATTCTTGCCAATGGTCATGTTTGGCTTACATCAGATCTTAACTCCGATCCATTTAGAAATGATCTCAAAAACCGGTTCGACTCAATTATTACCGGTCCTTGCAATGGCTGGTGCAGGACAAGTTGGCGCAGCGATCGCTTTATGGGTCCGTTTGCGTAAAGATAAAGAATTCGTCGAACGGGTCAAAGGGGCGCTGCCAGTTGGGATCTTAGGGATCGGTGAGCCTTTGATCTATGGGATCACACTTCCTTTAGGGCGCCCATTTGTGACTGCTTGTATCGGTGGTGGGATCGGTGGTGCGGTCATTGGCGCCTTAGGTAATGCGGGGGCGATCGCGATCGGACCTTCCGGAGTAGCGCTTTTGCCTTTGATCGCTGATGGAAAATGGTGGATCTATCTTTGTGGACTTTTAGGGGGCTATATTGGTGGCTTTATCGCAACGTATTTCTTTGGGATCCCTGCTGATGCAAAAATGAAAGCGGATAGCTATGCTACGGTCGGTCCAAAAGAAGTCATCGAACCAACGCTCAAAGTGGTAGAGCCAGTTAAGTTTAAAACTACGACGATCAAAGCACCACTGAGCGGCAAAGTAGTAAAGCTCTCACAATTAAATGATCAAGTATTTGCTAGTGGTCTGATGGGCAAAGGGATCGCGATCGAGCCAACCAATGGCGAAGTTTGTGCACCAGTTACGGGAACGATAACTTCGATCTTACCGACTAAGCACGCAATCGGGATCATAAGTGATGAGGGGGTAGAGCTCTTGATCCACGTTGGGATGGATACCGTTGAATTAAAGGGCGTTGGATTTGAGTGCTTTGTTAATGAAAATGAGCATGTTAAAGCAGGTGATCTCTTATTAAAAGCTGACCTTAAAAAGATCAAAGCGGCTGGTTTTTCAGTTACAACACCGATCGTGGTCACCAATACTAAAGAATACAGTGCAGTAGAAGTTATTTCTTCAACTGAGGTCACTAAAGGACATCCCCTTATCACGATCAAGGCGTAAAGCTTTTTATCTAGGCAAAGTTTGATATAATCATGAGTAAAGAATGGAGAAGATAGAATGGATACTTTACTTGTTATTCGGCAAAACTATTCCAATTTTACTCCTGTGGAAAAAAAGATCGCAGATTATATATTTGAAGTTGAAGAGCAGATCTTAGGCAAAAGTGCCCAAGAAGTCGCTAAAGATCTGGAGACCTCGACCGCAGCGCTAGTAAGGTTTTCACGTAAACTAGGCTATGCTGGTTTTTCACAATTGAAACAAAAATTAAGTGCGAGCTATGCTTTTCATGCAGATGATAAAAAGTACTATGAAGAAGTAAGTGATGCCGAAACACCACGTTCACTCAAGAATAAATTAAAAGTTCGGATCAATCATATGGTGGAAACGACCAATGACGCTTTAGCTGATGAGGCTGTTGAAAAGGCTGTGGCTATGATAAAACACAAAGATCTGCTCTTTGTGTTTGGGATCGGAGCATCTGCGATCGTAGCCCAAGATATCTTCCAAAAATTCAGCCGAATCGGTAAAAAAGTGATTTTTTTGCAGGATACCCACCTGTTTGTGTCAGCACTAGCAGTTCATCAAAACGATGCTTTATTTATGGCAGTCTCAATGAAAGGTGAAACAAAAGAAGTCATTGATATCGCTAAGTTAGCGCAAGAAATGACGATCCCACTCATTGTGATCAGTGGTCGAGAAGATTCGACGCTGGCTAAGTTAGCGGATTGTTTATTACATTCGGTCTCAGGTGAGGATTACAAGATGCGCACCGCAGCTACAATGAGTTTGATGGCGCAACTTTATGTGGTCGATGTGCTATTTTACATGTATGTTTCTAAGCATTTTGCCCAAAGTTATCAAAAATTGCAACAAACAAAAGATGTTATCAAAAAGTTAGAACAATAATAACGAGAAAGCTACCTTGATGCTTATTTTTAAGGTAGCTTTTTTGGATGAATGGAACTGATTTTTATTGGCGAATCAGCACTCAATTACCATAACACTCATATTTATATTTGGCACAAATCCTTGTGTTTTGGCGAAACCACTTACTCAGTATGAATACACTAAAAAGATAGTCATTACTTTTGGTAAATGGATATATAACTTGACAATTATATATGATGTTGTGTACAATAAATATTGTAAGAGGTTCCAAAAGTCAATGAAAAGAAGTGTTTAATAATACTAGAAATTAGTAGTATGGTTAGTAAAGCTTATAAGTTAGCTATTCTAAGTTTATTTGCAATGATATCATTATTCGTTTATTCATCAAATGATGTTGTTTCTGCTAATTCGGTTGAAAGCAATATGAATAATGAAGTTTCAAATGTTATTCAGAAAAATATTCAAGTTATTAAGCATATGAATGGGACAGTTGAAGTATATGTCAAAAATAAAAATGAGGTAGCTAATAAACTTGTAGAAAATGGTTACTCGTATACCCAAGTAGACACTGTTTTAGTGCAGATCAATAATTATTTTGAAGAAAATAAAGATGAATTTGTACCTAGTTATTCTGTACTTCGCAAAGGAAGTGGAACTTGTTCGAAAGCTTTACAGTTTATTGGATATATCCATTCAGGTGCTTATGCAGTTGCTGGGGCTTTATTAGGGATCACAGGACCAGCAGTAGTTATTGCTCCAATTTTGATCGGACTGGTTTATCAAGCTGGATCGTTATTTTGTTAGGGGGGATCACAATGTTTAACAAATATTCTATGCAATATTTCGATAAATATTATCTTACAGTAGTATTTACAGCGTTAGCGCTTGTTTGTTCGTGGGCTTTAGTAGGGACAACTACTCAATATATATTTTTCGTGCTCTTTAATTGTATTACTGTTTTTTGTGGTGAATATTTGATCAATAAGACATATGTCCTTCATATCAAAAAATATAATACTTTTAAAGGGATATTAGGTTTCTGGCAATTACTTATTAGTTGCATTGTTTTATGGTGTTTTTCTATGTAAAAAGCCGAGAACGATACACGACAAGGGATAGGTGTCTTATTGACTAGTCAAAATAATACCGCTTAGATGATTTACACGCGTGCAACGGGGCAAGCACTGTCATGGGATGCTTTTTATAATGATGATCTCGTCGAAGAAGACGGTAGGATCATCTATGATGGAACAACGGTCGAATATAAGATGTTACTTGATTGTAGTGATATTCTAGCTTGTGGTAATGTCTATGAGATCACGGGTGTTACAGAGGGTTGAGCGTAAAAAACGAGGCTGTGACATAAGTCTTCAAAAAACGGTCGTAAATGGACTTTAAAAATTGTTCATTTACGACCGTTTTTGTATACTATAAATAAAAAAGGACATC
>OFFW01002146.1_pt1 | contig 11126 bp, 20 predicted proteins | sample 1521501 | NCBI WGS metagenome assembly OFFW01 (sample SAMEA3504107, study PRJEB24116) | mouse gut metagenome | biome: mouse gut; feature: mouse-associated habitat; material: faeces | place: Denmark | collected 2011
GTCTGAGACAGAGATGATTCTTGATATATACTTATAGAATAAATAAAAATTTAAAAATAAAAACCATAATTTTTAAAAATATACGCTCTAAAATTGACGTTTGCTGAACTCTCGTGATTTGGATATTTGTGCTAAAGGGAATTTATATGTTCGTTCGATGCCCCAATTTTAAGGTGACGTATGAGCGCAACAGATGGGCACTTTCCCACACTAAAGTCCGAAAAATAAAATGTAAACCTACCCGAACACCCTTTATCCTGCTGCCCCTACCACACAAAATACAATCGTCATCACAGCAGAAATAACCCGCAAACATCCCATCAGAACCATTTACAACACGTCCTACAACGCAATATTTTCCCCATACAGGCGATTTTGCATTAAACCATACTTCCTACCACCAAAGATAGAAAACGTCGAATTTGACCAAATAAACGCCTTATACACGTAATGATTAAAAAAGAAAAGCTATGAGCCGTTCAAACCCATAGCTTTTATTATTTTGCACGTCTTTCCTATTCCCAATAGTAACCGCTTCCATCTTCATAATACAGCTGCAATCCGTCCACAACTTCCCAATACACAACTTTCCGCATATCAACGTAATTCTCTTTGAACTCTTCTGAATTAGTATTTATGTAACCATCTGGCACGACTTCAATAGTCTTTTTAACCGTCTGAATTTCCGTAACCGTTTCCGAATTTGTAGTGCCCAACAGGTAAGCACATACAAGCATGATTCCTATAGTTGCAATAGTTCCGATTGTTTTGATTGTTCTTTTCATCATAATTACCTTCCTTTTTGATTAATATTATTTGTTATAATTACTTGTAAATCTACTTGATTTATATATTAGGGTGTAGCCGTTCTATTTGGTTACACCCATTTTTTACGCCTGTACTTATGCCTGTTGAAGTAATACCCTATGTCCTGTCTGTACTTCTGTACTGCCGTAATAGTTCCGTATATCGTCCATGCTTAACACTTTGTGGTTTTTCTTGCGGAAGGATTCAGAGTGCCAGTACCAGGCTTTCTTTTTAGATGCAAATTTGAATCCCATTTCTTTTAATTCTTTGCGGTATTTGAATGAATCAAATGCCCAAATCCATGAGCCGCAAACCTCGATCGTGATTCCGCTAAACCCTATTATCTTATTAAGCATTTCACGCAACAGGGCATCTTCCGTGAAGTCATATTTCATGTTGTCATAGCTTGTCTTGTCGCTGTCCGTTGCTGTGCTGTCGTGCCTGTCCTTCAACTGTTTAAACAGTTTGTCGTACTCCACATTGATTTCCTGCATCTGTGCTACATTGCCGCCGTTGTCCGGGTGATGAATCTTTAATAATTCTTTGTACTGCTTCCGTAGTTCCTGTAATGATTCTACATTCTTAAAATACATCATAGCCATAACCTCCTAAATAAAAAAGTGCAAAGGCATTGACAATTCAATACGCTTTACACTCTGGTATGTGATATGGTTATGTAGTTGTGTGAATGTGATTATGCTATGTGTTTTGTTTTATCCTCTATGTGTTCATTTAATATGTGGTGAACTCTTGACACTTCATCTAAAATAAGATTTTCGCTGTCAATAATTTCTGATTTCAAGTTTCTTTCTGTACGCTTGATTTGCTTTTGTAATTCAGATTTCATTTCTGACTGTTCATCTTTTAATGATTGCAATTCAGATTTAATCGGTTCTAATTTCTGATCCATTATGTCACTGATTGCCTGCAATAATTCGTTTGTTTCCATATTATATACACTTCCTTTTTAGTGTTGTTCTGATTGTTACTGTTAGATAGAAGTATATCACATCCGGAGTGTAAAGTCTATTGAATTGTCAATGTGCTTTTGTTCTTGACTTGTTATGGTTATTGTGCATTATAGTGTACTTAATTGCAATAAAAAAGTACACAAAAATATACTATACAATTTGCAGAAAGTATATAAACGTGTACTTGATTGAAGTCAGATTTTTCGTTGTTTTATTTTAGTCCTTTGGAACATATTCCATAATGTCACTTGGTTGACAATTCAATATTTCACATAAATACATGATGGTATCTACAGCAACGTTTGAATTGTTATTTAATCTGTTTACTATTGTAGGTGAGATATTATACTTTACTCTTAAATCTCTTTTCTTAATATCTTTTTCTTTCATTAAATTAAACAATTTTCTATAACTAATCTTTCCAGAATATTGTTTTTCACGTTCTCCCATTTAATACACCTCCGCAATCCTATTGTACATTATTGTGTTCAAAAAGTCAATAGAATCAAAGTGTACACTATTGTATACTTTCTACAAAAATGAATGTATATTTTTGTGTACTTTACATGTTGCAATTAAGTATACTATAGTGTACAATGATCTCAACAAATCAAACAAAGCACAAAACAAACCCAAACAAAACGAAAGGCGGTATCACAATATGAAAACAACAATCTACCAGAACAAATGGAACAAAAACAAATACTTAGAAATCCACAACGACGGCCATTATCATAATTCCGTTAGGCAGTTTATGAAATGTCCAAACGGGGTAAAAAACTTCACAGGAGATAGGTTCCTACATAGATGGAGAAAGAAAGATTTAAATGAATTGTTAAAGGATTATACCTTGGTACAAGCTGCTGAATAAATCCCCTGACGAGTCTTTGAAAATTAAGACGAAATGCCCAGAACAGGGCATCGGGATGCACCTTGATAATTGAATAAAGGCTTTACACCTTTTGTTCTATCTATTATAATATAAGTAGTAACAAAACACCATATCATAATTGGGCAGTGAAAAGGTGGTGAGAATATGCCAAGTGATAAAGAAATGATTAATAATTTGATTGATAACTACACGAGTTTACAACGTATCAAAAAATCAGATGACGCACAAAAGGAACTTGAATATCAATTAAAGATATTGAAAGCAAAACTTGAATCTTTTGGTATTGTCACAACTGACTTAGATTTATAAAATCACAATCAAATAAACTAACAAATTAAAAGGTGTAAAGTCTTTATTGAATTATTAAGGCTTTGCACCTTTTTAATTTGTACATTGAAAAGTCAATATTTTTACACTATACGCTGTCCGGTTTCATTATCTATCAATGCAATGTCCAGTTTACAGTTTAAAGCGTTGGCAATTTCATTCAATTCGTTTTCTGAAAAATTATCACGTTTAAACTTATTGGTCATATTGTTTCCGGTAGTTCCTAAACGGGCAGCTAATTCTTTTATATTCATCTTACGTTTTAACATAACAATTTTTATGTTTTCAGTCATTTTCTAAAACCTCATTTCTATAGTTTTTTATTTGATTATACACGACAGAATAGGAAAAGTCAAATTTTAAAAATATATCACACAAAAAAGTGTAAAAAGTTATTGACGAATCACACCAAATAGTGTATATTGTTATTAAACAAAAATAAATCACACTATAAAGAAATTAGTTCAAAAAGTAAAGGAGAGATAGTTATGTGTACGACAATTGCAGAAATGAATGAAACCATGGAGCAAATCAAGGAATGGAAGCGGATCAAGGAGCAGGCGGAAGATAACATTTCCGCACTGAACGCAAAGGCAATCGAGTTTTTAAATGAAACAGAAGCGTGTGAAGCTGTTGACAAGAAGAGAAACCCGATCCGCAAGTTTACTGGGACAATATTCAAAGCAACGTTATCCGTACAGGAACGCGAAAGCGTTGACAAGACGGAAGTGAAAAAGCTGCTTAGTACAGAGGATTACAAGAAAGTGAGCAAGGTTAGCGTTTATCCGGTACTCAGAATCAGTTAGATAAAAGTGGTCACGGCCACTATAAACAGGGCTTTAAGCTGTGAGCGTTCCCACTGGAAACGGTGGGAGGTAGTCAAAATAAGGAGGTATACATTTTATGAATAAAGATTTAGCATTACTCGACCGGATGGAAGAGATCAGACAGAAATCGTCAGAAAATCCAGCAAATTATCCAGTTGACTATACAATCCGTTTACTATCCGCGATGGTAGCGGCGCAGGCAGGATATAAAAGCCGCACAGACTGGACAGAGCAGTTAAAGAAGTATCCTGAAAGTAATTATGCTACAAGGTTAGCTGAAAACAGATTTCATGTGTAAGGAGGTAAACACAATGCAGGTACAGACGATCGAATTTGCAGTCACACGTAACAAAGGCAGGATCACAAGAGTAGGCAGAACAAGCATTACTCAGCCAAAGACCAACTTTAAAGGCGGCACCATCAAGTGGTATGAGGATAAGCCGAAGCAGAAGAGCAGGTAAGTTTTACCAGACAGCGGACGGATGGTTCTGATTATACAGAGTTCGATTCTCTGTACGTCCCTTTTCAATAGGCCATTGAAGTAAGTAACAGATATTTATACAAACAACCATGATAAAGAAAGGGGCTGAAAAAGTAATGGCAGGTAAAGATTTATCGGTATTACAGCCATATTGTGAAAATGATATGCAGTTATTGAAAAGAATATCGCGGTCAATTTTTATGCGATTCAATGAGCCGCTGACAAAAGCAGATCATGATGATTTCTATTCAATCGCCAACATGACGTTATGGCAGGCTTACAACGCATATGATCCGGATAATGGAGTCAGTTTTGACGGGTTTCTCCATACTTGCTTACAGAAAAAGTTAAAGACAGAGTTGACCAGCAGACACAGACAGAAAAGGATCCTGAATCAGTTTGCTGTTTCGTTGGATGCAGTCAACGATGATGAAGAAGAGTGTAATCTTCTGGACTTCATAGCATCGGATTTCGATACATTTGAGGAAGTGGCAAAGAGACAGGAAAACGACCAGTATCAGGATAAGATCCAGCAGTATATCACAAAGTTATCTGATCAGCAGGTAAATACATTGAATCTCCTGATCGATGGGTACGAGCCCTATGAGATACGGCAGATGTTGGATATTTCTGAAAAGGAATACACGGAGAACATGCAGTTTATGAGAAGCTATGAGAATGTGAAGATATTATTCTAGGAGGGAATCACTATGAAGATCAGAAAACAGACATTTGCTTTGAGCCAGTATTTAAAGTTAATGAAAAATGAAACGATCCGTACAGATCAAGACTGCCAGAGGTTATCGGGGCAGTGGAACCAGAACATGATGAATGAACTTATCTTCACGGTTCTGACGGACGGTTATATCCCGCCGGTCATTCTTGGAGAGGAGACCGCAAACGGGATCACAAAACAGTATATCATTGACGGCTTACAGAGGAGCAGCACCCTTTCCATGTTCCGCTATGCGAACACAAGGATCACAAAGAATCTGGATGAGTACGTGGTGACCTACCAGCGGAAAATTTTAGATGAAGATGGGAGCCCAAAGAGGGATGAAAAAGGGGAGATCATCTGGGAATCAACAGAGTTTGACATCCGCAATAAGACATATGCCCAGCTTCCGGAAGAGTTAAAAGAAAGATTTGACGGATACCAGATAGAGGCCGCTATCCACCAGGACTGCGACATGACAGAACTTTCCAAACTGGTGCGGAAATATAACAACCATACGGCCATGAATGCGGCACAAAAAGCATTCACATATTCGGATACATTTGCAGGGGAGATCAGAAATATCACGAGGAACCGCTTTTTTCTGGATATGTACACATATAGCCGTAATGACCGGAAGAATGGAACCTTAGAACGGATAGTGGGGGATATGGTACTTTTGTGTAATTATCCCGACCAGTATAAAAAGGATACAAAGCAGGGCTTCAAGTGGCTGAATGAGAATGGGACTATAAGTGACTTTGAAAATATAAATAATTTGCTTACAAGATTGATGGTTTCTGTAGATGCAACGATAGAAGTTCGGAAATTATTTAACAGCAAACACGCTCATATCTTTGTAGCGGCATTCAAGACATTTACAGAATCAGGGAGGAATGATGCAGAGTTTGGAAGATTTCTTGAATGGTTTGTAAGTGGTGGAAGTGAAACAGAGATTGACGGGAAAGTATGGGATGTTTTGGGTGTAGACCGTTCAACGCGGGATGCAGCTGTTGTACATGGAAAGATCGGCCATCTGGTAGCATTGATGGGGCAGTATTTCAAGGAAGCCATTAAGGCAGCATAGTGGGAGATGGGGAGGAAACTCCCTTTTCCATTATCAACAAAGGAAGTGAGGGAGAAGGAATGTATACAGTATCAGATATTGTACAAGATATCAGTCGCGGCTGCGTTGCCCATAACATGCAGGAAGACAGGTTTTCATATCGGATCCTCTTTTTCGTAAATGGAGATGGCAGCAGTTCCAAACATTATATTGATACTCAATATGATGGAATACGGAAGGCATTGGAGAATATCATCAGGAATAATCTGACGTTAACGAACAGCGTTGTGATAGCGGCGGTGACCGTGTGGAAAGATGAGGAGATCATTTCTTTGCTGAGCAAGGCATACGGATTCAGTCTGGACAGATATTTTAGGCAGATCAATGGAGAATATTCAGGCAAGAATGGGATCGTTGGATATGGAAGATATGCGGCGAGATAGGAGGCGACAGTCATGTGTTTTGATTTTGAGATTATTGTATGTGCTGATGGAATGGAGATCATAGACAGACGGCAGAAAATTTTTTATCATCAGCTAACACCGCATCAGATAGTGAGATACATAGAGATGGAAATACAGCTTGCGATACTGGATGGATCGGAACGGGAAGTAAGGCTGGATCGTCAGAGGCTGCTTGAAATATAGCAGTCTTTATAATATTATGTGGTGGAGATTTTCTGCCAGTGCCGATTGATAAAGTAGAGTGATAAATGATATAATATTCAGTAAGTAGAATAGAATGATCAATATCGCGAGTAAGAAAAGATGTTGTCTGATGGCCAGGGGGTGTTATCATGTTAGCAGCAGTAAAGGGAATCGTACAGGGTAATACAGTTATCATCGAAGATGATGATATAAGGGAGTATGACGGAACGGAAGTTATTGTTACATTACTAAATTATCCACAAAAGAAAACAAGTAAAGCACCTGTTGATTGGGATAGTTTTGCCATTCCAAGTGAAAGAGGAAAAAATGTCGATGAATATATGAAGGAGATGCGTGAAGATGATCGGCTTTAAGAAGGTTTTTGTTGATACAGCACCGTTTATATATTTCATTGAAAAAGACAGCAACAATCCACAATACTATGAAAAGGTAAAGGCATTCTTTAAATATGGATATGATAGCGATAAGAGATTTGTGTCATCAGTTATCACAATGGAAGAATATTTTGTATTCCCATATAGAAACAAAGCATATTCACTTATTGATATGTTTAATAGACTGGTAGCGACAACTGATATGGAGATTGTGGAAATAAATCAGGAGATTGCGAAGAAAGCAGCGCAAATAAGAGCAGAATATAAAGGATTTAAAGCGATGGATGCCTTACAGCTTGCAACAGCGTGTTTGTTTGGATGTGATCTGTTCTTGACCAATGATAAACAGTTAAAGCAGTTTAAAGAAATTAAATGTATTACTGTTGAGGAACTGGATTGATTTTAAAATATCAGCAGACATTAGCAGAGTTATTTAAAAAATCAGAAGAATATAGTAGGATATCAATATAAGAAATATCATTCATTTTAGAGAGTGTAAAATAAAGTGTGTAAGTTACCGGTAACAAAACTTACGCACTTTATTTTTTATATAAGGTGCGGTATTCTAAAACGAAAGGAATGAAAGGATTATGAGCACAACACTTATGGCAGGAAAACAGAAAAGAGACCCCAGGACTGTTGCAATAGCAAAGGCGATCCTGGAGCAGTACAACTGTAAAAATGTAGAGGACATGCAGGATGCGATCAAAGATATCTTTGGCCCCATGTTTGAAGCGATGCTGCAGGGAGAGATGGATTCCCACCTGGGGTACGAATCCAATGACCATGGTCCTAAAAGTACTGAAAACCGCCGCAATGGATACAACAGTAAGACTCTGAAATCTACTTACGGAGATATCCCGGTAGAGGTACCCCGTGACAGGGATGCCTCTTTTGAACCGCAGGTGATCCCAAAGCGTACACGGGATGTGAGCGGGATCGAGGATAAGGTCCTTTCCATGTATGCAAGGGGCATGAGCCAGCGTGATATTGCCGATACCGTGGAGGATATTTATGGCTTTGGGATATCCCATGATACGATATCCGCGATCACAGACAGAGTGATCGAAACGGCTGACGAATGGCAGAACCGTCCTCTTAAGAAATTTTATACCTTCCTGTTTGTAGACTGCCTGTATGTGTCGGTTCGCAAGGAGATGGAAACAAAAAACCTCGCTGTTTATGTGATCCTGGGATATGACGTAAACGGGATGAAGGATATCTTAGGGCTCTGGATCGGTGAAGCAGAGGGAAAACATTACTGGATGCAGATCTTTGATGAGATCAAAGCCCGCGGCGTGGAGGATGTGCTGTTCATCAGCATGGACGGTGTATCCGGGCTGGAGGAAGGGGCAAGGTCCATTTTTAAGGATGCAGTGGTCCAGCGCTGTATCGTGCATCTGATCCGCAATTCTATCAGATACATACCCTCTAAAGACTATAAAACATATACAGCCCAATTGAAGAAAGTGTACGGCGCATCCAGCCTGAAAGCGGCAGAGGCAGAATTTGAGAGGTTTAAGCAGGCATGGAGCCAATATCCCGGGGCCGTGGATGTATGGGTACGTAACTGGCAGCATGTGGAACAGCTCTTCAACTATGGGAGCGCAGTACGCAAAGTGATGTATACGACTAACAGTATAGAAGCTGTCAATTCCAGCTTCCGTAAAGTGACAAAGAAGGGTTCTTTTCCCAGCGAAGACGCCGTAAGAAAAGCCCTGTACCTGCGGATCACGGAATTATATAAGAAGTGGAACGGCCGGCCGGTCGCCAACTGGGCACTGGTCAGGAACCAGCTGTCCATGGAGGATAAGATGCAGTCACGGATCTTAAAATATGAGGAATTATAGGAGGAAAGGATAATGGTGCGACAAAATAAAACTACTTTTGAAGAATGCAACGAGATGTTGGAGGATGTGCTCACACAGATCCAGGATTTCCGGGAGGAATTCACATCCACATTAGATGATATAGAAGATATGATTACAAGTGCTATGAATGCTGAGGTCTCAGGGCTCTGCCCTAAGGACCCGCAAGGGACCAGTCCCTTGACCCGCTTGCCGGGCTCTGCCCAGACCCGTCCATGCCGGAAGCGCGGAAAAGGGAAGCCCCTTTTCCGAAGGATAAGGATGTTCTGAGAGCCTTATGTCAAGAGACTTTCGCGGCATAACAGGGCCCCTGCCCCATTATTCCACGGTTCTCTTGACAACGGTTTCCGGGATTGATCTAAAATGATATTTCACACAAAAATCAGCGGCTGTATACAACCGCTGATAAAAAATAAAAAAACTTACACATTTAACTTGACAAACCCGTGAAATTGGTTTAACCGGTTTAGATGATATCATCACTTTTGATATCTCATGTATATTTTTGCCGAAAATCCTTTCTGTTTACCGTGCTTTTCTTTTACTCTTTTAAATTCCTTGAATCCTAAGGCAGAATAACAACGGATAGCAGCAGTGTTGACATCTGTAACATCAAGTACATAATCTTCGTAGGAACGCTGCATCATACTTTCTCTCAGTATAGAGGTAGCGATTCCTTTTCTTTGGTGTGCATTTCGTACAGCGACAAATTCAATATAGCCTGTGGTTGGCGGATAGTCTAATGGTGATTCAAATTCTTCTTTTAACACCAAATTTGCAATGTTCCCTTTGATAAAACCAAAATTTTTTTTATAAGAAGCTATATCTGTTACTGCGGCTCTGCCATTGCAGTCAGATACAGCGACGACACCAACTACTTCATTTTCAGATTCTGCCACATAAAACTTTGAAATCTGTATGCCTGTACTGATTGCGGCTGCTACGGTATGTGTATTTTTGCATAATACATCAAAGTCTTTTTTGAATCCCTCTGCGATGCACAAAGCGATCTCACTCCTGTCATTTTCGCTGGCCTGTCTGATATTTATGTTCATGGAATTTCCTTTCAAAAATTCGATCGTTTTCTGCACTATATTTTAGCACATTTTAAATAATATGTTAACCAAAATATGCCCTGTATTTTTGTGGTAAATAGAAATAGGAAGTGGTATAATCAAATAGGAAAAGGTTTTTTCAAGGATGTATTGGCGAAGATTAAGTAGAAGCCGTTAAGAAATTGACAATAATGGGACATACTGTGACTGGAGAGTGAAAGACCATAGATTTTTCAATCGACAAATTTGTGCTGGCGCCTAAATTTGCGGGCTGTTGGCGGCATGGGGGATTAGTATGACAATCGAAGAAATTGTACACGGCGAATCGAAAAATGTTGAGTTTAAGGTAAGTTTACCAAAGGATTCTGCAAAATATACGAAAACCATTATAGCCTTTGCAAATACACAGGGCGGTCAATTGGTGATAGGAGTAGATGATAAGACACGCAGCGTTACAGGTGTGGATGACGATTCTGCGTTTCAAATCATGGACAGCATTGCCAATGCTGTTGCAGACTCCTGTACTCCGCAGATTGTCCCGAATATTGAGTTACAGACGATTGACAGGAAAACAGTTATTGTTATTACAGTTGCGCCGGGACCGAACAGACCATATTATTTGAAGTCAAAAGGAAAAGAAAATGGAACATATATTCGGATTGCAGGTACTTCCAGGTCGGCAGATTGTGAAAAAATAAAGGAACTGGAAATGGAAGGAGCACATATTTCCTGGGACGAATTGACTTGCATTGGCTATGAAGCAACTGAAACGGAAATAACGAAGCTTTGCAGTGATATTATGAAATATCGGGAGAAAATGGGTCTGCCTAAACGCAATGTGACAGATATGCAATTGTTGAATTGGAAACTTTTGAAAAAGACGGATACATCCCTGCTTGCATCAAATGCTTATGTTTTGCTTGTGTCTGATTATTTTCCGTTTTCAAAAACCCAATGTGCAGTGTTTAAGTAAAAGTTTCCCAATCTGTCGGACTATAGAGATCCGACAGACTGGTTTGTATCCTTCCTTGGTCGACCACGCGGCCTCTTCGGCTTGACGGCATCCGGATTTTTG
>OFFW01002151.1_pt1 | contig 11106 bp, 8 predicted proteins | sample 1521501 | NCBI WGS metagenome assembly OFFW01 (sample SAMEA3504107, study PRJEB24116) | mouse gut metagenome | biome: mouse gut; feature: mouse-associated habitat; material: faeces | place: Denmark | collected 2011
TTTCATTGAACAGCCTGTTACACAGTTTATGAGTAATCGGCTGAAAATACGCCGTTACCTTCAGACTCATATAACCCAGGAAAAAAACAAGCGGGTTCATTGCCTCCGTCAAGGAAACGACAATCAAAACCGCCGCCACGATTACATACCGGAACAGATACCCCCTTGTGACAATCCCGGAAGCGTCACTGCCGGCAAAAAGCGCCCTCTCCAGGGTACGGCACATATGTATGCTGGCTGCCACGGCAAATGCAACCCCAAACCACAGGCTTGCGGCATAGTTCCATCTGTTCCCTATAGCCAGCGCCCCCACGGCCTGGCACACAATGCCGAAAAACAGCATGCCCAAATGCATTTCCAGAAGCGTCCTGTTGCCCTTCCGCAATGCCTCAATTATCCTCATCGGAACCACCCTGCCCCTTATCCTGTGCTTCCTCTCCGCACATATGCCTGGCCATGCGGTATACATTCTGTCCTCCGGCAATGGCTCCTATCACAAAAAAAAGAATGGTGAGCCAGGTGGTGCCAAGCTTCCCATCAAGCCAAATCCCAAACGCCGACATCATACAAATGGGCACTATCATGTTAATGCCAAACTGCGTGACCATCGTAAGGGACTGGAACACGATTCTTTCATCGCCTTTGCGCTGTTTCATGGACATTACCACCGCTTCTGCCGTTCTGTGGCTTTTCAAGCACTAATCAGCCATTTGTATTATACCCATTTTTTCCAGAAATGTCTAGGGCAATTACAGGATTTGTCATTATTTTCGAATGGGGAAAGTTTCGCGGGGATGCATTGACGGATGATTTGCGGTGCTGTATGATGGAGAAAAACAGATGAAAAGGAGCCAGCCATGAACATATCTCAGATATACCGCAAGCGAATCATTCCGGCGGAATGCATTCTTTTGAAAGATGACATCATCGCGAAGCAGGACGATGAGATTGTCGTCACGACATGGAACACCCTGAACCCCAAGACGAATTTTTCCCATGGATGCTCCTGCTATTTTCTGAAGGAAGGGCTGAAAGTGAGCAAGATGTACCGCAGCGACGGCTCTCTGCTGCGATGGTACTGCGACATCGTGGAGTATGCCCTGGATCCGGACCAGGGGACTTTGACGTACACGGACCTGCTGGCGGATGTGATCATCCATGAGGACGGCAGCGTGAAGGTGGTGGACCTGGACGAACTGGCGGAGGCCATGGAGCACGACTGGATTACAAAAGACCAGACGGCCTTCTGCCTGCGCAGCCTGCACCATCTGCTCTCTCTGATCTATCGGGACAAGTTTGACCGGCTGCAGGCCCCCCTGGACGGGCTGGGCCTGTGAGCCTTCCTGAAGCCGGGCCCTGCGCCGTCCCCTGCAGGGCCGTCGCATTTGCGCATCCCGCATTCACCCGCATTCAATAGAAGACATGGCCGCCGATGTTGATGCCGGTCAGACCCTCGATGGGCGTGCGGAAATAGACGCAGTTCCCCACGTTGCTGATGCCTGACATGGCGGCGTCAGCCGCCCGGTAGCAGCTGTCCGTGGCCTTGTCCGTGGCAAGCGCCAGATCCAGCCGCCCGCTGGCCACCGGCGAAAACTGGCCGCTCTGATAGATGACGCCTACCACTGTGTCGGGGTACTTGGAGCTGAGCACCCGGTTGATGACCACGCTCCCCACGGCCACCTGCCCTTCATAGGGCTCTCCGCCGGCCTCGCAGTAGATAAGGTTGGCCAGAAGGCGTCTGTCCCCCTCCGCGAAGCTCACCTCCGAGATGTCCCGCCAGGTGCCGTTGGCCGCCGCCTGGGACATGGCGATCTCCTCCGCCAGCTTCTTTTTCAGGTACTCCAGATCCTCTTCTTTTTTCTTGATCTCCTCTTCATAGGCCAATGCCTTTCGCTCCGCGTCTGATATCTGGCTGGCATATTTATTGATGGAGCTGGACGCCTGTTCAATCAGGCCGGAGACTTTGTCCTTCTCCGCCTGAGCCTGGGCGATCAGGCCCTCCAGTTCCGTCTTCTCCGCCTGCAGCCTGGCCTCCTGCTCCTCTATCAGAATCCGGTTGTTCACATAGGTCTCCAGCATCTTCTGGTCATAGGCCACTACCTTCTCGATGCGGTCCGCCTGGTTCAAGAGCTCCGACAGGCTGCCGGAGGACAGCAGGGCTGCCAGATAGCTGTCCTCCTGCTGCTCATACATCAGCCGGACCATGGTCACCATGCTGGCATACTGCCACTCCTCCGTGGCCCTGGCCTCGTCCAGCGCCGCCTGGGTGTCCACGATTGCCTGCTCTTTCTCATGGATCCGGGCATCCAGCTCCTCCAGATTGGCCACCACCGTATTCATCTGCGAATTCAAGTAGGCCAGCTCCTTTTCCAGGCTGTCCCGCTTGTCTTCCAGGTTGTCCAGGTTCTCCTGGGTCTTGTCCAGCTCGTCCTGGAGATTGTTCTTTTCCCGCTCCGTCCGGTCGATCTCCTCCGCGTCCACGAAGGCCACCGACCAGGCCAGCGCCCTGTCCTGAATCACCGGGAACAGGGCTTCCCGCTTCTTCTCGGCCAGCTTTTTGGAGTCGTCCAGGCCGGGGATGTCCTCCCCAAAGGTCAGGATTACTGCCGCCGCGTACACCGGCCCGGCCAGCGGCCCCGCCCCCGCCTCGTCACAGCCGCAGACGGCGGCATGGCCCTCAGCCAGCGCCTCCTTTTCATACTGCCAGAAATCCATCGTAATTGCTCCTTTCGTCCTCCGCAGGGCCAAGGCCCCTTGCAAAAGGGGGCTGGCATTCGCGAAGCGAATGACTGAGGGATTCCATTATTCTGAGCTATTCCGAAGAACGGAATCCCCCGCCACCGGGTTTTGCCCGGAGGTCCTGCCCTGCACAACGAGCCAATTGGTATATCCAGAGCCCTTCCAAATTTATGAAATGGGCGCTTCCGGCGGGGCGGACCCGCTTGTCAAGGCCGCTCAAAGATGCTATAATACCGCTGGAATCAATTGGGAGGATGAACGCCATGAAGAAACGATCTGTTTTCCTGTCTATTCTGCTCTGCCTGCTGTTTGCCGCGTCCGCCTGCGGCGGGCGGGAGGGGCCGCCCCCGGAGGAGGGCGGGGGCAGAGGGAGCGTCGCGCTCACGGTTTGGGGCGCGGCGGAGGACGAGGAACTGCTGAACGAGCTGTTCTCCTCCTTCCAGGCCCAGTACGCCGGGGAAGCCGACATTCAGATCACCTACCAGCCCCAGAGCGAGTCGAACTGCAAGGACGTCCTGCTGGGGGACCTGGAGAAGGGGGCGGACGTGTTCGCCTTCGCCGACGACCAGGTGGCCGCCCTGGCCGCCGCCGGCGGGCTGGACCCCATTGAGAACGCCGGGGACATCCGCGCCGCCAGCCTCTCCGCGGCGGTGGACGCCGCGGCCCGCGCTTTCTGGGTCATCTCCTCAAAATAGCTCATAGCGTACTCCTTTCCATCTGACGTGATAGGCGGCTCCTCTTGTTCCATGCTGTCCATTATAGCGTTTTTTCTCTATTCCCGCAAGAGGTTTTTGCCGCCCCCTGCGGAAATCCTCCATAAAATGGGAAACCGCGTTGGATCGGATCGGTTTTTCCACAAAAACGTCCACCCCCTTGCCAAACGGCGGAAGCTATGGTAAAATACAGACAGTTTCCGGCCCACTTGGGCAATACACAACACGAAGGAGAGATTCTCTATGGGTTTGTTTGGCAGGCCGGCGCGGCTGGAGGAGGAAGAGGCCCTGGTCCAGGAGCAGTATGAGGACATCCCCACCCTGCCCGAAGCGCCCAGCAGCACGGTAATCGCCGCCGGCGCGACGGTGACCGGCACCCTGCGGGGCGAGGGCATTATCCAGGTAGAGGGCACCGTGGAGGGGGAAATTGACTTGCAGGGCGCGGTAATCGTCGCGTCCACAGGCATGGTAAAGGGTCCCGTCACGGCGGACGTGATCCGTATGGCGGGCCGCATCGAGGGCGTTGTCGCCGCCAAGGAGCGCCTGCTGCTGCAGAAGACCGGCAGCATCGAGGGCGACATTTCCACCCCCCTTCTGGAGGTGGAGGAGGGCGGACGGCTCAACGGCCGCAGCACCATGCCCCCCAGGTAACATCGTACATACAGATAGACGAAGCGGACCGGGATCATCCCCCGGTCCGCTTTGCGTCTTCTCCCCTAACCCTGCTCCAGGGGAATGCCGCACACTACCTCCACGGTCCGCTCCGCCAGAGCCGCCAGCGCGCAGTGAAGTTCCCCCAGCAGGCGGATATAGGCCATGGTGTCCCCATCGTACCCGCCGCCGTCGGCGAACACGTCGCCGCTGACGACCGCCAGCAGCGATGTGCGGTCCAGCAGGGCGCGGATGCCGGACAGAATCCGCGCCGCCGCGCCGTCCCATCCCGCGCCCTCCGGCAGCCAGATCTCATTGGCCAGCAGGTTTCCCAGGTCCTCCAGCAGGACGAAGTCCCCCGGCAGAACCGCCGCGCCGCCAACGTCCACCGTCCGCTCCAGGGTGATAAATTCCAGCCCGGCCTCGGCCCCGTGGCGGGCCCGCATGGCCCGGTGCCGCTTGATCCGCTCCGCCGCCTCGGACCCAGAGGCTTCCATGGCCGCCAGATATACCGCCCGCCCGCCCTGTGCGGCAGCTTCTGCCAGAAGCCTCTTTTCCGCCCAGGCGGATTTGCCGCTGCCGCTGCCGCCGGCCGTCAGGATCAACCGTCCTCTCACAGCGGCTGGTAAGCGTCGATGCCGATGCCGTCAAAGGACGGCATGTCAAAGTAAACCCTCAGGGCCATATCAATCAGCGGCATGACAGATGCCGCCCCCGTCCCCTCGCCCAGGGCCATACCCAGCCGCAGCAGGGGCGTCAGTCCCAGCTCCTCCATCACATACTCCGCTCCCGGCTCGGCAGAGAGATGGGACGCGGTCAGACTGTCCCGAACCGCAGGGCACAGCCGTACCGCAGCCAGCGCAGCCACGGTGGAGATAAACCCGTCCATAACGGCCGGAACCCGATGGCGTGCACAGCCTATGTAGAACCCGGTCATGGCGGCAATGTCAAAGCCACCCACTTTGGCGATCACGTCCACCGGGTCCGCCGGGTCCGGATGGTGCAGCGCCAGCGCACCTTCAATGACAGCAATTTTCCTGGCCAGCCCCTGATCAGACAGCCCCGCCCCCTTGCCGGTCATTTCCCCGGCGGGCCGCTCCAGCAAAGCCGCAGCCACAGCGCTGGTGGTGGTGGTGTTGCCAATTCCCATTTCCCCGGCGGCCAGCAGGGTGTACCCGCTTTCTGCCAGCTCTCCCGCCAGATCCATGCCTGCCAGCAGCACCGACAGGCACTCCTGCCGGGTCATTGCCGGTTCCAGGGAGAAATCCCGCGTTCCGCGAGCTACCTTGATCCGCCGCATCCCCGGCACTTCCGTCAGCATCCCCGCATCCACCGGCAAAACCTCCGCCCCGGTGACATGGGACATGCAGCAGACGCTGGCCCTGCCGGTCAGCATGTTTCCCCCCACAATGGCGGTCACGCCGCTGTCGGTCTGGGTGACGCCCTGGGCCACCACGCCGTTGTCGGCGCAGAAAGCGGCAATGCACTTTCGGTACTCCCGTTTCAGAGGGGCCACCCCGGCCATGCGGGCAAGCACATCCTCCAGAAGCCCCAGCCCGTGGAGGGGCTTGGCCACTGCGTCCCAGTGCGCTTTGGCCTGAGCAATCCGTTCCGCGTCTGCGGGACAGACGGTTTCCACAGCGGCTTGCAGCCGCTGGCACAGAGTGGTGATCTCTTCCATGACAGCTCCTTCTGACGGTCCGGCGGACCGCCGGTCTATTTCTTTCATCTGCCGGACGGCGGAAGCGCTCCCTACCCGAAGATGGACATTCCCGGAGATCCGTCGTCCGGGGGCAGCGTAGGTTCGTCGTAGATATCCTCCGGAGGAAGCTCCGGCGTATAGCCGCCCTCGCCGCCAAACTCGGGAATCGTGGTGCCCATTGCCGGCTTGCCACGGGTACCTACCATAATGATCTCGTTCCGGCTCTTGTAGTTGCTCTTAGCCTCCTGGGTGCTGGAAACCAGCGTTCCGTCGCCCTTGTAGACGTTGCGGTAGGAGACCACCTGATGGCCGGTGTAAGGGCTCTGCTTCTGCTGCTGGGTGCCCCAATCCAGCTCGTCTGTCTCGACATATTCCGTCTCATAGGGTGTGTCGCTGAGCACCTTGTGCGTCATTTTGACATAGGTGTCGTCTGTTTTGGTCCCCACCACATCCACGGTGATTCGGTTGTTTTCGTACTTCACATCCAGCCGGATGGGATACCCGGTGTCGTTCCGGAAGCGGAACTCCGGTCCCCCCCAGCTGACGGTAGCGTCCATGCCCCAGGTGATATAGCTGGGAGCATAGCGGTGGGCGTAGCGCTCCACGATTTCCAGGTTGGCCAGCAGCGTGGCGTAGTAAATGGTACTGGACACCTGGCAGATGCCGCCTCCGATGGTCTCCACGGTTTCACCGTTGACATAGGCCGGCGCGGCGCCGAAGCCCCGGGCGGTGGTGCGTTTGCCCACTACCGCGTTATAGTCGAAGATGTCCCCGTCGTTGAGGACTGTGCCATTCACCGCCTCCCCCGCCAGACGCACGTTGCCCCGGCGGACGCTGGTACCGCCCACCTTGGTGGTAACGGTGCCCAGCACGTCCCGGAACAGCACCGCCTCCAGCTCCTGGGCGGTCATCTTCGGGTAGACCACCTCGGCGGGCAGCTGCACCGTCTCCCCGGGCACGGCGGCCTCCAGGGCAAAGGCGGCGGCCTCCGGGTCCAGCCGGACCCCCACCTCGCCGTCCACCACCTTGCCGGTCTCCACATCGTACCGGGCGGCGCTGGGCTCCGCGTTCAGCTCCTGGGCCAGGGCCTGGAGGTCCAGATCCAGGGCCGGAAGCTCCTCCCACGGGGCCTCCACCTCGCCGGGATCCCCCTCCAGGTACTCCAGCTCCTCCACCAGGCCCTCCTGGTCCAGCCGCTGGCCCGCGGCGGGCTTGGTGGCGTACAGGCCGTCCCGGCTGAGCTGGTAGCTGCCGTCGATGCTCTGACGGTCAAAGCCGGCCGCCAGCTCCTGGGCAGTGCGGCGCAGGATCGCCGGGTCAAAGGCGCTGACCTCCGCCTCCACCTTGGTGGACCCGCCCAGACGGCCCTTGAGCATGGTCCAGCCGTTTTTGAGCCAGCCTAGCGCGCCCTCCTCCCGGCCAATGTGCCAGGCGGCGTCCGTCAGCTCCTCTGTATCAACCTGGGCGCCCAGCTCCTTCTGGGTGTATGTACCGAGCTCCAGCCCGTTGGCGGTGACGGTCACCTCTCCGCTCAGCAGGGCGTCCGGGCTCACCCGCTCCGCCAGCTCCTCCCGGCTCTTTGCTGCCGCGCCCTCTGCGTCCGTCACGGCCTTTTCCAGCTCCGCCGCCCGCTCCTCCAAGAGCTTCAGCTCGCTCCGCTGTGCGGCGAGGTTCTGGTACTCCCGCTCTGCGGCTTCGAGGGAGCGCAGAGAGGCCCGCAAAGAGGCGACTTCCTCCGGGTGGTATAAACTGTCGGCCAAGGCCGCCTGCGCCAGAGAGAGGGCATCGAGCGCCACCTGACGGCCTTTCTGGTATTCCTCGTCGAGAGAGGCCAGCGCCCGCTCCCCTGCCGGGAGGGTTTCTTTGGCTTCCAGCGCGTCCGCGAGGAATTTGCAGGTTGCTTTCTCGATGTCCGGGCAACCGCTGTTATTCAGCAGCTCCACCTTGCCCTTGAGGGTGGAGATATACTGCTCCATCCGTGTCCGAGCCGCCTTGTAGTCACGGTCGATCCTGTCCACCTCTGCCTGCGCCAGCGCTGCCTCCTGCTCCGCTTTTCTGTACTCGGTCTCATGGCTCTCAATCTCCGCGAGCTGCTGGGCCTTGGCCGTGTACTCCGTGTGCTTCCCGGCCAGCTCCGCCTCACGGGAGAGGGCTTGCGTCAGCGGGCCAGCCTTTGCGGTGACGGCAGCTTTCTTCCTTCTCGCCTCCGCTGCCGAGTAGTCCGCCTGATTGATCGCGTCGAGGAGCTGCCCTTTCCGGGAAATAAGGCTGTCGTAGGTCGCCTTTCCCACGATAAGCTCCTTCTCCTGTTCCAGCAGACGGTTCAGCTCCGCCACACCTGCGGTGATTTCCGCCTCCGCCGCGAGGATGGTGTCTGCCGCCGCCATGACTGCCACCTGCGTGGTCTTGGTGGCCTCCTTGGTGGCTTTCTGGCCCGTGAGGGTGGTGATCTTGCTGTTGAGCCGCATCACCCGGCCAGCCGCTTCGAGCTGCGTGTTGAGCGTGACCTTGAGGGTGTCCACCTCCGCCGCCTTTTTCTGCGCCGCCTCCTCGTAGTTCTTCCGGCACTGCTCCTGATAGGCGATTTGGGCTTCCAGCTCCGCCCGGTCGGGCAGTCCTGCGGTGATGGCCTCCGCCTTGTCCGTGAGGGTGCGGATGGCGCGGTTGGTGTCGGTGGCCTTTTCCGCCGCCAGCTCCTCCATGCCCGTGTAAATGCCCAGCCCCAAAATGCTGCCAAGGATATTCATTCTGGCCTCTTTGTCCGCCTGCAAAAAGAGGCCGTATTGGTCTTGCATGATAAGGGCGCAGGCCTTGAGCGTCAGGCTGTCCATGCCGATGATGTTCTCGATTTCCTGCTGCGTGTCCTTGATTTTCTCCTTGGAGCGGTCGGCCCATTCGCCGTCCACCAGCTCCGCGATATTCAGCGTGGCCTTGCCGCTTTTCATGCGGGTGCGCGTCACGCGGTAGAGGCGGTCGCCCAGCTTGAAGGTGAACTTGATGGCCCCACTCCGGGCCTCCGGGTCGTTGCAAATCCAGCCCGTCAGCTCGCCCTCTCGCGGCTCCTCGAAAAGCGCGTCCAGCATAGCGTCCATGAACAGGCTGCTCTTTCCCACGCCGTTGCTGCCGTTGATGGTGCAGAAGCGGATGGGGTCGAAGCTGAATCTCTCCTCCCGGTAGTTGCGGTAGTTTTTGACCTCGATCTCCACCGGGACGAACTGCCCCGTGTGCCTCTCCGCCGTCGCCCTTTCGGTGGCCTCCGCGATAATGGGCCGGGCCAGCTCCATCAGCTCTCCGATGCGCTCCGGCTCCATGCCCTTCTCGGTGAGGTAGTCCGTGAGGTTGCTCTCCGGGGTGCCGTCGGTGTCCATGCTCCGGCGGTCTACCGTGATGGTGATTTTCTGCGGGGTGATCTCCTGCACCCAAAAGGCTCCGCTTGCGTAGAGATAGTTTTGGAGCGCCCCGTGGTTGAACGCCTTGTTATGCTCGTCGGTGCAGTCGTAGAGGACGCGGATAATCTTGCCGGGGATATTTGCGCTGTCGATGGCAGGAACGTCCCAGTCCTCCCCCTTCTCGTTCAGCTCCCGCACATCGTCGTCGTTGAGCCGGATGGTTAGGTGCTTCCGTGTCGGAAGCGGGCGGAAAGTGGAGGTCACAGCCCGGCTACTGTGGTCGATGTCGTGGATGTAGTAGCCCCTCTCCTGCCCCTCGTCGTTGAAATTGAGCTGGGAGACCGCTCCGCAGTAGAACGTGTTCTTGCAGTCGTCGAGCTGCTGCGGGCGGTGAATGTGGCCGAAGCACACGAGGTCAAAGTCTGCCGCCGCGAGGGTGGCCGGGTAGACCACAGGCTCGAACTGGGAGAAGAAAGCCGTCTGGCCGCTCTCCATGTTTGCCCCGGTGATGGTGAAGTGTCCCATCAGCACCGAGGGAATCCCCGGCTCGCACTTGGCCTTGAGGCCGATGATGATGTCCTCGATGGCCTTGGTGAAGACCTCGTTCTCCTCCTCCGAGGAGAGGCCGGGGTGCTGCGCCCGGTAGTAGCCCCGGTCAAATCCGGGGACGCAGGCGACGTTCACCCAGCCCCAAGCCCCAGTATAGATTTTGGCGACCTGCGGCTCTGTGATGATCTTCACCTCGCCGCTCGCCTCAAAGGTGTTTGCCAACGTGGAGAACTGCTGCTCACTGTCATGGTTTGGAGTGCCCCGCATGACGACCACCGGGCAGATCGCCGCCAGCTCCCGGAGGAACTTCACCGCCGTCTGCTGCTCCTTGAGGCCCCGGTCGCTCCACACCCGCGCCTGATGGAAGATGTCTCCGGCGATAACGGCAATATCCGGGCGCTCCTGCTGCGCCTCTGTGAGCATGGTGTCGAGGCAGTTGCAGATGTCGAGGAAGCGGACATTTTCGCCGTCCGTCTCCGGGCCGGGGAAGCTCCCGAGGTGCAAATCGCCCGTATGCAAAATTTTCATCACTGATTACCTCCCTGCTTCCTCTGGCAGCGCATACAGAGCGTCCGCCCGTACTGCTCCTGACTGTACTTCACTACGCCGTTGCTGCACTTGGCACCGCACTCGCTACAGATCGTCGGGTCGAAGTCCGGGGCCGTCTCTGCTGCCTGCTGCTGGCGCTGCTGCGTCTGGCGGGGAGGCTCCGGCGGGGTCTGCTCATAGGCGTGGCTGCCCGTGATGGGCTTGCCGGGGGTTTCGTACTCCATGCCCTCCTCCACGTCGTCCTCGACGAAGATGGCCTTGCGGGCCTCCGGCGTGTGGCCGCCGTAAAGCTCCTGCGCCGAGGTGAACATATGCCTGATTGCCTCCTCCTTAACATCCTCATTGTTGAGGTTCGGAACGAGGTAGGCTACGACAAAGGGCTTGCGCAGCTCCTCGATTGTGTAGGTGCCCTTGATGTGCATGGCCGCCCGGAGCGCCCGGTTGATGGCTTTGGTCTCGCACATTTCCGAGCGGAACTTGAGAAATTCCTTGCGCTGCGGCTCCGTCATGCCGTCGGTCACGTCCTGCACGATGATCTCCTTGTGGGCCACGATTTCGATGTTCTCCCCGGTAAGCTGGGGGACGGAGATGCGGGCCTCGAATTTCACGTCCTTGTTCCCGCAGGCTCCGCAGTTGACCGGGCGGCCAATGCTGCGGTTGACCTCCGCGCATTTCTGACAGGTGGAGGGGATGATGGGGCGCGTCCCCAAAATCTTGATGCCCGCCGCCCGCATGAGCTTGTTGAGGCCCTTCTTGGTGAGGGCGTACCCGGCGGGGGTGGCGGGGCTGTCCTTCCACGCGCTCCTGGCCTTTT
>OFFW01002159.1_pt1 | contig 11072 bp, 7 predicted proteins | sample 1521501 | NCBI WGS metagenome assembly OFFW01 (sample SAMEA3504107, study PRJEB24116) | mouse gut metagenome | biome: mouse gut; feature: mouse-associated habitat; material: faeces | place: Denmark | collected 2011
GTAAACTTTATTAAGCTGACACCGGAACAGCAGGCCGACGTTATTTCCAGAACATTCCATGAGTCTGTATAACCGGCGCGGTATCCCGCAAGGGTGAAAAATCGTAAATCATATTTCATAAACTGCTGCATTTTACACGGTATTATGCAGCGCATACAAAAAGAGAGAGCGGTTATCCTGTGATAACTGCTCTCTCTTTCTGATTACAATAAGCTGGCTGGCGGAGTCTTGCATCCGTTGTCTGCCGCTTGAATTTTTACTTCTTATCCGCTGATTTTTTACCAATCATGGTAAAGCAGATAACCGCCGCGACGATGTAAAGGGCAAGCGTCACGTAAAGCACGGTCTGGTAGCCTACCGGATTTACTTTGATAATTTCTGTGGTTCCGTCGGCTAAGGCATGTTCCAAATCAACCTCTGAACCGAATTTGTTTACGATAAAGGTTGCCATCTGGTTTCCGGTAAGACCTGCAAAGGCCCATGCGGAAAGGGTGATGCCGTGGATGGCGCTGATGTTCTTCATTCCGTAATGGTCGGAAAGGAGGGTGGGCACGTTGCTGAACCCGCCGCCGTAACCGGCATTTACCACGAAGAGCAGGAGCAGTACGGTAATCATCAGAACCGTGTTTGCGCCCATATTGGTGATGCCTCTGGTGAGCACCACAAGCCCTGTGGCGGCAATGGACAGGATGAAGATAATCTTATAAATGGTGTTTCTGTCCTTAAAGGTATCCGCCCATGCGGAGAAGCCAAGACGTCCTCCGGCGTTGAATACAGCGGTAACGGAGGAAAGCACGCCTACCGCGCTGGCAAGGCCGATACATTTTACAATCATTTTTTCCTGTGAAATCAGCGCAAGGCCGCAGGTAATGTTCAGGTAGAACATAATCCAGATACCGATAAAGGTAACGGGCTTTGCCTTGATAACGTCAATGGCGCTGGCGCCCTTTTCAGAGGAAGCAGGCTCATGCCATCCGGCGGGTTTTGCAAGAAGGACATGGCCGATGAACATCATTACAAAGTACACAACCGCCAGAATCAGGAACATCTTGTAAATTCCACCTTCGCCCAGGGAATTTAAAAGGGACTGCATAATGGGGCTTGCGATTGCCTTTGCCGCTCCGAAACCGGCTACGGCAAGGCCGGTGGCCAGACCCTTGCGGTCTTCAAACCAGAGCATGAGGGTTTTAACAGGGGAAAGATAACCGGTTCCAAGACCGACGCCCATGATAAAGCCATAGCAAACGTAAATACCAATCAGTGACAGCATGCTTCCGGGATGGGAACCGCCGTACCAGATAAAGAATCCGGTTCCGGCCATACCGGAGGCAAAACAGATAGCCGCAATCAGCGAGGATTTGTGGATATCCTTTTCAACAATATTTCCGAGGAAGGCGGCGGACATGCCAAGGAAAAAGATGGCAAAACTGAACGCCCATTCGGTAGCTCCTTTGGAAAAGCCGATGTAATCGGCGATTTCCTGACTGAAAATTGACCAGCAATAAACAGTACCGATGCTGCAGTGAAGTAATAAAGCGGGTATCGCAGCCCTTACCCATTTGTTTTGTGGTAAGTTCTTCATTGTGTAGCTCACTTTCTTCATTTTTTTATTATGTATAATTTATAAAAACTTTATCTTTTATTATACATTAGCAGTTGTATTTTTCAAGTGATTTCGGGAAAGAATTGCGGCCGCACCCGGGAAAGAATTAAAGCCAAGCGGGCAGTAAATCAGGCGGCGGCGCCCGGCGCGGCGTCTATGGGAAGCGCATATGAATAAGAGAGCAGGAAAAATTGCAAAAGAGGTGGCGGATAAAAGCAGTATGAGCTATAATGACTTCAGTGTTATTCACAGAATATGATTTTTTGGAGAGAGACATAAAGATGAAATACCATAATGCTATGAATATTTTTATCGTGGGCGGCGGGGAAATCGGCGCGTCGCTTGCGGTACAGCTTGCGAAAGACGGGTATAAGCTTACCGTGATTGACAGGGAGGGGAGCATTGTCGACAATATGGGCAACACTGCCGACGTCATCTGTTATCAGGGAAACGGCGCGTCCTATGCCACGTTGAAGGAGCTAAAGGCCAGCAACGCCGACATGTTTATTGCGGTTACAAATTCGGACGAGCTTAACATTCTGAGCTGTATGACGGCCCATATGATGGGAGCAAAGCATACGATAGCCAGAGTGAGGGATGTTGACTATGCCAGTCAAAACCGTTTTTACCGGGATAAGCTGGGACTTTCCATGACCATCAACCCGGAGCTTGCCACAGCCCTTGAGGTTTACCGGCTGCTTCGCTTTCCTTTGGCTACCAGGGTGGAGGTTTTTGCCGGAGGCCGGGCCGAGTTAGTGGAAATGTCGGTAAAGGAAGGGTCGCCCTTAAGCGGCAAAACGCTGATTGAAATCAATCAGAATATGGGAATCAACCTGCTGATATGCGCAGTGGTGAGAAACGGGGAGGCTTTTGTTCCCAAAGGCGACACGAAGCTTCATTCCGGGGATAAGCTGTATCTGACCGGAGCGGCGGAGGAGTTTCGGAAGTCCTTTAAAAAGTTAAAACTTCCGGTAAAGCCCTTGCAGTCCGTTATGATTTCGGGGGGAGGGCGGATTTCCAGTTATCTCGCCAACGTACTGATTAAGCAGGGGGCCACCGTCACCATTGTGGAAAAGAGCAAGGCGCTTGCGGAGGAGCTTTCCCGCGCAATACCCAAAGCGTCGGTGATGTGCGACGATACCCTCGCTTACTTTGATTCCATGTCGGGGGCCGATATCGCAAACACGGACGCCTTCATCGCCCTGACGGAAAACGACGAGTACAATCTGGTGGCGGCAATGTACGCGGAGTCCCAGGGGGTTTCCAAGGTAGTGTCCCGTATCAGCGCGAAGTCAAGGCTCAAGGTATTGCAGCCGGAAAGCAGGATTTGCACCATTTCCAGAGAGGACGTGGCGGCGGACAGAATTTTGGGCTACAGCCGTTCTCTGCTGAACGCGGAAGATAACGACGCGGTGGAATCGCTTTACCGGCTGATGGACGGAAAAATTGAGTTCATTGAGTTTAAAATAGATGAAAATGACAGGAATTTAAATACGCCGCTTAAGGATTTAAGGTTAAAAAGCGGTATACTGCTTGGCTGCATTATGAGAGAAAACAAGACCATTATCCCCAGAGGTGACGACGTGCTGCTTCCGGGAGACATGGCGCTTGTGGCAACCATAGGCAGACAAATTGTGCGTCTGGAAGACATTTTTCAAGCATAAGACGGATGTAAAAGATATTTGACTACAATTTGAAAAAATGGCGGAAAGGCATTAGGAAATGAATAAGAGAATCATTGTCAGTACAATAGGCAAAATTATACTGTTGGAGGTTTTGCTGATGATACCGGCTCTGCTGGTGTCGCTCATTTACGGGGACGGGGATACCACCGGTTTTCTGATTACCATGGTTCCGGCGGGGATAGCCGGAGCGGCGTTTACATCCGTGAAGCAGTCCGGCCAGAGAATGAGCAGCCGGGACGGATATTTTATCGTGGCGTCGGCCTGGATTTTAATTTCCCTGATAGGCGCGCTGCCGCTTTACATCAACGGCGGTTTTGCCACTTACTGGGACGCGCTTTTTGAAATTGTTTCGGGATTTACCACCACGGGAGCCTCCATTCTGGCAGCGCCGGAGGAGCTGGGGCACGGGGTGTTGTTCTGGAGAAGCTTTACCCACTGGATAGGGGGTATGGGGGTGCTGGTGTTTCTTCTGATGGTGATGCCCATGGAAAACGACAATACCATGCATCTGGTGCGGGCGGAGGTGCCCGGGCCTACGGCGGGAAAGCTGGTGCCGAGGATGCGCACCACTTCCATGATTCTGTACGGTATTTACGGAATTATGACCCTGATTTTGATTACATTGCTCTGCCTGTTCGGCATGAAGCCCTTCGACAGCTTCTGCATTGCCTTTGGCACTGCGGGAACCGGCGGTTTTGCGGTTTCCGGCGCGGGAATTGCGGGGTATAACAGTCTTGCCATTGAGGTGACGCTGGGGATTTTCATGCTTTTGTTCGGAGTGAATTTTACGGTGTACCATCTTCTGATGCTGCGCAGGATAAAGGAAGCGCTTTTTATGGAAGAGGTGAGGGCTTACTTTGCCATTGTCGCCGTGGCCACGGCGGCGATTACCTGGAATATTTTAAGCGTTGCCGGCGGATTCGGAAACGCCCTCCGCCAGGCTTTTTTCCAGGTGACGAGCATTATCACCACCACAGGCTTTGCGACGGTGGACTTTGAGCTCTGGCCGGAGTTTTCCAAGCACATGCTTCTGCTTTTGATGGTGGTGGGCGCATGCGCCGGTTCCACGGGCGGCGGAATGAAGGTGTCCAGAGTTCTGATTATCGTAAAATCCTTTGTGGCGGAAATCAGGCAGATTATTAACCCCAAGGCGATTGTGACCGTTCGGGTCAACGGAAAGCCTGTGGATAAGAAAACCTTAAGCTCCACAAGAATTTACGCCGCTGCGTATATGCTGCTGCTTTGCCTGTTCACTCTGATAGTATCGCTGGACGGATTTGATTTCACTACCAATTTCACCGCGGTGCTTTCATGCTTTAACAATATCGGGCCGGGGTTAAATAAGGTAGGGCCTATGGCGAATTTCAGTATTTACTCGGACTGGGCGAAGGTGGTTCTTTCCTTTGCCATGCTCACAGGAAGACTGGAAATTTTCCCCATGTTCCTTCTGTTTGCAAAGTCGGCCCATGACAGGTAACTATAAAAACAAAATAACGGGAAACGGGGGTATGTATGGCAAAATTATGGATGAGGCTGGAAAAGCTGAAAAAGTATATTCATGTGATTTGTAACGCGTTGGAGCTGATTGCGGCGGGGCTGATGCTGGTGGGGGTTGTCTTTACGATTATCGGGATTTTAAGGAATTTCGAACTTTTCAGCCATCTGTTGACGGATACTTCCCTGTTCAGGGAATACATGGAACAGGTGTTTATGCTGGTTATCGGCATCGAGTTTCTGGTGATGCTGTGCCGTCCAAACTCAGAAAACGTAATGGAAGTGCTGATTTTCCTGGTGGCGCGTCACATGATTGTGGGGGAGACCACTTCCTTTGAGGATTTTGTGTCGGTGGTAAGTATAACGATTCTGTGCGTTGTGCGGAGATATCTGCGGATAAACAATGAAAAGCGCGGGGAGAAAAACGAAGAGGAGTATATTACGGAGAAAGAAAAGAGCGAATAATCAGTAAAATCAGTAAAACCCGTCACAGTCTGCCCATGGGGCACTGCGGCGGGTTTTATTTTTCTGCCGGAATTAATAGGTAAGCGCGTTTTCTTCTCCGTTTAAGACACGCAGCGCGCCCTGTGCAAGGGCAAGCAGCTCATCCTCGCCGGGATATACGGTGATGGGAGCGATAAATCCGACTCTTTCCGTAAGGCCGGCAACCACCACCTTGTCATAGGCGATTCCGCCGGTGATAATAATCTGGTCAACTTTTCCCTTAAGGACGCAGGACATGGAGCCGATATTCTTGGCAACCTGCATGATGAAAGCCTCGCGGACCTCGGCAGCCTTTGCGTCGCCGTCCTGAACCATCTTTTCAACGTCGCGCATGTCGTTGGTGCCTACATAAGCGTTAAAGCCGCCGTTCCCTACTACTTTTTTGTAAACTTCCTTTTCGGAGTATTTGCCGGAAAAGCACATCTTAATCAATGCGCCGGTGGGAACCGCTCCCGCTCTTTCGGGGGAGAAAGCGCCGTCGCCGTCTAACGCGTTAAACACGTCGATAACCTTTCCCTTTTCATGGGCGCCCACGGAAACGCCGCCGCCCATATGAACCACTACAAGATTCAGGGAATCATAGGCTTTATCCTGCTCCTTTGCGTAACGCTTTGCAACGGCCTTCTGGTTTAACGCATGGAACACGCTGGTGCGGGGAAGCTCGGGAACGCCTGAATAGCGGGAAATCGGCATCAGCTCATCCACTACCACAGGGTCAACGATGTAAGAGGGAACGCCGATGGAATCCGCGATTTCCCTGGCAAGGATGCCGCCTAAGTTGGAAGCGTGCTGTCCCTGTACGCCGATTTTCAAATCCTCCAAAAGCGCGTCGCTTACCGCGTAGGTGCCGCCGGGAATGGGTTTTAACATACCGCCGCGTCCTACTACAACCTGAAGGGATTTGATGTCAAAATCTTTTTCCTTTAATAAGTCCAGAATAATCTGCTTGCGGAAATCCTTCTGGTCCACGATGGAAGCATAGCTTGCGATTTCTTCTGTGGAGTGGCGAAGGGTTTCTTCGAATAATAAGGTTTCATCCTCGAAAACGCCAATTTTGGTGGAGGTGGAACCGGGATTGATGATTAAGCTTTTTACAGACATTTCACTAAGTCCTCCTGTTTGAAAGGTTTCCTGTTACTGGTTTTTCATGGCCTCGGCCACAACGGCGCCAAGGGCGATGGAATTTACTTTGGTTTCAAAATCGTCGGAACGGGAAGTCAAGATAACGGGAGCTTTTGTTCCTGTAAGAATATTTCCGTTCACAACCTTTGCCGTGTGCACCAGACATTTGTATACCAGATTGCCGGCGTGGATGTCAGGGAAAAGAAGGATATCGGCGTCGCCCTGAATGGCTCTGTCGGTAGCGCCCTTATGCTTTGCGGCTTCGGCGTCGATGGCAAGGTCTAAGGATAAAGGACCGTCCACGATACAGCCTGAGATTTCGCCCTCTTTGTTCATGCGCGTAAGCTCTCCGGCGTCCACGGTGGCGGGCATTTTGGGATTGATTACCTCAACGGCGGCAAGAGGAGCAACCTTGGGATTTTCGATGCCGCAGGCTTTGGTGATTTCCAGTGTGTTGGTGATGATATGTACTTTATCCTCCAGAGTAGGATAGGGAATAAACGCAACGTCGGTTAAGAAAAGCAGATGGTCGATGCCTTCGATGTCAAATACGCATACATGGGATAAAGGTTTTCCTGTGCGCAGGCCCACTTCCTTGTCCAGAACGCTTTTCAGGAATCCCTTGGTGTCAATCAGACCTTTCATGTACATATCGGCTTTTCCGTCATGTACCAGGCTGACGGCAGTGCGGGCCGCCTCAGTGACGTCTTCCACGTTGATGATTTCAAAACCGCTTAAATCCATATTCAGGGAATCGGCGATTTCACGGATTTTCTTTTCGTCGCCCACTAATACGGCGTCGGCGATTTTCCTTTCTTTGGCTGCCTTGACGGCTTCAAGCACGGCAGAATCCTGGGCTACCGCCACAGCGACTTTCTTTGTGCCGCATTCATTGACTTTGGCAATTAAATCAGCGAATGTCTTACTCATTGGTCTCCTCATTTCTGCACGGCTGTATTTATATTGGAAGAGTTTGCGGGCCGTGCTGACACAAACTGCTTTTTACCTGATAAATTTTATGATGTTTACATCGTTAAAATAATAACACTGTTTAAAGGAAAAAGCAATAATGATTGATTTCCAAACGCCAATCTTAACAGTTGAATATACCGCGCAAATCTGTTAAAATACAGTTTATGGTTTTATTAGCAAAAAGAACAGGAAACTAGATGTCTGCGCCCCGTGGCAGGCTTTGGGAATCACAGGGCCGAAAAGCAGGGTGGCGCGGAAACGAGGTAGCAGTATGAATTTAGTCCAGAAAGTGTTCGGCACCCACAGCGAAAGGGAGCTGAAACGAATAGAAAGTACCGTAAAGGCCATCGAGGCTTTGCGGCCCGCCATGCAGGAGCTGACGGACGCGGAACTTTCCGCAAAGACCGAGGAATTTAAAAAGCGCCTTGGGGAGGGAGAAACCCTTGACGATTTGCTTCCGGAAGCCTTTGCGGCGGTGCGGGAAGCGGCCAGACGGGTGCTCAACACGGAGCACTACAGGGTTCAGTTAATCGGCGGAATTATCTTACATCAGGGCCGTATTGCGGAAATGAAAACCGGTGAAGGAAAAACCCAGGTAGCCACCCTTCCGGCGTACCTCAACGCGTTAGAGGGAAAGGGCGTCTGCGTGGTTACGGTCAACGATTATCTTGCCAAGCGTGATGCCGAGTGGATGGGTGAAATTTACAAGTTCATGGGGCTTACGGTGGGCGTCGTGTTAAACAGCATGAAATCCGACGAAAGGCGGGAGGCTTACAACTGCGACATTACCTATGTTACCAATAACGAGCTTGGATTCGACTATCTGAGAGACAACATGGTGATTTACAAGGAGCAGCTTGTTTTAAGGAGCCTTCACTTTGCCATCATCGACGAGGTGGACTCGGTTCTCATCGACGAGGCCAGAACGCCCCTTATTATATCCGGCCAGAGCGGCAAGTCCACCCGGCTTTACGAGGTATGCGACGTGTTGGCGAAGCAGCTCCGCCGCGGCGAGGATATGGAAGACTTATCCAAGATGGACGCCATTATGGGTGTGGAAAGGGAGGAAACCGGGGACTTTATCGTAAACGAGAAGGACAAGGTGGTGAACCTTACGGCCCAGGGCGTTGACAAGGTGGAGAAATTCTTCCAGATAGAAAATCTGGCTGACCCGGAAAACATTGAAATCCAGCACAATATCATTCTGGCTCTTAGGGCAAACAACTTAATGTTCCGGGACCAGGACTATGTGGTAAAGGACGACCAGGTGCTGATAGTGGACGAGTTTACCGGACGTATTATGCCGGGAAGACGGTATTCCGACGGTCTCCATCAGGCAATAGAAGCAAAAGAGCATGTGAAGGTAAAAAGGGAAAGCAAGACCCTTGCCACGATTACCTTCCAGAATTTCTTTAATAAATTTGAAAAGAAAGCGGGCATGACAGGTACGGCCCTCACGGAAGAGCGGGAATTTCGCGATATTTACGGGATGGACGTTATTGAAATCCCCACCAACAAGCCGGTTGCAAGGAAAGACTTGCAGGACGCGGTATACAAGACCAGAAAGGAAAAGCTCCACGCTATTGTGGAGGCCGTGAAGGAGGCCCATGAAAAGGGGCAGCCTGTGCTGGTAGGTACGATTACCATTGAGGCGTCCGAGGAATTAAGCAAGCTTCTGACGAAACAGGGAATCCAGCATAAGGTGTTAAACGCCAAGTTCCATGAACTGGAGGCGGAAATTGTCGCGGACGCGGGTGTCCACGGAGCCGTTACCATTGCCACCAATATGGCGGGCCGTGGTACGGATATCAAGCTGGACGACGACGCAAAAGCGGCAGGCGGCCTTAAGATTATCGGTACGGAGCGCCATGAGTCAAGGCGTATCGACAACCAGCTCCGCGGCCGTTCCGGCCGTCAGGGCGACCCCGGCGAGTCCAAGTTTTATATTTCCCTTGAGGATGATTTGATGCGTCTTTTCGGCTCCGAGCGGCTGATTAACATGTTTAACGCCCTTGGCATTCCGGAAAATCAGGAAATCGAGCATAAAATGCTAAGCAATGCCATTGAGTCCGCGCAGAAGAAAATCGAGAACAACAACTTCGGCATCAGAAAGAACCTCCTTGAATACGACCAGGTGATGAACGAGCAGAGAGAAATCATCTACGAAGAAAGACGCCGGGTATTAAACGGGGAGAGTATGCGTGACGCCATCTATAAGATGATTACGGACATCACGGAAAACGCGGTGGATATCGCAATCGGGGACGACACCGACTTTGACGAATGGAACGTGGACGAATTAAATACCCTGCTGCTTCCCACGATTCCGTTAAAGCCCATTAACAGGGGAAGGATAAACACTCCGAAGAAGAACGCCTTAAAGCAGCAGTTAAAGGAAGAAGCCGTGAAGTTTTACGAGGCCAAGGAAGCGGAATTTCCGGAGCCCGAAGCCATCCGCGAGTTAGAGCGCGTAATTTTGCTGAAAGTGATAGACAGAAAGTGGATGGACCACATCGACGATATGGACCAGCTCCGCCAGGGCGTAGGCTTACAGGCATACGGCCAGAGAGACCCGCTTGTGGAATACAAGCTTAGCGGCTATGAAATGTTCGACGAAATGACGCAGAACATCTGCGAGGAGACGATTCGCCTCCTGTTCCATGTGAGAGTGGAGCAGAAAGTGGAAAGAGAGCAGGTAGCCAAAGTAACAGGCACAAACAAGGACGATTCCGCGGCGAAAGTTCCCGTAAAACGAGCAAACGTAAAAATCTATCCCAACGCCCCCTGCCCCTGCGGCAGCGGCAAGAAATATAAACAGTGCTGCGGAAAGGGCGCAAAGTAGATATAATATAAAGGTAACTCAAAAACAGCAAATGCCTGAAAGCACCCGGAAGGATTTACGGACGCAAAGCGGCCGGAAATTCTTCCAGACAAAGGGGTGCTGTAAGGCATTTGCGGAACTAAAAATAAGAGAGGTGAACGCAAGGTGGTAGAATTAGACCAGATGAAATCTGAACTGCAAGCTTACAAAAGCCCTTTAGCGGAAGTGAGGGATTCACTTTAACTTAGCTGACAAGGCGAAGAAGATTGAAGAGCTGGAAAGAGAAATGGAAGCTCCCGGATTCTGGGACGTTCCTGAAATTTCCAACAAAAAGATGAAAGAACTGAAAGACTTAAAGGACACCGTGGAAAGTATCCAAAGCCTGGAAGGGCAGTATGAGGATATTGAAACCCTGATTGAGATGGGTTACGAGGAAGAGGACGAGGGCCTTGCGGCAGATATCCGGGCGGAGCTGGATGAGTTTATCCGCGTTTTCGAGGATATCCGCGTAAGCACGCTGCTTTCCGGGGAATATGACGCCCATAACGCAATCCTCAAGCTGAACGCGGGAGCAGGCGGCACGGAGAGTTGCGACTGGTGTTCCATGCTTTACCGCATGTATACCAGATGGGCCGAGCGCAAGGGCTTTAACGTGGAGGTTCTTGATTATCTGGACGGCGACGAGGCCGGCATCAAGTCGGTGACTTTCCAGGTAAACGGAACCAACGCCTACGGCTATCTGAAATCGGAAAAAGGCGTCCACAGGCTGGTGCGTATTTCTCCTTTCAACGCGCAGGGAAAACGGCAGACCTCCTTTGTATCGCTGGACGTGATGCCGGATATTGAGGAGGACGTGGACGTGGAGGTCAAC